>OIWM01001855.1_pt1 | contig 19134 bp, 17 predicted proteins | sample 1587451 | NCBI WGS metagenome assembly OIWM01 (sample SAMEA3888907, study PRJEB22519) | human gut metagenome | biome: human gut; feature: human-associated habitat; material: faeces | place: Denmark | collected 2011
CTTTTTCCATGAATGGGTACAGGTCTGCCAGACGCCCCGCCTTTTCATACTGCTTGCGGGGCAGGGTCAGCAGGTCGTAAATATCCGGTCCGTTTCCGGACAGGATGTCCAGCTCCAGCCGGTCAAGGCCGGTGGTGCTGCCGTCGGCGCTGTCGTATTGGGAATAATCGACCACTTCTATCTGAATTCTTTCGCTGGACGCATTAAAATCAGCCGCAATATCCGCCACGGAATAGGCGTCCATGGTACCCAGCTTCAGTGTGACCATCTGGTCGTAAGGAACGGAGGAGGGCTTGAGAAGAAAGGCCGTATAGGCGTCATAGTACAGAAATCTCCCGCCGCTCAGACTCTGCACAGCAGCATTTACCCCGTTCACCCCGGAGGCAGTCCAGTTTAAAATCTCGAATGTCTCCCTGCTGTCACCGTCCACGCCCAGCAGAGCGCTGCCGTTATCTATGTAAAAAGCACATTCTGCGCCGCTTATCAGCTTTACAGCATTTCCGTCCAGCGGCATGAACTCCTCTGCGGTCTGCCCTTCGGCATCAATTTTCAGCAGACGCTGTCCGGTCGGCTCTCCGATAGCGTATTCATCCCCGCTCTCCAGAACGGCGACAGCGCCGTCTGCCATAAAGCATGCGGAGTCGATCCGTCCCTTGCTCTCGTAGAAGAACAGGAGTGCCCCCGATAGATCATAAACGGCAAGGGATTGATCTGCGCAAATGCAGATCTGTTCTCCGCGGCATTCGATCTGCCAGGGCTCTTTCAGACGGCTGTCTATAGGGTATTCCACTGTGATTTGTCCGTCGTCTTCACGGACGGCTATCGTGGAGCCTGTATCATCCCAGTTCGGTTGAATTACTCCATCCACTCGGTCATAACCGGTTTTTCTTTCTAAGGTGATCAGTTCACCGTTCTTCGTCAGGCAATAATCGATAGGGAAACCTATAAAGCTGTCGTCGGTACTGCTGAGAGTCGGATATTCTGTCAGAAGATTCCCGCTTATATCCATAACGAAATTATGCTGAACCATATCATCGTCGTTATCATCCATCGTTCCGCAGAAAATAAAGAACTGGTCGTCGCATGCGGTAATATCATAGATGGCGAGATAGGTTCCGCTCACCGGAAGAGCAAGCTCCTCCCTGACATAGCGATATCTTATCTGCCCGTCAGAGGCTGTGCCATGACCACCGTCCTGATTCTTTGCGCATGAACATAGGCAAAGTGCGGCAGCAACAGCGCAAATCAGAAGAAAGCATTTCTTTTTCATAATGAAGCTCCTCCCTCTATAGAAATAACGGGGGCATGATCACATGCCCCCATATAAAAATTCTATTTTGCGTACATCTTCTCGTAATACTTCATGTATTCGCCGGAGACGATCTTGTCCATCCACTCTCTGTTGTGCAGGTACCACTCGATAGTTCTGGCCATGCCGGTCTGGAAGGTGTACTTCGGGCTCCAGCCAAGCTCGGTCGTGATCTTGTGGTTATCGATCGCGTAGCGGCGGTCATGGCCGGGGCGATCCTTGACGTGTACGATAAGGTCTTCGCTCTTGCCGGTGTTGGAGAGAATGAGCTTGACGATCTCGATATTGGCTCTCTCGTTGTTGCCGCCGATGTTGTACACCTCGCCGGACGTGCCCTTTTCAAGCACAGCCGCAATGGCGGCGCAGTGATCCTCAACGTACAGCCAGTCCCTTATCTGCATACCGTCACCGTAGACAGGCAGCTGCTTATCGTTCAGGCTGTTGTTTATCATAAGCGGGATGAGCTTCTCTGGGAACTGGTACGGGCCGTAGTTATTCGAGCAGCGAGTGATGTTGACGGGCATACCATAGGTCTTGTTGTACGCACGCACCAGCATATCCGCCGAGGCTTTGGAGGCGGAGTACGGGCTGTTCGGGGCGAGCGGGGTCGTCTCGGTGAACATACCGGTCGCGCCGAGTGCGCCGTATACCTCGTCAGTCGAGACCTGAAGATACTTCACGCCCTCGCGGAAGTCGCGGGAATACTTGTCGTCCGGGTCAAGCTTCCAGTGGCGCTTAGCCGTATCGAGCAGGGTCAGCGTGCCCATGACGTTAGTGGTCATAAAGATATCCGGATTTGTGATGCTGCGGTCGACATGGCTCTCGGCAGCAAAGTTCACGACCGTGTCAAAGCCGTACTTCTCAAAAAGCTGCTCGACAAGAGCGCCGTCATGGATATCGCCGCGGACAAAGGTGTAGCGCTTATCATTGCTCACTCCCACAAGGTTATCAAGGTTGCCGGCATAGGTGAGCAGGTCAAGATTTACAAGCGTGATGTCCTCGTAATTCTTGAGCATGTATCTGACAAAGTTGGAGCCGATAAACCCGGCGCCGCCGGTGACGAGTATTGTCTTCATAACAATCTCCTTTTATCTGTTTATTCTGGAAGTGACAGCAGGTACTGGCCGTAGTCCGTCATCCTGAGTGCGGAGCCGAGCGCGATAAGCTCCTCATCGCTTATCCAGCCCTTGCGCCACGCGATCTCTTCAATGCAGGATATGTAGAAGCCCTGCCTGCTCTGCACCGTCGCGACAAACTGCGAGGCCTGAAGCATCCCCTCCGGGGTGCCGGTATCAAGCCATGCCATGCCGCGCCCCATGGGGTTGACCATAAGCTCGCCGCGGCTGAGGTATTCGTTGTTCACTGCGGTGATCTCAAGCTCCCCGCGCGGCGAGGGCTTGATGTTCTTCGCGATATCTACAACGCTGTTGCCGTAGAAATACAGCCCCGGCACGGCGTAATTGCTCTTTGGGTTCTCGGGCTTTTCCTCGATCGACACGGCGCGCATATTCTTATCGAACTCGACCACGCCGAAAGCCGTCGGGTTCTTGACCTGGATGCCGAAGATCATGCCGCCCTCAGTCACCTTTGCGCCGTCGCGCAGATAGTCAGACAGCGCCTGACCGTAGAATATATTATCGCCGAGGATAAGGCAGACAGGATCATCGCCGATGAACTCTTCTCCGAGAATGAATGCCTCGGCCAAGCCTTTCGGAGCCTGCTGCACCTTATACTCAAAGCGCATGCCGAGCGTCTTCCCGTCGCCGAGGAGCTCTTTGTAAACGGGCGTGTCCTCGGGCGTAGAGATGATAAGCACCTCTCTTATCCCCGCAAGCATCAGGACAGACAGCGGGTAATAGATCATGGGCTTATCGTATATAGGCAGAAGCTGCTTGGAAACAGCACGCGTCATCGGATAGAGACGCGTCCCCTTTCCGCCGGCAAGAATTATTCCCTTCATATCACAGTTTCCTTTCTGTGTTTTTGAAACTTTATGTTGTAATTCTACCACCTACCGCACTCTCCTGTCAATCAAAGCTTGGTCTCAGCAGAGCCTAGGCATATCATCAGCTTTGTCTCAATAATTGTTGATATTTATTTGAGCATTAGTTTAATAATTTTCTTGATAATCTGGCTGTAATGAATTAGTATTTAGATATACTCTGCTTTCCGGGAGATGATCTGCAATGTTCAAGATTCTTATTGCCGAGGATGACATCGAGCTCCGGCAGCTGTTCTCTCACGTGCTCATAAAAAACGGCTACAGCGTCACCGGCGTCTGCAACGGCAAAGAAGCGCTGGATGCTCTGGACAAGGGGTATTACGATCTGATAATCTCCGACATAATGATGCCGGAGATGGACGGGTACGAGCTTGTAAGCTCCCTGCGCACCGCGGGATACAGCATCCCGGTGATGATGATAACCGCCAAGGATGCTTTTGACGATATGCGCATGGGCTTTGTTTCCGGCACTGACGACTATATGGTGAAGCCCGTCAACGTAAATGAGATGGTGCTGCGCGTCGGCGCGCTGCTGCGCCGGGCGCAGATGATAAACGACCGTCGGCTCGTGATCGGCGGCACGGTGATGGAGTGTGACTCGCTCACCGTCACGTGGGACGGGCAGAGCGCCGTCCTGCCGCAGAAGGAATTCATGCTGCTGTACAAAATGGCCTCATTCCCCGGCCGCATCTTTACTCGCCAGCAGCTCATGGACGATATATGGGGCTATGATTCCGACACCGACACGCACACCGTCGATGTTCATATCGGCAGGCTGCGCGACCGTTTCCGTGACAGCAAGGATTTCAAGATCGTCACCATGCGCGGCGTCGGGTACAAGGTGGTAAAGGCATGAGCAAATCCCAAAAGTCCGCCCCGGCAAAGCGTTCCAAAATCAATTATGGCTTTATATTTTCCTCTGCCGCGTTCATTGGCTCGCTTCTGTCAACGGCTCTCGCGCTGGCCGTCGTGTGGCTGCTCAACCGCAGGTTCGGCGTATGGCTCGGCATTCCGTATACGATCCGCGTCCTGCTCATCAGTATTCTGTCCGGCGCCGCTATCGCTGTCGGGCTGAGCAAGATTTTCGTAAGCCCGATGATGAAGCTCGGCGATGCGATGCGCAAGGTCGCGGGCGGTGACTTCTCCGTGCGCCTTGACTGCACGAGCAAGATACGCGACGTGCGCGAGGTCTACGGCAGCTTCAACACCATGGTCAAGGAGCTCGGCAATACCGAAACGCTGCAGACCGATTTTGTAAGCAATGTGTCCCACGAGTTCAAGACGCCTATAAACGCCATCGAGGGCTACGCTTCCCTGCTTCAGGATAGTCAGCTGACCGACGAGCAGAAGAACGCCTACATTGATAAGATCATTTTCAACACGCGCCGCCTGTCCGACCTCGTCGGGAACATCCTGCTGCTCTCCAAGGTCAACAACCAGACGATAAGCCTCAAGGCCAGCACATTCCGGCTTGATGAGCAGGTGCGCCAGTCCATACTCGCGCTCGAGAGCAAGTGGGAAAAGAAAGAGATCGAGTTCGACATTGACCTTGACGAGATAGAATACACAGGCTATGAAAATCTTCTGAGCCATGTATGGCTCAATCTCATCGACAATGCCGTGAAGTTCTCCCCTCAGAACGGTCAGATAAGGATCCGTCTGAAGCAGCTCGCCGGCAGCGTGACCTTCTCGATCTGGGACAACGGTCTCTCCATTCCCGAAGCCGATATCGGCAGGATATTCAACAAGTTCTATCAGGGTGACAACTCCCACGCCTCCGAGGGCAACGGGCTCGGGCTCGCGCTCGTAAGGAAGATAGTTGCCGCCGCGCACGGTACGATAAATGTAACCAGCAGCGAGGACGCGGGCACGGAATTTGTAGTCGCGCTCCCGAATTCATCTAGCGACTCATAACAGCATATATGCATAACGAAGAGTACCCGTCTGTATCACAATATATATTTTATAGGCAAACTTGCCTTGCCGCTTACTATGCGTTATAATAGGCGCGGAAGGAGCGTGTATATATGATATACGATACCATTGATCATGCAGGACTGTACCGCCCTATCAGCGCAAATCTCGCAAAGGCGCTTGACTTTCTCACAAGCACCGATCTGAGCAAATACGATACCGAGCGTGTGGAGATCGACGGCGACAAGGTGTATGCCCTGTTCCAGCGTTATGAGACCAAGCCCGTGAATGACAGCCCCGAGGCGCACAAAAAGTATATTGACCTCCAGTACCTCATTGACGGCGAAGAGTTCATCGGCGTCGCACCTCTGAGCACTATGAAAAAAGAGGTCGAAGCCCGCCCCGAAGGTGATATATACTTCTACGAGGGCGAGACCGTAAAGCTGCCCATAGGCGGCGGCCGCTTCATGGTACTCTTCCCGGAGGATGCGCACGCGCCCTGCATCGCCGCAGGCGACAGCAAGCCGGTGCATAAGGTCGTCATCAAGATTGCAGTAGACTGACCCGGATATGCAAAAAGCAGACATGGAACGATCCATGTCTGCTTTTTGCTTTATTTCTTTTTTTGCATTATCACTTATGAAGCTCTGCGCTTTTTTATGAGCCGGCAAATGAGCCACGCGATGAGGATGCCCGTAAATGCTCCGGAAAAATCGAGCAGCACATCGAGAACCTGCGAGTTCCGCCCGCTTGCAAGCTGTATCGTCTCATCCGTGAGCGCGACCAGCAGCGAAGCAAAGGCGCAGTTTGACGCCGTCTGAAAGCCAGACTTTCCTTTCACCGCGGCAAGGAACAGCAGCTCCGCGCCCAAGGCGGCAAACTCCGTGAAGTGCGCAAGCTTTCTGAGCCACAGGTCGTCCTTGCTCACTATGCCGAAGCGCCTGATTATCGGGTCGAGCGCTCCCAGCACGGAGTTGCTCACATTGCTTGACGCCTTGCTGCCAAGCATCGAGTTTCCCCAGATGAACGCGACAGTGGCGATGCACAGGCAGATAAGCACCGTGCTTAAAACTCTGCGCTTTTTCTCGCTCATCAGTCCTGATACTCAAACATCAGGTCGTACATGCTGACGGTGTCGCCGTCCTTGACGCCCATTTCCTCCATGCGCTTGAACACTCCGGCCTCGCGCAGGACGCGGTCAAAGTACATGCGGCTCTCATAGTCGCCGAAGTTGACTGTCGCCACAAGGCGCTGGAGCCACGGGCCTTCGACAAGCCACATGTCGTCAAACTTCTCTATCGTCAGCTCGCCCGAGGTATCGACCTTGGGTTCGGGCTTCACATAGTCAGCCTCATAGCTTGATATCGGCGGGAGCTCGGAGAGCCTGTGCGCGCACTCCTTGACGAGCTCGCGCGTGCCCTGATGGGACACGGCGCTCATCTCGAAGAACTGATAGCCCAGCTCCTCGACGTGCTCCCTGAGCCGGTCGATATTCTCGCGTTCATCGCCGAGCAGGTCGCACTTGTTGCCAACGACGATCTGCGGGCGCTCGGCAAGCTCTGGGCTGTACTCGCGCAGCTCCGCGTTTATCGCGTCAAAGTCCTCGACCGGGTCGCGCCCCTCGCTGCCGGAGACGTCTACCAGATGCACGAGCAGACGGCAGCGGTCGATGTGCCGCAGGAAGTCATGACCAAGCCCCGCGCCCTCGGACGCTCCCTCAATGATGCCGGGGATATCCGCCATGACAAAGGATACGCCCTCATCCACATACACGACCCCGAGATTGGGAAACAGCGTAGTGAAATGGTAGTTTGCGATCTTGGGATGCGCCTTGCTGACAACGGACAGGAGCGTGGACTTGCCGACGTTCGGGAAGCCGACAAGGCCGACGTCCGCCAGCAGCTTCAGCTCAAGCGTGATATCGTGGCTCTCGCCGGGAAGCCCCGGCTTTGCAAAGCGCGGCACCTGACGCGTCGGCGTAGCAAAGTGCATGTTGCCCCAGCCGCCGCGCCCGCCCTTGGCGGCGACCCAGTTTTCACCGGTAGACATATCGTGCATGATCGCGCCGGTCTCGGTATCGCGCACTATCGTGCCGCGTGGGACTTTGATATACAGCGTCTCCCCGTCCTTGCCGTAGCAGCGCTTGCCCTGACCGTTCATGCCGTTGCCGGCAGTGTACTTGCGCTTATATCTGAAGTCCATCAGTGTGGACATATTATCGTCAACAACAAAAACAACGTTGCCGCCGCGCCCGCCATCGCCCCCGTCGGGGCCGCCGGCGGCGACGTACTTCTCGCGGTGGAACGCAACTGCGCCGTCCCCGCCCTTACCGGCGTGGACGCTGATGCGCGCCTTATCAACAAAAGATGAAGCCATAAACTGCCTCCTTCATCATGGTTATAGAAAAGGCCGGACAAACGTCCGGCCTTGATAAAATCACTTACTGAGCGATTTCTTCGTAAACAGAGACCTTTTTACGGTCCTTGCCCATGCGCTCGAACTTCACGGTGCCGTCCACGAGGGCGAACAGAGTGTCGTCCTTACCCTTACCGACATTGGTACCGGGATGGATCTTGGTTCCGCGCTGTCTGACAAGGATGTTGCCGGCCAGAACGAACTGACCGTCGGCTCTCTTGGCGCCAAGACGCTTCGACTCACTGTCGCGGCCGTTCTTGGTAGAACCCATACCTTTTTTATGTGCCATTTAGGTTACACCTCCATAAGTCAAAATCAGTTGCGGAAAAATCAGGCGTTGATAGCTTCGATCTGGAGCTTGGTGTAGGGCTGTCTGTGACCCTGCGTTCTGCGATAGCCCTTTTTCGGCTTCATCTTGTAGACGCGAACCTTTGCGCCCTTGCCGCTCTTGACGACATTTGCGGTAACGGAAGCGCCTTCAACGACGGGTGCGCCGAAAGTAGCATTCTCGCCGTCGATAACGGCCAGAACCTGATCGAACTTGACGGACTCACCTGCTGCGGCATCGAGCTTCTCAACGAAGATAACGTCGCCCTCGGCTACGCGATACTGCTTGCCGCCGGTCACGATTATAGCATGCTTCATGAACATTTCCTCCCTCTCTTCAGGACTCGCTCTTGGGGTGGAGGGCATACCTCTTCTTCATTACCCCTTCAATGCGGCTTAGATAGAATAGCATGTCCGCGCCGCGTTGTCAACAATTTTCTGCTGTTTTGCGCGGATTTTATGGCTTTTCAGCCCACTGCCTCTATAGTCTCGTCCGCGAGGATAGGCTTGCCGTTCTCGCCGCTCTCACTGATATAGAAGCGGTGCTCGCCGCTGCCGTCGGTGTAGCTGAGCCTGAGGTTCGGCATGCCCTCGGGTATGAGCGTCTGGAGCTGAACGGCGCTGCCGTTCATGACGCTGCAGTACCACAGCTCGCCCGTCTCATAGAAGGTGTCGCTGTAGTCAACGGAGCATATGCTGACGTTTCTGACCAATCCGTTCGAGACAAGGTACAGCTCCCCGCCGTCTTTATTGACAGTGAGCTTATCGAGAATTTCGGTGCTGCCGTCCTTCATGTCGGCTGCGCTGACGATCTCAAAGCCGCCCTCGCCAGTGGTCTCTGCCGGGATCCACTTCTCATCGATGTGACCGGCAAGCTCGGAATAGGGTATCTCAAACTGGATGATGCCCGCGGCGTAGCTGCTTATCTCATAGAGACTGGAGAAGATCACCATTCCGCTGCCGCTGAAGTACCATGAGCCTTCGCGCAGCAGCGCGGAGAGCGCCGCGGTATAATCGTCATTGGGAATGAAGCCCGCAGTTCTCTCCTGAAGAGCGTCGTCGTTCTCAACAGTTGTGACCATATAGTTTGTCAGGAAGCTGCGCAGCCCCTCGGGGTCGGAGCTGAGCTTATCGAGCGTGAGCAGCTCGCCCGTCTGCGTATCGAGGCTGTAGCCGGTATAGCCGTAGCTGCCGTGCGCACCGCCGAGGTCATTGTAGTCGTTATACAGAAGCGTCAGCACCTGAGTATCTCCGCGTTCAACTGTCACACTGCGGTCGGAAACAAGCTCAAGGGTGTATACCTCACCGTCGCCGGTGCTCATCCAATAATTATAGTTGTCCTCCGCCATAGTGAGCATGTTGTTGTAGCCAGTTCCCTGACCGTCGCCGTAATCCTCGCCGGTGACGTATGTCTCATCGAGTATGGCGACATACTCGTTAATAGCCTTCTCCGCATCGGCTCTGCCGAGTATCTCTATCTTCGGCGTCTCATAAGAGAAGGTCAGGATAAGCTGTGTGCCGTCCTGCGGGTCATATGCCTGCTTCTGCGTGTTCTCGACGGCTATGATGATCTGCCCGTCCTGCACGTTGGGCGTCGGCTCCGGCGTGGGCTCGGGAGTCGGCGTCGGCTCCGGGGTCACGGTCGGCAGCGGCGGCAGCTCAATATTGCTCAAATTGCCGCAGGCGCACAGGCTGAAGGCCAACGCAAGCGCAAGTATTATCGAAACTGTTTTTTTCATGGTCGTACCATCCTTTCTGCGGTTATGACGAGGCTGCGGTAAAAAAGTTCCTCTCGGCTCATTCAGCCGGAACCTCCCTTGCGATGGCGGCATTGGTGTACCTGCCGTCCCCCGTCACTTCTTTTATAACTTCAATGAACGGCGGGAGCATGACCTCACGCTCCTCACTGTCAAGCTCTATCTCCATTATCGCGCGGTCTGTCCAGAACGGATAAACGTCTATCTCAAAAAGCTGCCCCATATAGTCAAGGCAGTACCGCGTCTTGTGGACGGGCTTTCTCCCCGCATCGGCACGCTTCAGAAGCTCCGCATACTCCGCCGCGCTTATCTCGTGCTCGTCCTCCTCGCGGCTCATCGCGCTGAGCTTGCGCTTGACGGTATGCGTATAGACCGCCATGCCGCCGGATGTGCGCGCCCGGACGCGTTCAGTCGCGCCCTTCTCCGGATTCACAAGATAGGTCTGCACGATCTCCGACGCGTTGGCACTTTGCAGCACAGCCGCATCGGGCATAGCTATAAGGTACTTGCGTTCTATTTCCATTCCGTTGATATTCATAGCTGCATCCTCCGATAGATGTAACAACTATAATACACATCGCTGTAAAAATCAAGCGCAGCCTGTCTCCTGCCGCACGATTGGTGACATAGCCACAATTCATACAGCAAAAGCAAATATGTCGTATTGCCAAATTTCAGACGAGAGTGTATATTTATGGTAGTACGAATGGCAAGTACTTTCAGCCGGTATGAGATGAGCCGGCTTTAAAAAATAAGAAAATTTAAGAGGTGGAATGATGGCAAAAAGACCGAACATTCTCAAGCTGGCTACAAAGATCAGCCTTGAGTCCCTGACCTACACCGGCATTACCTACACCGACCCCGAGTACAGGATCCTCGACCCCATCGTGACGGACGACATGTGCCGCGTCATGATGCACCTGCGCCTTGAGACCGACCGCCCGGTGGGCGAAGTCGCAAAGCGCTGCAAGGAGAGCGAAGCCTTCGTTCAGGAGCAGCTTGACAAGCTCGTTGCCGCCGGTATCGTGCGCTCCCGCAAGGTGGACGGCGTCGACTGCTACTACTATCCTATCTGGGTCCCCGGCATCATGGAGGGCATTCTCTCCAACCGTGAGCAGTGCGACCGTTACCCCGACCTTGGCTACTGCTTTGAGGAATACACCCGCCGCCGTATCGACATGGTCGCGCCCGTCTTTAACTCCGGCAAGACCGGTATGTTCTTCATGCGCGTCATGCCCGTCATGAGCGCTATTGAGAACAACAGCCGTACGGCCTCCTACGACGAGATAAGCACGCTCATTGAAAATGCCACGGCTATCTCCGTCGGCCCCTGCTCCTGCCGCCGCGCGCGCCGCCTTATGGGTGAGGGCTGCGGCCATCTCGAAGAGGACATGTGCATGTATCTCAACGACAATGCCATCACCTACAGCAAGTCCGGCGCGCACCGCCTTATCAGCAAGGAGGAGGCATACGAGGTACTCCGCCGCGCCGAGGACAACGGCCTTGTCCATGAGATAAACCAGACCCCCGGCTTTGAGGAATCGACCGCGATATGCAACTGCTGCGGCTGCTCCTGCTTTGCCCTGCGCGTTGCAGAGATGTTCCGTGCAAAGAACGCCATCCGCTCAAACTTCGCCGCGAAGATCGATAAGGAAAAGTGCGTCGCCTGCGGCCAGTGCGTTGAGAACTGCCAGACCAATGCAATTAAGCTCGGCCAGAAAAACTGCATCAATAACCCCACTGTCTCCGACGCGTATAATTCCGACGTCTCCATCCCCTGGGACAGCAAGACCTACAACATCGACTACCGCACCAACCGAAGCGACGTTATGGACAGCGGCACCGCCCCCTGCAAGGCCGTCTGCCCGGCGCATATCCCCGTTCAGGGCTACATAAAGCTCGCCTCCATGGGACGCTATACCGAGGCTCTGGAGCTCATAAAGAAGGAGAACCCCTTCCCTGCCGTCTGCGGCCGTATCTGCAACAAGGCCTGTGAGCAGGCCTGCACCCGCGGCATTGTCGACGCCTCCGTCGCGATAGACGATATCAAAAAGTTCATCGCCGATAAGGATCTTGACGCTTCCACGCGCTTTGTGCCGAAGATGCTCAACCAGATCGGCAGACCCTACACCGAGAAGATAGCCGTCATCGGCGCAGGCCCCGCGGGTCTGAGCTGCGCGTACTACCTTGCAGTCAAGGGCTATCCTGTCACCGTGTTTGAAAAAGAGGACAAGCTCGGCGGCATGCTCACTCTCGGCATCCCCGGCTTCCGTCTCGATAAGGCCGTCGTGAACGCGGAGATAGACATTCTCCGTGAGCTCGGCGTCGTGTTCAAAACCGGCGTTGAGGTCGGCAAGGACGTCTCTCTGCCGCAGCTGCGCGCAGAGGGCTACAAGGCCTTCTACCTCGGCATCGGCGCGTCCAGGGGCACAAAGCTCGGTGTTCCCGGCGAGGAGCTTGCGGGCGTGTTCACCGGTATTGACTTTTTGCGTGACGTTAACCTTGAAAAGCCCGTCAGCATCGGTAAGCGCGTCGCAGTCGTCGGCGGCGGCAACGTCGCGATAGATGTCGCGCGCACGGCGCTGCGTCTCGGCGCGGAGGACGTGACCATCGTCTACCGACGCAGCAGAGACGAAATGCCCGCAGCAGCCGACGAGATCGCTGAGGCAGAGGAAGAGGGCGTCAGGTTCATGTACCTCGCCGCTCCGGTCGAGGTACTCGGCAGCGGCAAGGTCAGCGGCATGAAGGTCGAAGTCATGGAGCTTGGCGAATCTGACGCAAAAGGCCGCCGCAAGCCCGTCGGCACCGGTAAATTTGAGACGCTGGAGCTTGACGCGGTCATCTCCGCCATCGGCCAGAAGATCGACCTCGGCGGTATCTCCGCCGGTACCGGCATCCAGCTCAGCAGCAAAGGCGCCGTCATGGTCGATGAGCTCAGCTATCAGACCGGTGAGCCCGACGTGTTCGCAGGCGGCGATGTTGTGACCGGCCCGAAGTTCGCCATCGACGCGATCGCAGCCGGCAAGGAGGCCTCGATCTCCATCCACCGCTATGTGCATCCCGGCCAGACACAGCACCTCGGGCGCGACCACCGCGACTATAAGCCGCTCGACGCGAAGACGGTCGCCGTCTCGATCGGCAGCTTTGACACTGCGCCGCGCCAGAAGGCCGCCTGCGGCAGCGCCGAAGAAGCGCGCAGGACCTTCAAGGATCTGCGCGGCGACCTCACCGAGGAGCAGATCAAGAAGGAAGTCAAGCGCTGCCTCGGCTGCGGCTGCGCAGTCATCGACGAGGATCTGTGCGTCGGCTGCGGCATATGCACCACCAAGTGCAAGTTCGACGCGATCCGCCTTGAAAAGACGCTCGACAACCGCAACAAGCCCTATTACCAGACGCTCATGGTCGCCGTCGGCAACGCTCCCGCAACGCTCGGCAGGCTTGCCAAGAAAAAGCTTGGGCTGTAAACCATGCACGAGATAGGTATTGTCCGCAGCATGTGCAGGACCGTGCTCGACTACATGGAGGAAAATAACGTCGCAGCCATCAGCGAGATCGTCTGCGAGGTCGGCGAGTTATCTCTCGTCATCCCGCAGTATGTTGAGGAGCTGTTTCCGCCCGTCGCCGAGGGTACGCCGCTTGAGGGCGCAAAGCTCATTCTTGAGACCGTCCCCGGTATGGCCGAGTGCGACGACTGTGACGAGATCTTCAATGTCATTGAGCACGAGGGCTATTGTCCGAACTGCGGAAGCTTTGAAAAGACTGTGCTCACGGGTAAGGATTTCACGATAAAGGAGATCCACATACCGGAGAGTAATTAACTTAAGTAAAAACAACAAAAACAACTGCCGCTTCTCTTCCGGGAAGCGGCAGTTGTTTTTCATATTCATATTATATACGGCACCGTGAATACAGAAACATTTCTGTACCTCTCAAGCTTCTTGCTGAGACGCTGCGTTGTCTGGTTATGCAGCAGCTTCTTTAACGGCGAGGTCACAACGAGCGCACCCATCATGACCGTCAGGTTCTCATGCTCGTGAAGCTGCGCCGCCTCGTCCTCGACATGCTTTATAAGCACCTCGTTTACATTGCGGTAGGCCGTGACGTCATACACAAACTCCACGTTCAGGTCAAGCTCATCGAGCTGCGCCCTGAGCCTGCGCGCCTTCTGCTCGTCGTCCGTCACGTTATACAGCTCTATCTCGGAAAAGCCGCCGCTGAGGGCGCACCTGAGCGTTTTCACAAATGAGCGGTTGAGCGTCTGCACCGGGATGATGACCTTGCCCGGCATGATATAGCGCAGCATATCGCGCGCCTCGTCCGTACTGCGCAGCGTGAGGTCTGCAGAGACCGACGCATAATGCTTCTTGATAGACTTCATCACGTACACCAGCAGAGGGATGAGTATAACAACTACCCATGCCCCCTCGGTAAAGCGCGTGATGGCAATGACGAGGCACACCACTGCGCACACGACCGTACCGAGAGCGTTGATGACCGCCTTATGATGCCAGCCCGGAGTCTTGAGCCTGACCCAGTGGGCAAGCATGCCTGCCTGCGAGATCGTAAACGAGATGAACACGCCCGTCGCGTAGAGCGGCAGCAGCGTATGCGTGTCGGCTCTGAAGAGGAAGATAAGCGCCGAGGATGCGAAGAATATCAGCAGCACGCCGTTTGAGAAGTTCAGCCTTGCGCCGCGCTGAGTGTAGCGGCGCGGCATGTATCCGTCGCGCGCGACCATCGCAAGCAGCAGCGGCATACCGGCATAAGCCGTGTTCGCCGCAAGTGAAAGGATAACGACCGTCGCTATCTGGAACACATAGAAGCACACGCTCCCGCTGCCGAACACTGCGGAAGCAAGGCTTGCAATGGCGGTGACGCCCTCCTGCGGGACGATGTGATAAATATCCTTCAGCACGGCGATGCTTATAAAGGTCACGCCGACCGTGAGCGCCATAAGGCCGAGGACTCTTTTCGCGTTCTTCGCCGATGGGTCGCGGAAGGACGGCACACCGTTGCTCACGGCCTCGACGCCGGTCAGCGCGGTGCAGCCGGAAGCGAAGGCTCGCAGGATAAGGAACACTGTCACATCCCCTGCCGTTTCGATGACCGCCGTCGGCTCCGGCGGCTGGTACCCGAACACGAGCACACGCACAAAGCCCGTCACGATGAGCGCAAGGATAGCGAAGATGAAGAAATACGTGGGCACGCCGAACATGATCGCCGACTCGCGCATGCCTCTGAGGTTGCCCCACGTGAGGATGCAGACGATGACAAAGGCGATCCACGGCTTGTATGCCGCAAGCTCCGGGAACGCCGACGCCACCGCCGCCGCGCCCGAGCAGCTCGACACCGCCACCGTCAGGATATAGCCTACCAGCAGCGACGACGCCGCGGTAAGCCCCGGCGCTTCGCCGAGGTTGTCCGCACCGACGATATACGCACCGCCGCCCTGCGGGTAAGCGTCTATCGTCTGTCGGTAGCAGAACACGAGAATAAGCAGCAGCGCAATGATCGCGCACATGACGTACACGAGCGTATGCGCGGCAAGCAGCCCCATCACCGGCATCAACACCATGAGCACTTCCTCACCTGCGTATGCCACGGAGGAGATAGTGTCGCTGGAATAGATCGGCAGCCCCCAAAGCACGCCGAACTTTTCACCGCCCAGATCGGAGTCCTTCAAGGGCTTGCCGATAAAGATGTCGCGAAGCCTGTTTTTCATTTTCAGGTAACCTCCACCCGCCGCCCGTCGAGCCTTTCAGGGCAGCAGTCAAAATAAAAACGCTGTGCTTTCCTGAAACACAGCGCAATGAGACCGTATGCGGTCGTAGTTACACCTTTATCCGCTCTCTTACGCTGACGAGATTAGCTGTCGGGTTCGGGAAAGAGAGTCCCCTATCGCATCGCGAATACACCCCAAGGACGTGCCATAGTATGGTCGCCGTCCAATCGGACAAACTGTCCGGTCCGGTTCTCCCGCTGCCGCGAAACGCGGCATTAAGCATATTGCAGGCGCAATATAGCAGATTTATCCGAGTTTGTCAATAGGCATTTCTTAGCATTATCTACACGTCGCGTATAAAAATGCCGGGATGATAGTCCCGGCATTTTACATTATCAGAATTTTGCGATGATGTCCTTGATCCTGTCAAAGAAGCTGGACACGGAGGTGACGACCTTCTTCACAGTCTCGACGAAGCCAACGACCTTGGTCTTCGCGTCGGACACCTTCTGAAGCGTACCCTGTACTTCCTCTACACGCGCCTTGAGAGAATCAGCGTCAAGCCCTTCGAGCGAGCGGCACAGGTCAATGAGCTGCTGTATCTGAGTGTTGGTCAGCGAGACGTTGTAGCGCCCTGCAATGTCAATGATCTCGGCGCGTATCTCGTCGTCGGTCATCTTCTGCGTCTCATCGAGCATGAGCTTCAGATCGTTTACGATGGAGGTCGAGTCCATGCCGCCTATCTCGTTTGCAAGCTCGCCGGTGATGGTAAGCTCCTGTGTGCTGACAAGCTTCGCCAGATCGTCCAGCTTTTTGCCGGTCATGTCCTCGTATGCCTTGTATACGCCGGTGAGCGCTGCGGTGCCGCTGACCTCAAAGGGCGCTGCGACGATGATGCGCGCATCGGTTATGCCCGCCGTCGCAAGGGCGCTTATATACATCTCACCGGTGCACCATGTGATGTTGCTCGTGGTGACGTCCATGCCGCTGCCCTCGGGCAGAAGCTCAACATACACGCAGGAGATAGATCTCGTGCCGATAAGGCTCTCGTCCACATATCCCTGGAGCCACTGACGCTCCTCGCCGTTCGTGACGCGCAGTTCGATAGCGTCGCCGCGTTTGATGCCGAAGGCGTTATACACAGCGGCGATCTGATCGTCCGTGAGGTCCGCGCCAATGACCGCGCGGCTCTGTATGTTCTCAGCGTATGCAGGGACTATCATCCCCACCGCCATTACGATTATAAGCAGGATGGTAATAAGCTTTTTCATTTTTGTCTCCCCTTTCAGAGCTCGTATATAGAGACGAATAGTTCTTCATTTTGTTCCATATATTCAATCCAGGGCATACCTTACCACATGTCCGCCGTTAAATAAAGCCTTTTTTGTGAACCTTAGTCAATCTTAATATTTATGTTCAGTACAATTTCTTCCTATATCAGCAATTTTATATGGAGCTGGCTGTTTTTCCCCGGGCTGATCGTCTGCGCCGGGGCGCTCACCATCAGCTGCCGCGGTCTGCAATTCAGGCGCTTCGGCCTTGCGATGCGCCTGACCGTCGGCAGCATCCGCCTGCGTCCGACGGCGCGCAAAAGCGGAACAGTCACGCCCTTTCAGGCTGCCGCGACCGCTCTCGGCTCAACGGTCGGCACGGGCAACATAGTCGGTGTGTCGCAGGCTATCGCCATGGGCGGCCCCGGCGCACTCTTCTGGCTGTGGGCAGCGGCGCTCATCGGGATGATCGTAAAATACGCCGAGGTCGCTCTCGCGATATATTACCGCCGCGGGAGCATCGGCAGCGGACCGATGGATTATATCACCCACGGTCTCGGCAGACCACACCTTGCGCGCGTCTACGGCGTGCTTGTCACGCTCTCCGCCTTCTGCATGGGCAATCTCGTGCAGGTCAGCAGCATTGCAGATTCCTTCGTCCGTGCCGTCGACGCGTGTACCGTTGGCCCGATGCAAAGCCCCGCCGCTCTGCGCTTCGCGCTCGGTCTCGTCCTTGCCGCCGTCACGGCGCTGCTGCTCTCAGGCGGCGCGGGACGGGTCGGCACGGCGGCGGAAGCTATGGTTCCGCTGATGAGTCTGCTGTTCATCGCCGCCTCAATGGCGGTCGTCGCGGTGAACCATAGCAGGATAGTCTGTGTTATGTCAACCGTATTTATTGAAGCCTTCCGCCCCGGCGCGATCACTGGCGGTATCTGCGGCGTCACAACGGCGCAGTGCATACAGTGGGGACTGCGGCGCAGCGCCTTTTCCAACGAAGCCGGGCTCGGCACTGCCTCCATCGCCCACGCCGCGGCTGACACGGACGATCCTGCCGCTCACGGCATGTGGGGCATCTTCGAGGTCTTTGCCGACACTATAGTTATCTGCACCTGCACCGCGCTTGCGATCCTTTGCAGCGGCGTCAATATCCCATGGGGCAGCGTCACCGGGACGGAGGTGTATCAGTCCGCCCTCGCGTCCGTGTTCGGCGCGCGTACTTCGGCGGTATTCATGGCCGTCACCATCTGCCTTTTCGCCTACACGAGCGTAATGGGCTGGGCAGTCTACGGCAGCCGCTGCGCCGAGTACATAAGCGGCAGACGCGGAGCCGCTCTCTACGGTTTTCTGTTCCCGTGCGTCTGTCTATGTGGATGTGTCATGTCAACCAAAGGCGTGTGGCAGATCGCAGACCTGATAAACGCGCTGATGTCGCTGCCGAACCTCGCCTCCCTGCTAATGCTCGCCCCCGTCGCAGGAAAAATATCGCGGAAAATTGACACTTGACGCTTTCTTCCAAAATCTATATACTGAATACAGGTAATGAATGCCGCCGGTACAGGTGGGCAAATTTCACTTAGGAGGAAATTTTTTGAAAGTAATAATCTATGACGACTATAAAAGTCAAAGCGCCGCCGGTGCGGATATCATTGAGAAGATAGTCCGCGAGAAGCCCGACTGCTGCCTTGGCCTTGCCACCGGTTCAAGCCCTGTCGGCATGTATCAGGAGCTTGCGCGCCGCTGCCGCGAGGAGGGGCTTGACTTCTCCAAGGTTCACACCGTGAACCTTGACGAATACATCGGCCTTGAGCCGACGCATGACCAGAGCTACAGATACTTCATGGACTCCAATCTCTTCGACCACATAAACATCGACAAGAAAAACACCTACGTCGCCAAGGGCACCGGCGATATCGACGCGAACATCGCGGAGTTCCAAGCTGTTATTGCCAATAGCTGTGTTGAGCTTCAGGTGCTCGGCGTCGGCCCTGACGGTCACCTCGCGTTCAACGAGCCTGGTAAAGAGCTGTACTGGCATGCGCACAAGGAAGTCCTTGACGAGAGCACCATTGACGCAAACGCCCGTTTCTTCGCCTCCCGCGACGAAGTCCCCCGCTACGCGGTGACTATGGGCATCGGCGAGATAATGATGGCAAAGCGCCTGCTGATGATCCTCAGCGGCTCAAACAAGGCTGACGCCGCCCGCCAGCTTCTCATGAGCGATGCCGTCACCTGCGCCTGCCCCGCAACACTCATGAAGCTGCACCATGACGCGACCGTCATCATCACCCGCGAGCTTGCCGACGCCATCGGCTGCAAAGGCTGAGTTGGTTTAATTACCGTATAAAATACCCCTTACGCATTTTGAACCGCTCCGGTTTGTGCGGACAGCACAAAAAGCCCCCCTATGTAGGCGATAT
>OIWM01001856.1_pt1 | contig 19133 bp, 14 predicted proteins | sample 1587451 | NCBI WGS metagenome assembly OIWM01 (sample SAMEA3888907, study PRJEB22519) | human gut metagenome | biome: human gut; feature: human-associated habitat; material: faeces | place: Denmark | collected 2011
TCCAAAGTTGCGGTAGAATTGTTCACAAGTTTTATGGTATAATTTGAATACGAAAATTGAGTAACAAATCGGAATTTGATGAGGTGATAATATGAGCAAAAGTAAGAAGTTTACAAATAGGATTATTGCTGTCCTATTGATTGTTTTGGGTCTTATATTGGGTGGCACATGGAATAGCGCGAAGTATTGCATTGGAGATAAAATTTTTATCGCCTTAGGTATATCTCCTTGGTCAAATGGTTCAAGTGGAACACATTATCCTGCTATTATTGGTAGTTTTGTTATTTTGGCTGGAATAAGTATCTTGAATTTAACTTTGCAAAAGAAAACTCGTCTGTGGATTTGGACTGCTGTTATTCTATGCTTTATTTTGTTTAATTTGTTTTTTACCTATATGTAGTAGATGATAACTTCAAGTTTGTCGCACTGATAAAAACCCTTTAGGAACTAAAGGGCGCACTTCTATACTCTCCTATCGGGAGTATGTGCGTCCTGCGGAGCTTCATTCCCAGTCAGCAGAAGAAAACTGCCCGACCGAGAATGTTTCGTCACTTCGTTCCGTCAAGGTGGCTACACCCCCTTGCGCCGCTAAAGCGGCTATCCCCTGTGGACTTGCCGTCCGCAAACGGTTTTGACAAACCGTTTGCCGCCAGCAAGTTTGAAGATTAGACATAAACAAATCCTCCGCATGGTCTAAGCCATACGGAGGATTAACTGTTTTACGGACACCCGTCTATCGCTCCGGGGCTTTTGCGTTATTCCACAGTCACACTCTTTGCAAGATTTCTGGGCTTATCAATATCGCAGCCTCTTTGCAGCGCGATATAATACGCAAACAGCTGCAGACTCACCACGCCCAGCGACGGCAGGAACATCAGCTCCGTATCGGGCACAGTCACAAGTGCGTCGACGCGCTTTCCCATCTCTTCCGCGCCGCTTTCGGTCGTAAGCGCAAGGACACTTGCGCCTCTTGCCTTGACCTCGATGACGTTGCTCATTGCCTTTTCAAACAGCGGTCCGTACAGCCCCAGCGCGATAACCAGCGTGCCGTCCTCGATCAGGGAAATCGTGCCGTGCTTGAGCTCGCCCGATGCATACGCCTCGGAGTGGATATAGGAAATCTCCTTGAGCTTGAGCGAGCCCTCGAGCCCCAGCGCATAGTCGAGGTTACGACCGATAAAGAAGACCGAGTCATGGTTAAAATACTTGGAAGCGAAGAACTGAATCTTCTCGCGGCTCTGCAGCACCGTTTCAATCTTCTCCGGCAGCCGCAGCAGCTCCTGTACCAGCCGCGCGTATTCCTGCGCGCCGAGCTTTCCGAGCGCGTCCGCCATATAGATGGCAAGCATGTCAATGACTGCCAGCTGCGTGGAGTATGCCTTCGTCGTGGCAACGGCAATCTCGGGTCCTGCCCAGGTGTAGAGCACGTCGTCCGATTCGCGCGCAATCGAGCTTCCGACTACATTGACAATCGACAGTACCCGCGCCCCGCGCGCTTTTGCCTCGCGCAGCGCCGCCATGGTGTCGAGCGTTTCGCCCGACTGGCTGATGACAATAACAAGCGTTCTGTCATTCACAATCGGATCGCAGTACCGGAACTCGGAGGCTAAGACCGCCTCGACCGGGATGCGCGTCAGCTTTTCGATCGTGTATTTGCCGAGCATGCCCACGTGATACGAAGACCCGCAGGCAACAATCATAATTCGGTTAAAACTCTCAATCGTCTGTCTGCTGAGAATCAGATCGCCGAAATCGATTCTGCCGTCTTTGACGCGCGGGGTAATCGCGCGGCGCAGTGCCTCGGGCTGCTCCATGATTTCTTTGAGCATGAAATGCGGATAGCCGCCCTTCTCCGCCGCAGAAATCTCCCAGTCGATGTGGTAATGCTCCTTTTCAATCGGCAGCTCCATGGCGTTGAAGACCTGAATGGAGTCGCGCGTCAGAACCGCGACCTCGCCGTCTTCCATGTACGAAACGTCTCTGGTGTATTTGACCAGCGCCGTCACGTCCGAGGCGATGAAGTTGCAGCCGTCACCGTAGCCCAGCAGCAGCGGCGCGTCTTTCCTTGCCGCATAGATCCGCTCCGGATCGTCTGCGCAGACGATGCCGAAGGCATAGGCGCCTTCGATACGGTGCAGGACCATGTAGATGGCGTCCTGCATGCAGTGGACCTCGTCGAGCCCGAGGCAGTACTCGAGCAGCTGCGCGACAACCTCCGAATCGGTCTGGGACGTGAACTGCACGCCCTTTTCTTCGAGAAATTCGCGGATTTCCAGATAGTTTTCAATGATGCCGTTGTGAACCAACGCGACCTTGCCGTTCTGGGACACATGGGGATGGGAGTTGATATCGTTCGGCTCACCGTGGGTCGCCCAGCGGGTGTGCCCGATGCCGGCAGTGCCGTGCAGCAGCGCGCCGTTTTCCGTCATCGCGGCAAGATTTTTAAGCCTGCCCTTGCACTTTGCAACGTCCAGCACGCCGTTTTCCGCCACGCAGATACCCGCCGAGTCGTAGCCCCGGTACTCCAGCCGCGCAAGCCCCTCCAATAAAATGGGCGCCGCCTGCTCCTTGCCGATATAACCAACAATTCCACACATAATTAAGTTCCTCCTGAAATAGGTTCAGGACAAACTCGCAGATATTTGCCTGCTTCCTGTTCGCAGCCCCTCTGTTTTGCGGTTACCCGCATATTTCTGACTGCGTCACGCGCACAGGGCGGCACGGAAACGCATCCGCCGAACCTTCGATCACGTTTCCCCTCGTTGTCCTGCCGGGCTCCGGCAGGCACTGGCGCTTTTGATGGCGTTTGCCATAGCCTCCTTTCTTTTCTGCGATGGTAACATTATATTACAAAACGATAAAAAATGCCACATATATTTTCTCATGCAAAAAGCTAACGCTTTTTGCATGGAAAAGATGCGCCTCGGCTGCGCGCATAATTTGTGCGCCAAAGGCGCACAAATTTCACACTTGCGAGGCGATCCGTATATTTCCGGTCGGCAAAGCCGCCGGATAATATGGATTCTCATTTTATTTCGCCCTGCGGGGCGAAACTCTACGAGGTCTTTTTTGCGCGTTGGCGCACCTTTTCCATGTTCTGGCGCAGACCGTCGAGAACTTCGTTGTTGCGCGTGAGCGTCAGATGCGGGAAGCTGTAGATCGTACGGCGCTGCTGCGCGTTCAGGCGCATCTGCAGCTTTGCATAGAACCGGTCGCGCTCTTCTTCGGTGTCGCGGCGGATGCGTTCGCGCTCCTCTTCGCCGTATGCGGCAGCCTCGCGGAGCTTTGCGCGCTCCTCCTGCGTTGCCGCAAGGATGCGCTCGCGCCCCTCGGTCGCGCCGGTTCTGAGTCTGTCAGCCAGCTCCTTGCGCTTCTGCTGCAGCAGCACCGCGTACTCGGCAAAGACCGCATGTGTGCCGAGAAGCCCCTTCACCGTCACGACAAGGTCTGAGACAATGCCCACAAACAAAATCGCACAGATCCAGTTTAATGCCGCGTCCGTCAGCCGGTCGGTCAGGCTCTTGACAAACGGATGCAGGACCAGCACCAGCACCACCGAGAACGCGCCGAAGACGACTGCCCCGATCAGGCACACGCGCCCGCCGATGTTGAATTTCCGCTTCGAGTAGTCCCACCACCGGGCGTGGAACAGCTTTTCCATCAGCCACGACGTCAGATATTCCAGACTGCACGTCACCAGCGCGCCGGCAAAAAACAGCAGCACCGGGTTCTGAATCCTGCCCAGCACGAGCAGCACCAGCACCGCACCCGTGCCGTAGATCGGACAGTACGGGCCGTTCAGAAAGCCGCGGTTGATGAGCTTCCGGTGTCCGATGGAGCAGATCGTGCTTTCATACACCCAGCCGATGATGCTGTAGATCATCAGCCAGAGAAACCATGTTTCGATTGTTTTCAAAACGTTTCCTCCTCACTCGTCCTTCCGCTTCTCATTCATCCTTCAGCTCTTCATAGTCCTCGTCCAATGCATCCGGGCGCTGGTTGCGGACGATTTTTACACACAGCCATGCTACGCACATGTTCAAAATTCCGTCGAGCAGCAGCGAAATGCCCATCAGCACCATCAGCGCCCTTGCCGCCTCCGACGGGCGGATGACGAGCAGCAGCCCGATCACGCACGTCAGCGCTGCCAGCAGCAGCACAACCCACCATTTTTCGATGCCGAAGCGCTTTGCGTCGAGCGAAATCTGAATCTTGAACAGCCCGTCGGCAAGCACGGGAATGCCGAAGACGATACACAGAAAGCTCATGGCGCCGCCCGGACGCGCAAGCGTCACGATGCCGAGCGCAATCAGCAGAATGCCGAACGCCAGATCATACTGAAATGCCAGGCGGAACAGGTCTCTTGAAAAATAGCCCACCAGTTTGATCGCGCCGAAGACGATCATACCGATACCGAGCAGTCTTCCCAGCCACACGACCGATGTACCGGGCGCGGCAATGAGAACAATGCCCAGCACACAGAACAGAACGGATATCACCAGATACCCGATTTTTGCCGTTTTCATCGGAACGACAGAACGCATATCGAATCTCCCCTTTCGCGCGCGAGCGCGCACAGCCTGTTATTTGCTTTTGATTATACCGGCGGCTTCTTTTTTCTTCCATGGGCAGAGAAAACCGGATGTCTGAAAGACAGACATCCGGCGCGATTTGTCTGAAAATTGGGCAGGTGCAAAAGTTTCAAGCGTTCGACGCGCGGCAGTTTTCCAGAATCAACTCCGCAACGCCGCGATAAAGCTCCAGAATCCGCCCCATCTTTTCGCCCGTGCCCGGCTTCATGCCGCCGAGCATCCAGTCGATGCACAGCCCGAAAAGCTGGCACTTGATAAACCGGTGCAGCAGCTCGCGGTCGGCGTCCGAAATGCCGGTGTCCGGGTAGGCGGATTTCAGATACTGCTCGGTCATATACGCGCACAGGCGCATGACGCTTGCCTCAAAGGTGTCGCGGCTGACGGAGTTATACACGTGCATGATTGCGCGGCGGTTTTTCTGCGCGTAGTCAATCGACGCGCGGAACGCCTCTTCGATCCGGTCGACCGTCGGATACTGCGCCATCAGCTCGTTTGTCCGCTCGACGATGATCTCGCCCAGCAGCGACGGAATGTCCTGAAAATGATAGTAGAACGAGTTGCGGTTGATGCCGCAGCGCTCGACGATGTCGCGCACCGAAATCTTATTCAGCGGCTTTTCGTCCAGCAGCTCCAGAAACGCCGCCTTGATTGCCTGCTTTGTAAAGTTTGCCATGGCTTTTGCTTCCTTTCGTCATGACGGGTTGCTTTTTCTTATCATACCAGACGTTCCGCTGCTTTGCTTATCTGTGTTTTTTCTCCCAGCGCGCGCAGAGCGCAGCCGCCCTCGGCGCAAAGCGCCCGAGCAGCCGGTCGTCCAGCCAGAACAGGAAGTTGCCGCCGAGCAGCAAGCCGGCAAGCAGCGCGCCCGACATCGCGGAAAATTCCTCGCGCAGCGCATCGAGCCGCAACACGAACAGAAGCACCGCATAGACCGCGAGAATCGAGACGTTAAAGAGCAGAAATTTCCCGACCCAGCGCCGGATTTTCGGCTTTCTGTCCAGCTTGGGCTTGACGATCGGATAGTATCCCAGCGCCAGAAAGATTGCCGCCGCTTCCTTGTCGGGCGCAAGCAGCAGACTCAGCATCGCGCTTGCAAAAAACATTGCCCAGCTCAGCTTCTCCCCGCACAAAACCAGCACCGGCAGCAGCGTCATGCTTGCCAGCACCGGCGCGCAGTAGGTTGCGACCGGGAGGATCGTTCCCATCGCCATGATCGCCACCGCCAGCGCGCACAAAACGCCGCACAGCGCCAGATTCCGGCTCGCCTGCTTCATCAGAACGTTTTCTCGCGCAGCAGATCATATTTGATCTGCCAGAGCTTCTGCGAGAGATCGACATAGTAGGTATGCGGATTGTCAAAGCGCTTGACTTCGTCCCAGAGGGTGTCGATCTGCTGCTGGCAGTACGCCTTGATTTCCGGCAGGCTCGGCAGCTTGTAGACCAGTTCGCCGTTTTTGAAAATCGGCACCATCAGCTCCTTCGCCTGGAAATTATAGACCTTCTTGCGCTTCCAGGTTGCGTCGGGGTCGAAGATTTCCAGATCCTTCGTGTCGTCGACCGTTTCATCGTACACGCACAGATAGTCTGCAATCGCCTTGCCATTGTCGGCGCCGAAGAAGCGGTAGAGCTTTTTGAAGTGCGGGTTTGTGATCTTGCCGACATTTTCGCTGACCTTGATCTTGGGAATCACATTGCCGTTTTCGTCTTCCACCGCCGCAAGCTTATAAACGCCGCCGAAGACCGGCTCGGATCTTGCGGTAATCAGCCGCTCGCCGACGCCAAACTGGTCAATTTGCGCGCCCTGTAACAGAAGGTCGCGAATCAGATACTCGTCGAGCGCGTTCGAGCACGAAATGGAGCAGCTCTGCCAGCCCGCGTCATCCAACATCTGCCGCGCCTTTTTTGTCAGATATGTCATATCGCCCGAGTCCAGCCGGATGCCGCACTTGGTAAGACCGCGGGGCTTTAATACCTCGTTGAACGCGCGGATGGCGTCGGGAATGCCGCTTTGCAGCGTATTATAGGTATCGACCAGCAGCGTGGGATTGTCCGGATAAATTTCACAGTAGGTTCTGAACGCCTCATACTGGCTGGGGAACATCTGGACCCACGAATGCGCCATCGTGCCGCCGGCAGGAACGCCGTAGATCTGATCGGTGAGCGTGCACGCCGTTCCGGCGCAGCCGCCGATATACGCCGCTCTTGCACCCAGAATCGCCGCGTCGCTTCCCTGTGCGCGCCGGGAGCCGAATTCCAGAACAACTCTGCCCTTTGCCGCGCGGCAGACACGGTTTGCCTTCGTCGCAATCAGGCTCTGATGGTTGAGAGTCAGCAGCAGGAAAGTTTCAACCAGCTGCGCCTCAATGGCAGGTGCGCGCACGGTGAGAATCGGCTCCTTCGGGAAAACCGGCGTGCCCTCCGGCACCGCCCAGATGTCTCCCGTGAAGCGGAAGCTTTTCAGATAGTCCAGGAAATCCTCGCCGAAAATGCCGCGCGAGCGAAGATAAGCGATGTCGTCTTCGCCGAAATGCAGGTTCTGGATATACTCGATCGCCTGCTCCAGACCCGCCGCGATGGCAAAGCCGCCCTCGTCCGGCACCTTGCGGAAGAACAGATCGAAATAGGTGATCTTGTCCTGCATGCCGCTGCGGAAGTAGCCGTTTGCCATGGTCAGCTCATAAAAGTCGCAGAGCATGGTCAGATTGATATTCGGATTTGTCTGCATGATGTTTTTTCCTTTCATATACGAATTCCCGATGAAGCAATCATCCGGAATTCTGTAGGTTTTACCATCCAAGCTTACTATATCATATTATTTTCCATCCGCCAACCGTCTGGCGCGGACAAATTTGCTTTTTTGCTCTTCTGCGAGGAAATATTTCGAAGCCAGCGCCCGGGAAAACGCCAGAAGCTCGTTTTCGCTCCCGCGCGAAAGCTCCAGCTCCAGCTCGCAGAACGGCTCGCGGCGCTTCCCGCCCAGCAGCTCTCCGCCGTCGGCGCAGATCTCGCACGTTGTCTTCCCGCTCAGCCGCAGCGGCTGGGTCAGCCGGATAAACGATGCGCCGCAGACCATTTGAAGCCCCGGTGCGCTCAGCTCCCGCAACTCTTCCGGCGCGCCCCTGCCGATCAGCATCTCGATTGCCGCCTCGGGAGAATCCCCCTCGCATTCCCACTCGCCGCGTGCGTAGCCGACGCCGGGCGTTTTCATCGTCACGACGCTTCTTTCGTTTTCCTGCCGCACGCGCAGCATCCATTTGCGGCTGGAAAGCGCACCGTCTGCCGTGTCATAATAGGTCGTTTTCATGTGAATCTCGCGCAGCTTTTCCAGCGCGCGCCCCGCCACCTGCGGGTCTTTTAAGATTTTCTCCAGCTGCCGCACGTTTCCCGCGCGCAGCTTGATTTCAAACTCGGTCGCCATATTGCCCTCCGCGCTGTTTTGATCTTCCGCTATTGTACGCTGTTTTTGCCCCGCGCGCAAGCGGATTGTTGCGCATCTATTTCCCGACGCATTTCCCGACAGGCTTTTTGCCGCTTCTCTGCTAGACTGACAGGCATCACAAATGCGGAGATGGAACCAATGAAAAAACGCGCAGATACCCGCTCTCCTGCCGCGCGCCGGATTGCTGCGGCGCTCTCGCCGCCGCTCGTTCGTCTGGGGCTGTATGCGCTCGGCGCGTCTGCCGCAGGCTTTTTGCTGGCGGCGGCGCAAATCGGCGCCAGCGCGCTTCCGGCAGCCATTGCTTTGACGGCGGCGCTGCCGTTTTCCCTCGCGGCGGTCTGCTCCTACGCGGGCGCGGCGCTGGGCTATTTTGTCTTCTGGGGCGCGAGCGGCGCGGCAGAGCCGGCGGCTGCCGGATTTCTGATTCTGGCGGCATCGTGTCTGTTCCACGACGTGATTTCCCCTTCCAACCGCTATTTCCTGCCGGGGCTTTCCGCCGGAATCTACGCGATGACGGGGCTGATTTTTCTTTTGAGCGCGCCTGTACATGTTTCCGCCGCCGCCATTTTAGCCGGAAAAACGGCGCTGATCTTTCTGTGCAGCGTGCTGTTTTCCGGGCTGCCGGAAAAAAAACCGGAGGCAATCGGCGCGCTCGGCGTGTTTCTTCTGGCAAGCGCCAGCCGACTGACGCTGCTGCCGGGGCTGACGCTAAGTCTGATTCTATCGGGCTGCGCGGTGCTTTTATGCAGCGGCTCGCGGTTTTTCCTGCTGGCGGCGTGCGGCTGCTCGATCATTCTGGAGGCAAGCTTTCGCCCGGGCTACAGTGCGGGGGCGCTTTTGTGCCTCGGCGCCATCGTGTGCCACTATACGAAGCCGCGCTTCGCGCTCGTGCGCGGAAGCCTCTTCTTCCTGACGCTCGCGGCAGGCTCGTTTGTCTTCGGCGCCGGAGAGACGATGTTTCCGCCTGCCATGTTTCTGGGGACGCTGCTGGGGCTCGTTTTATGGAAGCCTGCGCAGGCGGTGCTCTCCGGTCAGCAGGCGCCGCTGGATGCGGTGCGCGAAAAGTCTCTCACGGCAGCGTCCGGTGCATTGTGGTCGCTTGCGGCAAACCTGCAGCGCGGCTGCACCAGCGGTCTGGAGCCGCAGAGCGCGGCGGTTTTTGACAAGGCAGCCGAGGAAATCTGCCGCTCGTGCGCCAAATGGAGCGTCTGCTGGGAGCAGAACGCACAGGAGACCTTCCGTCTGCTCAGCCGCGCCTCGCGCGGGATTCTGCGCCGGGGCGAAGCAAAACGCGACGATCTGCCGCCGCTGTTTCTGGCGCGCTGCTGCCACACCGACAGCTTCCTGCGCGCGGTCAACGACGCGCTTTCCACACAGCTGGCAAAGGTCCAGTATCAGTCGCGCCTTGCCGAAAGCCGCCAGATTCTCTGCGACCAGTACCGCGTTTTATCAAGGCTCCTGCAGAATCTTGCCGAGCCCTCGCAGGCACAGGCTGAGCCGGACCAGTACGCCCCCGAGCTCGGCTTCCGCGCGACGGGACTGCGCGGTTCCAATATCTCCGGCGACTATGGCGCAAGCTTCCGCGCGGGCGAGTGGTACTATCTTCTGCTGTGCGACGGCATGGGCTCGGGTGAGCAGGCACGGGACGAGGCAGTCTCCGCCAGCGCGCTTTTGAAGGAGCTGATTGAGTCCGGCATCGACGCGCACGACGCGATGCAGACCATCAACGGGCTTTATATTCTGCGCGACGGCGGCGGCTTTGCGGCAATTGACCTGCTGCAGGTAAGCCTCGTCACGGCGGAGGGCTTCCTGCATAAATGGGGCGCCGCGCCGTCGTTTCTGAAGTTCGGGCGCACAGTCCAGCGGCTGGGCTCCGCGCTTCCTCCCCCGGGTCTCGGTGTGGGAAGAAGCTACGGTCCGGAGTGCCTCCGGGTGTCCCTGCAGCGCGGCGAGGCGATGATTCTGACCAGCGACGGCGTCGACGCAGAGCTTGCCTCGCGCTATCTTCTCGGCTGCGGGGAGCTTTCGGTGCGGGAGCTTGCTGCGGGCGTCGTCGGCAGCAGCGAGGATGCCATGCCGGACGACCGCACCGCTGCCGTTCTGCGCCTGCGCCTGACAGAGAGCCGGAGCCGCACCAAAAAGCGCGTGCTTTCCCGCATCGGCATGCTCTAACCTGCTTTTCGCATCAAAACCTCGTAGAGTTTCGCCCCGCAGGGCGAAATAAAATGAGAATCCGTTGTATCCGGCGGCTCCGCCGACCGGAACAGGACAGCCGTTGGCAGCTCTGCTGCCTTACGGATGTCGCGTGCCCCTTGCGGGTACAATACTTCTCGCTGAGCCAGTGTAGAATTTTGTCCCTGCGGGACAAAATTCTGCGCGCAGTCGAAGCGCAGCCCCTTTTCAAAAAAGCTATGCTTTTTTGAAAAATAAAGCTCCCCCTGCCTTCGGCAGGGGGAGCTTTCCATCTGTTTTTACTTGGCGTACTCGACCGCCTTGGTCTCGCGGATGACGTTGACCTTGATCTGACCGGGGTATTCGAGTTCTGCCTCGATCTTCTTTGCCAGATCGTGCGCCAGCAGAATCATGTTGTCCTCGGTGACCTCCTCGGGCTTGACCATGATGCGGACCTCACGACCCGCCTGGATGGCGTAGGATTTCTCGACGCCGGGGAAGGAGCTGGTCAGCTCCTCGAGCTTTTCAAGTCTGCGGATATAGTTCTCGACGTTTTCACGGCGCGCACCGGGGCGTGCGGCAGAGATTGCGTCGGCTGCCTGCACCAGACAGGCAATGATGGTCTGCGGCTCGACATCGCCATGGTGCGCCTCGATGGCGTTGATGACGACGGGGCTTTCCTTGTACTTCTTTGCAAGCTCCACGCCCAGCTGGACATGGCTGCCTTCCATCTCGTGGTCGACTGCCTTGCCGAGGTCATGCAGCAGACCTGCGCGCTTGGCAAGCGTCACATCGACGCCCAACTCGCTGGCAAGAAGACCCGCGATGTGGGAGACCTCAATGGAGTGGTTCAGCACGTTCTGACCGTAGGACGTGCGGTATTTCTGGCGGCCCAGGAGCTTGATGATCTCGGGGTGCAGATTGTGCACGCCGGTTTCAAAGCTTGCGCGTTCGCCCTCGACCTTGATCGTGTGGTCGACCTCGCGGCGCGCTTTCTCCACCATATCCTCGATACGGGTCGGATGGATGCGTCCGTCGGCGATGAGCTTTTCCAGCGCCAGGCGCGCAATCTCGCGGCGCACGGGGTCAAACGAGGAAACGGTGATTGCCTCTGGCGTGTCGTCGATGATCAGATCGACGCCCGTGATCGTCTCGAGCGTGCGAATGTTGCGGCCCTCGCGTCCGATGATTCTGCCCTTCATCTCATCGTTCGGCAGCGGCACGACGGAGACCGTCGCTTCCGCCACATGGTCTGCCGCGCAGCGCTGGATGGCAGTGGTGATAATCTCACGTGCCAGAGCGTCGGCATCGTCCTTGTACTGCTGCTCAATCTCCTTGATCTTGACAGCGGTTTCGTGGCGCACGTCCGCTTCCACGCCCTTGAGGATATAGGCTTTCGCCTCTTCCTGCGTCAAGCCGGAGATTTTCTCCAGCATCTCCATCTGACTGCGCTTTAAGCTGGCGACCTCCTCCTGCTGGTTCTGGATGCTGGCGGCTTTCTTTGCCAGCTCCTCTTCTTTCTTCTCGTGAAGGTCCAGCTTCTTGTCGAGCGATTCTTCCTTCTGCTGGAGCCTGCGTTCCTGCTTCTGGATTTCGCTCCGGCGTTCTTTTACTTCCTTCTCGTACTCGGTACGCGATTTATGGATTTCTTCCTTTGCTTCGAGCAGCATCTCGCGCTTCTTGTTCTCGCCGCCCTTGATTGACTCGTTGATGATGCGGCGAGCCTCTTCTTCGGCGCTTCCGATCTCCTTCTCGGCGACCTTCTTGCGATAGGTAATGCCGATGAAGAAACAGACGATGCCGATCACGACCAGTGCGATGCAAAGGATGAGGCTTAACGTATTGAATTCCATAAGTTGCGAACCCACCTCCTTTTCACAGTATTGGGTGGTTTCCGGCTGCCCGGAATGAATAAGTCAAACCGCCGAACGGCTCCCCTGCGCCAGACAGGCGGCTATACGAATTCCAATTATCTATTGTACTGTTTATGGGATACGGTGTCAAGAAAGAATTTAGACAGATAAAGCGGAAGCCCCAAAAACGCGCAAAAGGCTCCCCGTGGGGAGCCTTTTGGGAAGGATATTCACTCTATGAGACCGCCGCAGGCGACCGACATCTCCAGCACCACCTCATCTGTGCCTGCCGGGAACGCACACATCTGCACCAGGGTAAGATACGGCGTGGGGTCTGCGCCTTCGTCCATCGCGGCGCGCAAGCCGTCCGGATCGTTGCAGGTATACACCGCGCCGGACAGCCGGTCGTCTCCCAGCATCACAACCGTACCGTTCTGGAAGTCGATATAATAGCGCGCCTGCACAAGCTCGTCCATCGGCGTCAGGTCCTCGATGCCGAGAATGACCTCGAGCTTTTTTGCCGCCTGCCCCTTCATGTGGTAGGAAAGCCAGCCGTCTTCTTCCTTCTGATAGACGATCATGTCGCTGCTGGCGAACGAATATGCCGGTTCTTCCGCGGGCGCTTCGTCCTCTCTGCCGGGCTCCGCGTAATACGTGCCGAGGGAAATGCTTGTAATGACGTCATTTTCCACAAGGAACGTCAGCCGGACATGCCTCGCCTCCACGCCATAGGCAAAGATTTCGCCATCGTAGCCGTTGATGCCGGGCTCCGCGTCGGGGTACGCCTCCAGCAGCTGCTGCACGGAGCTTCCGTTTTTCAGACCATTTGGCAGCGCCCAGTCGCTGGTGCCGAACGTCTGGATATCGTCCAGAACAAACCCGTCTCCCACGTCGGCAAACCGGAGCGTCACGTCGCTGATGTAATCCGGGTCGTTTGTGAAATTATACCGCCAGGTGACATAGCGGTAATCGCCCTTGTCGGTGCAGACATAGAACTCGCCGCGGTCCTCCTTGGGCGCGCCCAGAATCGAGCGCACGTCCGCAGACGGCATACCGAGTTTCACGGGACCGAGTGTCGTGTCCAGCAGCGCCTGCTGCACCGAGACGCCGTCCTTCTGTCCTTCTGTATCGGTCGCCGCAGGTTCGCGCGCACCGGCTGTGCTGTCCTCCGCCTCGGCGGGCGCTTCAGCGGCAGCTTCCTCTGTCATATCCGGCGCTTCGGCTTTTTCCTCCTCCGCGGGCGCCTCCTGCGTTGTCGTTTCCATGGTCATCGTCGCCGTCTCAGGCGCGCTGCTTTTTGCCTGGAAAATCGGAAGCCGCGCCGCAAGCCCGATCACCAGCGCGCAGCAGGCGGCAAGCGCCGCCCATTTGATCCACACAGCCGGCTGCTTCCGCTCTGCCTGCGCAGGCGCATCGGCACGCTGAATCAGATCGTCTCCCACATAACCGATGGCGCGGAACAGCTTTTCCTGTCGGTCCTGCCTTGTCATACGGCAACGCCCTCCTTCTGCAAGAATTTGCGCAGCTGCTCGCGCGTGCGGAACAGAATGGATTTGACGGTGTTCTCCTTCAGCGAGTAGCGCTCTGCAATCTGCAAGATCGACTCTGCATACCAGTACCGGCGCAGAAACAGACTGCACTGCTTTTCCGGTATGCTGCGCAGAAACCGGTCAATTGCCTGCCCCAGCTCGCGCTCGTCCATCGTCTGCTCAACGCTGCCGCCTGCCGGGACGCACTCCGACAGCTCGTCGAGCGCCGCCGGAAAGCTGCTTCCTCCGCGTTTTTCCGCGCGCGCGGCTTTGTAGCGGTCGAGCGAGAGATTGCGCGTGATGCGTCCCAAAAACGCCGAGAGAACCGAAGGCCGCTGCGGCGGCATCGCGTTCCAGGCGCGCAGCCACGTGTCCGACACGCATTCCTCGCTGTCTTCCATGCTCTTCAAAATATTGTGGGCAATCGCACGGCAGTAGCCGCCGTACTTCGTATCCGTCTCCTGTATCGCCTGTTCCAGCCTTGCCCAATACAGGTCGATGATCTGGGAATCTTCCATAGCGCCCTCCTTCTGTCTGTCTACTCTTCCAGACGAGAAAATTTCCGCCCGGTTGCACGGTTTTTCATTTTTTCCAGTATACCATAGGCAAATCGTTTTCGGAATGGTATAATACAGGTAAATCATTTCAAAGGTGGAGCATGGGTATGGAATTTCGTGTGTTGGCAGTGGGCGACGTGGTGGGCGCGCCGGGGCTTCGGTTTTTGCAGCAGAAGCTGCGCGGAATCAAGCGGCTCTACGGCGCCGATTTCTGCGTGGTCAACGGGGAAAACGCCAATGTCGTCGGCATCACGCCGCAGCAGGCGGACGCGATCTTTGACGCGGGTGCGGACGTGATCACGCTCGGAAACCACACCTGGAACCGGCGGGAAATTCTCCCGTATCTGGACGAGTGCGGCTACATCCTCCGTCCGGCAAACTTCCTGCCGAGCCTGCCCGGTCGCGGCTGGGGCATTTTTGAGACGAAGGCAGGACCGGTCGCGGTCGTCAATCTGATCGGCAGATGCTCCATGGACTTTGGACCCGACAATCCGTTCCGCGTGATCGACAAAATTCTGCGCGACATCGGAGACATTCCCGTGCTGATCGACTTCCACGCCGAAGCCACAAGCGAAAAGCTGGCGATGGGCTACTATCTGGACGGAAAAATCTCCGCCCTCTGGGGCACGCACACGCATGTCCCCACCGCAGACGAGCAGGTTCTGCCGAACGGCACGGGCTATCAGACCGACCTCGGCATGACGGGTCCCGCGATTTCCGTTCTGGGCGTGAAGCCCGAGCAGTCCATCGCGCTGTTCCGGGGCGAACTGAAATCCCGCTATGAGCCGGCGGGCGGACCGTGCAGGCTCTGCGGCGCAGTCTTTACGATCGACGCAAAAACGCGGCGCTGCACAGGCGTCGAGCGCGTGATGGTGGATTAGCGCAGACATTTAGAGAAATTGACGAAGGTGCAAGATGCGCCTTCGTCTTTTTTGTCGGAACTGCGGGCTTTCTTTTTTTGCGAGACGTGCTATAATTTAGTCAGCTAAACAATTAGCGTATCAGTTCATTAGCGTATCAGAATACCGGTGGCGTACGCTGCCCATCGAAAAGAAAAGGAGGAAGCTATGAAGAATTTCACCATGAAGCGGGTACTTGCCGGCGTCCTTTGCGCCGCGGGCGTGATCGCCTCCGCACTTACCACAGCCTCTGCCTGCACCACGATCTATGCGGGCGCAAATCTCACACAGGAAAACACGCGCTTTATCGCCCGCAGTGAGGACTACGGCTCGGACATGAACAAGCTCTGGTTTGTCAGCGAGCCCGGCGCTTACAGCGGCACCTACCGCGGCTGCCCGGAATACGGACCGTTTACCTATGAGCTGTCCCACCCCAGCTACCGCTTCACGTACTTCAAAAACGACAACGTCTACGACGGCGTCTGCCCCGAGTGCGGCGAGGAAAATGCACAGCATGCCTCCTATACCGAGTTCGGCACAAATGAAAAGGGCGTGTCCGTCTCCGCCACGGAAACGATCTCCGGAAACGACGCCGTTCTGTCCGTCGACCCCTACCGCAACGCCGGTTGGGCGCAGGAAAACGGCAAACCCGCCGGCATTGAAGAGGGCGACATTCCCACGGTCCTGCTCAGCGAGGCTGCTTCTGCCAGGGAGGCGCTTACCCTGCTTCTGAACATCTACGACACCTATGGCTGCGCCGACGGTGCGGGGCTTTTCATCACCGATCAGAACGAAAGCTGGTACATTGAAAACTGCTCCGGCACGCAGTATGCGGCAATCCGGCTGAACGACGATCTGCTGTTCCTGGAGCCCAACATGGCGGTCATCGGAAGCGTCGATCTGGACGATACCGAAAACGTAATTGCCTCGCCAAAGCTCATCGAGACGGCAAAGGCAGCCGGAACGTTCGCGGGAAACGAAGCCGAAAACGTCATTGACTACCGCGCCAGCTACGCCGGAAGACTCGACTCTGCCGACAAGCGGCTTGTAGAAGGTCTCAACTATCTCAACAGCGCCTACCGCTACGACGCGGACGCCCTGGTCGCCGACAACAGCCGTTTTACGATTTCCAATCTTGACAAGACCGGCGCGATTGTCCCGCTCTACACGAACATCTCCGCCGACCGGACGCTGGATGTCGACGATATTCTGAACTACTACAAGCTCAGCACCATCGCAAAGTCCGGCAATCAGGAGATTGAAATCTTCCAGATGTTCAAAGACCGCCCTGCCGAATACGCAACGGTCGGTTGGGTTGCGGTAGCAGATCTGGCATGCAACGTCTTTGTGCCGTATTATCCGATGCTGATCGATTCCATGTATGAGGGCTACCAGGCAGGCACGCCGACCGTGCAGTTTACCACCGAGCAGCCGACCGGCGGTCTGTTCTACCCCTATTCCAAGCGCTCTTACAACCGCGAAACCGGCGAGATCACCACGACCGACGGCTACCGGATTCTGCCCGAGGGCTGGGAGAAATCCTACTATTGGAGCTTTGAAATTCTCAACGACTACGTGCGCTACTTTGAATCTGCCGACGGCTCGAAGCTCGTCAGCGACGCGGACCGGCAGTTTGTAAAAACAAAGCTGAACGACTTGCAGCAGGAATTCTACAGCGATTTCGTTTCCATGCAGGCGCTGCAGTCGTCTTCGAACGCCCGCAAGCTTGCCACCGAGAACGGCGCGGCAATGGCAAAGAAGGCACAGCAGACCGCGCAGGAGCTGATTGCCTATCTGCATGGCTCCGAGGCGCTCACGCGCGCCGACGCAGTCTACAGTCTCTGGCTGCGCTCCGGCTCTCCGAAGGCGAAGACCTCCGCGTGCCCGTTTGCGGATGTTTCGGAAAGCGCTTACTACTATGACGCCGTCCTTTGGGCAGCAGAAACCGGCATCGTCCGCGGTGTCAGCGACAGCAGCTTTGCCCCGGACGCGACCTGCACCCGCGCGCAGGCTGCTGCAATCGCCTACCGCGCCGCCGGTTCTCCGAGCGTTTCCGGCGATGGCTTCGCGGATGCAGACGCCGCCGGCTACTATGCGCAGCCCGCGCTCTGGGCAAAGCAAATCGGCGCCGTCTCGGGCAGCAGCTTCCAGCCGGACAGCGCCTGCAGCAAAGCGCAGCTCGATGCCCTGATTGCGGCAATCGACGCATAATCCTCGCCCAGGCATAGATCAAAAGCCCGCAGGAAAATCCTGCGGGCTTTGCTTTCTGTTTCAGTTCTGCTGCTCTGTATAAAAATTTCGGACAAATTCGATAAACCCCAGCGTCTGCTGCCGCAGCGCGCCGTTTTTGCGCCAGACGAGATATAAGCTCCGCCCCGCGCGGTTTGCCGGAAGCGGGAAGGCAAGGAGCCTGCCGGACGCGCAGTCGTCCTGCGCCGCCTTGCCGGAGATGATCGAAACGCCGAGCCCCGCGGCGACGAGGTTTTTGATGCTCTGCTGGTCCTCCAGCCGCGCTGCCACATGCAGCGTGCGCTGGCTCAAGCCCTCTTCCTCCAAAAAAGCGTCGGCGCACTTCTGGCTGCCGCTCCCCGCCTCGCGCAGCAAAAGAGGCTCGTGCTCCAAAAGGCTTCTGACCGGCGTGCCGTCCTGCAGAAGCTTTGCAAAGTGCGGCGTGTTGGGCGTAATCAGCACCATCCGGTCGCGGAAAAAGGGCAAGAAAACCAGCTCCGGCGACTGCTCCTGCGCGCCCGCAAAGCCCAGCTCAAAGCGCCCTGTGCGAAGCTGCTGCAAAACGCCCGCGCTGTCCGACTGCAAAACGGAAAATACCGCGTCCGGATGCTGCGCGCGGAACGGCGGCAGAACCTCTGGCAGAATGTATGCCGACGGAATCGTCGACGCGCCGAGGCGGATGGTATGCTCGTCCTGTGCCCAGGCATCGAGCAGCTGGTCCTGCAGCTCCAGCACATGCACCGCATAATCATACAGCTCCTGTCCGCGCGCGGTGATGGCAAGGCTCTTTGTCGTGCGCAGAAAGAGCGTCTCGTGCAGCTCGTCCTCCAATTGGCGGATATGGGCACTGACGGTGGGCTGCGAGGTATAGAGCCGGACAGCCGCCTGCGTGAAGCTGCCGCAGTCGGCAACCGTAACAAACGAACGAAGCTGCTTAAAATCCATGTGCAGTCTCCTTTGTCAGCGCGTCGAGCGCGGCAGCGGCGCGGTCCGCGTCGTCTTCGGTGTTGAAAAATCCAAACGAAAAACGAATCGTCCCCGTCGGGAAGGTGCCGAGCGTCTGGTGCGCGGCAGGCGCGCAGTGAAGCCCTACGCGCGTGGAGATGCCGAACGTTTCGTCCAGCTCCGCCGCCGTATCTGCGCAGTCGCGCGCCGTCGTCTGAACCGACACCACGCCTGCCCGGTTTTCTGTGCCGGGCAGACCGAGGATTTGGAGCCGTCCGTCCGCCTGCATGGGCTGGATTCGTTCCAGAAACCGCTTTGTGAGCGCCAGCTCATGCGCGCGGATGGTATCCAGCCCCGTTTCCATCAGAAAGCCCAGCGCAGCGTGAAGCCCCGCAAGCCCCGGAAGGTTCATCGTTCCGGGTTCGAACCGGTCGGGCAGAAACTCCGGCATGAACTCGGTGTGGCTCATACTGCCGGTGCCGCCCGCGAGAAGCGGCGTCAGCTCGCGCGCCAGATCTTCTCGCAGGACGATGCCGCCCGTCCCCTGCGGACCGAGCAGCCCCTTGTGCCCCGTAAACGCCACAGCGTCTATGTGACACGCCTGCATATCGATCGGAAAAACGCCCGCAGTCTGTGCGCTGTCGAGAAAGAAGCGGATCTGATGACGCTTGCAGAACGTACCGATCTCTTTGATCGGCAGCAGTGTTCCGCAGACGTTGCTCGCGTGCAGGCAGACAAAAAGCCTCGTGTTTTCCCGCACAAGCGCTTCCGCCTCCGAAAGCCTGAGTGTGCCGTCCGGATTGCACGGGACCCGGTCAAACGTCACACCCGCAGCTTCCAGCTGCCGCAGCGGGCGCATGACGGCGTTGTGCTCCATCGCGGACACCAGCACATGGTCCCCCGGATGCAAAAAGCCCT
>OIWM01001858.1_pt1 | contig 19092 bp, 17 predicted proteins | sample 1587451 | NCBI WGS metagenome assembly OIWM01 (sample SAMEA3888907, study PRJEB22519) | human gut metagenome | biome: human gut; feature: human-associated habitat; material: faeces | place: Denmark | collected 2011
TCCTGATCTATACCCCCTGCTTCACCCTCATCTCCATGGGTATCTATAACATAGAGGCAACCCATGCCAACAGAAGGAAGTTCCACTTTGTATGCTCAGTCATCTATATCGCCATTATCGCCATCTTTGCTCTAAGTTCCTACCTCAATCAGGGCCTGTACATCGGCAAGTGGCTCTACGTCATGCTGGCACTCTATTTCGGAAATGTGGTGTACTGCATATATATGATTGTGCAGGAAATGATTAAGCGCAAGAACATGCTCGAAACAATGGCGGCATCCGATATGCTCCCCTATGTGAGATATGCCCGTTCCAGCGTGGTCATCCTGTTTTTGGCTGCCCTCATCATGCCTTTCGCTATCCTCTCCAACACATTGTTGTTCATCGCAGGACCTTTTGCCCTGCTCGCCCTTCTCTTCTTCAACCTCAACTTTGTGGCACTCGGCAGCAGCTACACACCTACCGAAGAACTGTTGGACAAAGAAGAAGAACAGGAAGAAGCCATCAAGGCGAACGCAAAGAGGAAAAAAGCAAAGTCAGAAGAAAAGACAGAAGAGTCCAATGACAACGAGATGGATGATATCGACAATACACCCCAACTGCCAGAAGAAAGAAGGAAATTCATCCAGGAAAGTCTTGACAGGTGGTGTGCCAACATGGGTTACAAAGACAGCGCTGCCAATATGCTGACACTATCAAGTACACTCCACATCTCGAAAAACGAACTGAGTATCTACTTCGACCAGTGCCTGAAATCCACCTTCAGAATATGGCTCAGCGAGATACGATTCAATGCAGCCAAGCAGATGATGACAGAATGTCCCGACTACAGCAACGACATCGTTTCCGCAGAATGTGGCTTCTCTTCGCGCACTCATCTCTATCGCGTTTTCAAAGCCAAAGAGGGCTGCACTCCTACCGTCTGGCGAGAAATACATTCATAGAAAGAAGATAAATCATAGAAATTTCCCCTTTGCAAAAGTTGAGCGAATAAGAAATACTATTTCTGTTTTCGAACAAAAAAACATGAAAAAATCCTCAAAAAGGTGTCGCATTCCTACGAATGCGACACCTTTTTGATAGGAATGCGACACAAAAGTTGAGGAATGCGACACCCTGTTTCAACGAAAAATACTAATTTTGCGCCATGAAAGAACTATATGCAGCAACAACAACAGAGTCTGTACTGCTCATCATCGGAGCGTCCATACTCATATCAGGCATCATCATCGGTTGTGCCATGATACGAGATTATCGCAACTATCTGAACGAGCACATAAAGGCACGGTTCACCCTCGCTGACTTCTTCCGACGGGAAAGATTTTACCTGTTCCTGTTCCTCGTTCTGACAATTATCTTCCTGCAGAACCTTTGGTACCTTATAGAAAGGTAAAAAAAGTAGGAAGGTAAAAAAGTAAAAAGGTAAAGAAACAAAGAAAAAATAAATATAAATATAAACCAAGTAAAAGACAATATCTATGTTGGCAATACTCTTTAGTTTATGCTTCTCATTCCTTTGGGCTAACCGAAAGGAAGAGAAAGAAAGCAAGTGATGAAAAACACAGACACACCGACCTGAGAGTGTTTTATACCTCTCCCGGCCGGTGTGTCTTATCGTTTTATTCAATATGTTTGTTCCTTCGTTTACAGTTTGTTGCCCTCTTTGGGGAACACCACTGTAGGCTCATAGGTCTTAGCCTCCTCAAAGTCCATCAGCGCATAGGCGATGATGATAACAGTATCACCCACCTGCACCTTACGGGCTGCGGCACCATTGAGACAGATGCAACCGCTTCCGCGCTCACCTTTTATAATATAGGTCTCGAGACGCTCACCATTGTTGTTGTCCACTATCTGAACCTTCTCGCCCGCTATCAGCCCTGCGGCATCCATCAGGTCTTCATCTATCGTGATGCTGCCCATATAGTTGAGGTTGGCCTCTGTCACCGTCACACAATGGAGCTTAGCCTTCAATACTTCTATCTGCATAATATCGGTTTGTTTAACAATCGTTTATCCTTTATATCTGATATGGTCGATGAGACGGATAGGAGTCTTACCACAATATACTGTGATACAACCCACTACGTAGTCACTCGCTTCCCATGAATCCACATCCTTCAGGCTGTCGCCGTCTACAATCTCAAAATACTCTACTTCCAGTCCTTCTATGGCGTTGATGTCAGCCACAACCTTGTCGTGAGTCTCCTTCACCGTATGGCTCTTGGCATATTCCACACTCTCCTTCAGAGCCTTATAGATAGCTGGAGCTATAGCACGCTCATCAGCTGTAAGCAAAGTGTTGCGGCTACTCTTTGCCAATCCGTCCTCATCACGGACAATAGGACACTCCACAATCTGTACATCAGCCCCGATGTACTTCACAAGTTGCTTGATGACAGCTATCTGCTGCCAGTCCTTCTCACCGAAATAAGCACGGGTAGGACGTACAATATAGAACAGGCGGCTTACCACCTGGCACACACCATTGAAATGGCCAGGACGACGCGCACCCTCCATGACTGTAGATACAGGTGGAAACTCGAAATGACGCTCATCGGGTGTAGGATACATCTCCTCGACTGATGGTGCGAACACATAATCAGCACCACAAGCCTCCAAAAGCTTGCAGTCGGCTTCGAGTGTACGAGGATAACGATCCAGGTCACCCTGATCGTTAAACTGAGTAGGGTTCAGGAAAACCGAGACTACTGTCACGCCATTCTCATTCACACTACGCTTGACGAGAGAGGCGTGACCCTCATGAAGCGCTCCCATAGTTGGTACAAGACCGATTTCCTTACCCTCCTTGCGAACTGCGAAGAGTTCATTCTGGAGGTCAACAATCTTATCGAATACTTTCATTGCTAAATTTGTTTTCGGGGTGCAAAATAACAACTTTTTTCTTAAATAAGAAAGAAATATTATAAAAATATGCCAATAAAGCGGTTCTTTTTCTTGTTTTCGACAAAAAGTTGGCTTAATTTGAAGTTTTTTTTGTATCTTTGCACCTAATTCGTAAGAATAAAATTATAACTATGGCAAAGAAAGTATTATTCATCAATCAGGAGATTGACCCCTACGTGGCAGAAAGCCACATGTCAGTAATGGGACGTGAGTTACCTCAGAAGATGCAGGAAGCAGGCTTCGAGATTCGCACATTCATGCCCAAATGGGGCACTATCAACGAGCGCCGCGGCCAGTTGCACGAAGTCATTCGCCTGTCTGGAATGAATCTTATCATCGACGATACAGACCACCCTTTGATCATCAAGGTGGCCTCTATCCCTGTCACACGCCAGCAGATATACTTCATCGATAACGACGACTATTTCAACAATCGCCAGATGGGTACCGACGAAACTGGTCAGGAGTATACAGATAATGGCGAACGCGCCATCTTCTTTGCAAGAGGCGTGCTCGAGACTGTGAAGAAGCTACGCTGGCAGCCCGACGTCATCATCTGTCAGGGATGGATGAGCGCTGTGGCTCCACTGTACATCAAGACGGCTTTTGCTGAAGAGCCTTCCTTCGCCAACACAAAGGTCATCTCGGCTCTTTACACCAATGAGCTGAAGGGACAGTTGGGCGACAACTTCTCTAACTGTGTTGACTTCCGCGAGGCCAAGTCGGAACTGCTCGAAGGATACAAGACTCCATTCGACTTCACCGAGTTGGGCAAACTGGCTATCGACTACAGCGACGGTGTCATTGAGGGAGAAGCCAACGTTTCGGAAGTACTGCTTCAGTATGCTGCCGAGAAGGAGAAGCCTGTGATGACATTCCCTGGTGATGACTATACTGAAGCCTACAAGAACTTCATCAACGAGGTTTGTCCCGACGAATAACAAAATCAAAGATATTATTTCAAGGATAATGAAACTATTTAAGATAACCACACTGGCCATCGCTGCCCTCTTTATGGCATCATGCGATGACACAACAGACTCTATAGGCCAGTCTGTCACCAACAGAGTAGACGGGCTCAACATATCCGACGCACGCTACAATGTGATAACAGAATCGGCCGCTACAGGTTCGGTGCTCAGCAACAACAGCAATGGCATCATAGGAATGGTAAAGGACCCTGAGACTGGCAACTATGTCACAGGCAACTACATGGCACAGTTCTCTACCCTCGCCTCTTTCGAACTCGACACACTTGACTATATTCGCTACGCCCATGGTGGAGAATACGAAAACGGAGTGTACAAGGGAGGAAAGGTGACTGCCGATTCATGCTATCTGCTCGTAAACTACGAGAGTTCGTACGGCGATACCCTTGCACCGATGAAGGTGACGGCTTACGAGATGAGCAAGCCTATGGAGGAAGGTCAGAATTACTACTCTGACTTCGACCCTATAGCCAAGGGATATGTCAACACAGCTAACAGCTACAAAGCTTCTGCCACCTATACGCTGAAGAACAAATACTTCAAGATTTACCTCAACAAGCCCTATACTGCCAAGGACGGCACCCGGTACGACAACTATGGTGCTTATCTGATGACCATGCGTAAGGACCATCCTGAATACTTCAAGAACAACTATCAGTTTGTTCACAACGTATGTCCGGGCTTCTATATCAAGCATGAGGCGGGTATCGGAAACGTAGCCAAGGTAAACATCATGCAGCTGGTATTCTGTTGGGAACGCTGGAAGAACATCAAGTCGTATGATGGTCTGCGCGACAGTACTGAGAAGAGAAACTATTCTTACCCCTTCTTCAGCACACAGGAAGTACTGCAGACCAACTACATAGAGAGCGATCAGAACAGCATCAACAATATGCTGACCCAAACCGACTGCACCTATCTTAAGTCACCAGCTGGCATCTACACCACAGCCACACTTCCTGTTGAAGATATTATGCGAGGACATGAGAACGACACTTTGGCTTTGGCTTCGGTTACATTCCCAAGAATGAACAACCAGGAAAGTGACGACGAATACACATTCGCCACACCTGCCAACATTCTGATGATACCGGTTGATAGTCTGACAAGCTTCTTCGAGCATGGCAACATTACTAACTACCGTACCTCTTACACGGCAGCCTTCAACTCGAGCAGCACCTCTACACCAAAGAACGCCTACACCTTCAGCAATATCGGCAATCTGATTACCGAGATGTACAAGGTGCCTGTGGCTAAGCGAACAGCCAACTGGAACAAAGTGGCGCTTCTGCCCGTAAGCATCAGCTACGTGACACGCGACAACTACCAGTATGTAAGTAAGATAACCCACGACATGGGACTCACCACTACCCGACTGTTCAGGGGTGACAACTCCACCGACAGTGAGGGCAAACCCGCAAGTCCCATACAGATAAAGGTTATCTACAGCAAGTTCAAAGAATAGACATTATATATAATAAGGTATATAAATATAGAAGTAAATATATTGTAAGCATGGCAGACAATTTCCTGGAACGTCATCGCGAACAGTACGAAGCACGAAAGGCAGCATGGCTCAGAAAGAAGAAACATCTTCCCAAACTGAAAGCCAAGGCTGCCTTTCAGCGTCCTGACGACGAAGCACTGTAAAGTATGACAGGCAACAAACACCCCAAAATATTGACAGAAGTCAAATACCATGGCACTGAATGGCAAAAAGTGCCACCATCTTGACATGTATCAAAAAATCGCACATTTTCATATCTTTGTCATGTCTTTGTGACGGATATTCAATAAAATGGCATTACCTTTGCACTTGAAAAGGTAAGATTGTTTTAAAGGATAATGTTAAACCGAGGCTCAAAGGGAGCCTCCTAAAAAGAAAGGAAAAGACTATGATTACAGTAATGATTTTATTGGTTGTAGGTGCTATGGTAGCACAGGCAATCCATGTAAACAACAAAATGGAAATGGGCAAGTAAAATCTCACACACAATTGAGCCCGCAGTATTAACGCAAAAAAAGAAAGGATAACAATTATGAAAACAAAGATTATGAATTTGGTAAAGTGTATCGTTGCAAACTATATGTCAGCCATGAACAACTATGGCGAGGCATTGCTCAGAGGCAAAGGTTTGAACTGCGCATAAAGAGAGAAAATACAGAGTAAATAACAAATAAAGAGAGAGGCGTGCAAGTAGCAAAATACTTGTGCGCCTCTTTTTTTCGGCAAATAATCTTCCAAACATTTGCTTCTTTCCTGTAGAATGATTAACTTTGCAGACATTATGAGAATAGACATCATTACAGTATTACCCGAAATGCTGGAGGGATTTTTCGGAGAATCCATCCTGGCCCGTGCACAGAAGAAAGGACTGGCAGAGATTCATCTGCACAACCTGAGAGACTATACACTCGACAAATGGAAACGTGTAGACGACTATCCATACGGTGGAAGCGCCGGCATGGTGATGCAGTGTGAACCTATCGACCGTTGCATCTCTGCCCTGAAGGCTGAACGCGACTACGATGATGTCATCTACGTGTCGCCTGATGGAGAGACCTTCAACCAGAAGATAGCCAACGAGATGTCGATGCAAGGCAATCTCATCATTCTGTGTGGACATTACAAAGGTATCGACCAGCGTGTGCGCGACCACCTCATCAGCAGAGAGATTTCCGTAGGCGACTATGTGCTGACAGGAGGCGAACTGGCAGCTGCCATCATATCTGATGCCGTGATACGACTCATACCAGGTGTGATCAGCGACGAGCAGAGTGCATTGTCTGACTGTTTCCAGGACGACATCCTCGCTGCACCTATCTATACCCGACCTGCCGACTACAAGGGATGGAAAGTACCCGAGATCCTCTTGAGCGGAAACGAAGCAAAGGTAAGACAATGGGAATTCGACCAGGCTATGGAGCGTACCAGACGACTGCGCCCCGACCTGTTGGGAGAAGAATAGAGAAAATCAACATAAATTATTAACTATTAAACCACTTTTATTATGGCTAATTATGCAGAAAAACCCCAGATGGGATTTATTGAGGCATGCTCGACAGCATGCAAAAAGATCGTAACATTCAAAGGCAGAGCACGCCGCTCCGAGTTTTGGTGGGCCATATTAGGTATATTCATCATCAACCTCATCATGACTCCTGTCGGCTATATGGGAACAGCGGGTGTCATCATCTCCAACCTCGTCAGCCTTGCCATTACCATTTTATCCTTGTCACTGACTTTCCGCCGTCTGCATGACACAGGCCGTAGCGGATGGTTTGTTGGCATACCCTTCATTATCAGCATGATTGGTCTTGTTGCCATTATCTATGGCATTCTCAGCATGGACATCAATATCTTTGAACTGATAGAAACTCCTGACATGCTGAGCCAGGAAATCATTGAAAACATGAGCAACAGCACCTCTATGAACATTATGGCCGGTTCTCTTTTGTTTATCATCAGCGGACTGCTAAGTATCGTAGTATTCGTCTTCTGCTGCTTGGATTCAAAACCAGGAACCAACAAGTACGGCGAAAGCCCCAAGTATGTAGAAGAGGTATAAACAACAGAACTTTCGCAAGTACTATAAATAAAACAAGCATATCAAAGATGCTCCTTACAGAAGGCTTCGCCCAGAGCGAAGCCTTCTTCGTACAGGCGCTCCAGCTTGTCGGTATCCTTTTCGATACGTCCCACTTCCAATGGCCGCAAGGGACGTATGCAGGTTATCTTGCCCGCAGCCTCCAGGTCGTCTATCAGCTGTATCTGCTCATTATATGTCTTATGACGATGACTCAACGCCACACGCAGACGCGGATAGTTCTTATATAAATAAGGTATCTTTCTGTCCTTCCCGTCATCACGCCATCCTTTGTTGCGCGTCAGCACCACCACATTGTGCTCATATCCCTTCTCTATGGCACGCAGTACCGGAATACTGTCGGCTATACCACCATCCAGCATCGGGATACCATCCACCCTTACTATCTTGCTCACAAAAGGCAGGCTGCTGGAGGCACGTACAATGTCGAGCGCACGCTGTCGGTCATGATTCTCTGACATATACATGGCCTTTCCTGTCAGACAGTTGGTAGTAACCATCTCAAAACGGTCGGCATACTTGAAGTAGGTATCAAAATCAAAGGGCAACAGTTGATTGGGAAACTTGTCGTAAAGCAGTTTCCTGTCGAAAATACAGCCCTGAGTCACCAGATGGTGCAGGCCTATATACTGATAGCGGGCCAAATAATCAATATTGGAAATACGTGCACGACGTGGCTGACGGCTCATATACGACATTCCGTTACAAGCCCCAGCCGACACTGCCACCGTGAAGGGGAAATACAAATCATACTTCATAAAGGCATCCAGCACACCACTGGTAAACACACCACGCATACCGCCGCCTTCCAACACCAAACCTGCACTAAGTCTTAAGTTCATAACCTACTATCCGTTTCTATTTTTTATCCGTTTTGCAACAAAATGTAGTCCGAATCTATTAATATTTTATAAATTCACACTAAATATACGCTTTTGATTGCAAAGATAAGCATTTTTAGGGAAATAATTACTAACTTTGCAGCAAATTAAAGTAAAATTCTAAAAGATGTTTAGCAAGGATACTTATATCAAGCGCCGCAAAGAGTTGAAAGAACTGGTAGGAAGTGGCGTCATCATTATTTTTGGCAACAACGAATCGCCTTGCAATTTCCCTAATAACGGGTATGCACCTTTTCGACAAGACTCTTCGTTCCTGTATTACTTCGGACAAAACCGAGACGGATTGGTTGGTGTGATAGATGTAGACAATGACATCGAGACACTCATTGGCGACGACATAGACATTGAAGACATCGTTTGGTACGGAAGCGTAGACAGTGTGCACGATATGGCTGAACAAGTGGGAATCCAGAACACGGCTCCAATGAAGTCGCTGAAGACCATCTGCAACAACGCCATGTCGAAGAAGCGCAAGATACACTTCCTCCCTCCTTACAGATGGGACATCAAGTTGCAGATATTCGATCTGCTCGGCATTCATCCTAACCAGCAGAAAGAGGAAGCATCGCTTACTCTCATTCAGGCTGTAGTGAAGATGAGATCTACCAAGTCGGCAGAAGAGATTGAGGAACTGGAGCGTGCTGCTGTCATCGGTTACAAGATGCACACCACAGCCATGCGACTTACCCGTCCGGGGCTGACAGAGAAATATGTAGCAGGACAAGTCGACGGCATTGCCAACTCGTATGGTGCCATGGTCAGTTTCCCAACCATCTTTACCCAGCACGGTGAAATCATGCATGGCAATCCATCCATGAACATACTGCAGGAAGGCCGCTTGGCTCTTTGCGATGCAGGTGCAGAAACCATCAACAACTATTGTTCTGACAATACACGCACCATGCCTGTAAGCGGTAAGTTCACACAGCGCCAGCTGGAGATTTACTCTATCGTGGAAGCCTGTCATGACTATACACTCGAGGTTGCCAAGCCTGGCGTAAAATATGCAGACGTACACTTTGCTGTATGCCGACTGATGTTTGATAAACTGAAGGAACTGGGCCTTGCCAAGGGCGATACCGAAGAGGCAGTAAGAGCCGGAGCTCATGCCATGTTCCTGCCCCACGGCTTAGGTCACATGATGGGTATGGATGTACACGACATGGAGAACCTTGACCAAATAAACGTAGGCTTCGACGAGGAGGTTCGTCCTAACCTGGAACAGTTTGGTACCAACTGTCTGCGCATGGGACGACGCCTGCAGGAAGGCTTTGTCGTAACAGACGAACCGGGCATATACTTTATTCCAGCACTCATCGACGACTGGAAGGCAAAGGGGCACTGCGCAGAGTTCCTCAACTTCGACAAGTTGGAAACATACAAGGACTTCGGAGGAATCCGCATCGAGGACGATGTGCTCATCACCAAGGATGGCTGCCGATTTATCGGTAAAGACCGAATCCCCTACCACCCTAAGGATGTGGAGGAGTTCATGGGCAAAGAGTAAGAAGTTCTCAGATGCCCCAACCTAAAGAGAAAGAATACAACATTATTAATAATTTAAAAAGAGAAAAGTTAATGAAGAAGACATTGATTGTCGCTGCCATGATGGCTTTGGTTGCCACAGGTGCAAGCGCAAAGACAGCGAAGGACTCAGCTGCCATCGCTAAGAACAAGCCTGTATTTACAGTGGTAAAGCAGAACCCTATTACAAGCATCAAGGATCAGAACCGTAGCGGTACGTGCTGGGCATACTCTACCCTCAGTTTCTTTGAGAGCGAGATTCTGAAAAAGACTGGCAAGACATACGACCTCAGCGAGATGTACGTAGCCAACAAGACTTATATGGATCGTGCCACTATGGCAGTCCGTATGCACGGAGACGTTAGTTTCTCAGAGGGTGGCAGCGCCTACGATGTACTCTATGCTTTGCAGCACTATGGCATCGTTCCTGAGAACGCCATGCCTGCACCAGGCACATTGACCGGTGACTCACTTGCCAACTTCGGCGAGTTCTTCGACGTCATGACTCCTTACGTAGAGGCTGTAGCCAAGAGCAAGGCCAAGAAGATTTCTACTGCATGGAAGAGCGGCTTGCAGGGCATCATCGACTCTTATATCGGCGAAACTCCTGAGAAGTTCACATACGAGGGCAAGCAGTACACTCCTGAGACTTTCTGCAAGAGCCTCGGCATCAATCTTGACGATTATGTTACCATCACCAGCTATACTCACCACCCAATGTGGAGCAAGTTTGCTGTTGAGGTACAGGACAACTGGCGCTGGCCTTTGAGCTACAACGTGCCTATGGAAGACCTCTGCAAGATCATCGACAACGCCGTTAATAATGGTTACACTGTAGCATGGGGTGGCGACGTGACCGAAGATGGTTTCACACGCAAGGGCTTAGGTATCGCCTACGATGTTAAGAAGGTACGCTCTATGGCTGGCACCGATGCCGACCGCTGGTTCAAGCTCTCAAAGAGCGAGAAGAACGTAAAGCTCGACTCACTCGGCGTGAATGCTCCTGAAATCGTTCCTACACAGAAGATGCGTCAGGATGCTTTCGACAACTGGGAGACTACCGACGACCACGGCATGCACATCTATGGTATCGCCAAGGATCAGAACGGCAAAGAGTACTATATGGTAAAGAACTCTTGGGGCGAGTATGGCGACTACAAGGGAACCTGGTACATGACCAAGGCTTTCGTAGCTTACAAGACCATGGATTTCATGGTTAACAAGAATGCCATTCCTAAGGATATCCGCAAAAAGCTCGGCATCTAAAAACAATCAACAAACATACCGTAAGGGGCTGCAAAAATACTTTGCAGCCCCTTATTTTATTATTTTCATCTAAAACATTTCTTATTGTCATAATATTTTCGTAACTTTACAGCCAGAAAATAAAAAACAATAAAATGCATTTTAAATGGAATTATGAAGCACCGACACCTGAACAGCAAAAAACTGCTAAAGAATTAAGCGATAAGCTCAATGTCAGCCCTATCCTTGGTCAGCTTCTTATCCAGCGAGGCATCACCACAGAATCGGCTGCAAAGAGATTCTTCAGACCACAGCTGGCCGACCTCATCAATCCCTTCCTGATGAAGGATATGGATGTGGCTGTCGACCGACTGAATGATGCCATGGGACGGAAGGAACGCATCTTGGTCTATGGAGACTACGATGTAGACGGATGCACGGCTGTTGCCTTGGTATACAAGTTTCTGCAGCAGTTCTATTCCAATATAGAATACTACATACCCGATCGCTACGACGAGGGGTATGGAGTAAGCAAGAAGGGAATAGACTATGCCCACGAAACAGGTGTCAAACTGATTATTATCCTCGACTGCGGCATCAAGGCAGTCAAGGAAATAGAGTATGCCAAGACTCTTGGCATCGATTTCATTATCTGTGATCACCACGTGCCCGACGAGGTGATGCCACCGGCCGTGGCCATACTCAACCCCAAGCAACCAGACGACCCTTTCCCTTTCAAGCATCTTTGTGGATGTGGCGTAGGCTTCAAATTCATGCAGGCTTTTGCCAAGGACAACGGAATACCTTTCTCACGACTCATTCCCCTGCTCGATTTCTGTGCCGTCAGCATTGCTGCCGACATCGTACCGGTAGTAGACGAGAACCGCATCCTGGCTTTCCATGGTCTGAAGCTACTCAACTCCAATCCCAGCATAGGCCTGAAATCTATCATCGATATCTGCGGACTCAACGGACGTGAAATATCCATGAGTGATATCGTCTTCAAGATAGGACCACGCATCAATGCCTCCGGGCGAATGGAAAACGGCAAACTGAGCGTTGACCTCTTGGTGGAGCGCGATTTTGCCACAGCCCTGCGCATGGCAAAACATATCAATGAATACAACGAACAGCGCAAGGACATCGACAAGCAGATGACCGAAGAAGCCAACGGCATCGTGTCGAGACTGGAAAGCCAGAAGCACAACTCCAGCATCGTCCTCTACGACGAAGGATGGAAGAAAGGCGTGATAGGCATCGTGGCATCACGACTGACCGAAATCTATTTCCGCCCCACCGTGGTACTCACAAAAGAAGGCGACATGGCTACCGGCTCTGCCCGCAGTGTGACAGGATTTGACGTTTACTCTGCCATCAAGAGCTGCCGCGACCTGTTGGTCAACTTTGGCGGACATACCTATGCTGCCGGACTCACCCTGAAATGGGAACATGTCAAGGAGTTCAGAAACCGTTTCCAGAAATATGTGGAAGAACACATCTCGCCCGAACAAACCGAGGCTATCCTGAACATAGACGCTGTCGTCGACTTTAAGGATATCACCAAGCACCTCCACAACGACCTGAAACGCTTCTCACCCTTTGGTCCCTGCAACCAGAAGCCAGTATTCTGCACCCATCGTGTGTACGACTATGGCACAAGCAAGGTGGTGGGACGCGAGCAGGAACACATCAAGTTGGAACTGGTAGACTCCAAGTCGAGCAATGTGGTCAATGGAATTGCCTTTGGACAGAGTGCGTCTGCCCGATACATCAAGAGCAAGCGCAGTTTCGACATAGCATATACCATCGAGGAGAATGTCTTCAAGAAAAATCAGGTACAACTGCAGATAGAAGACATACGACCCAATGAAAACTGAATAGACACAAGATCTCATACCCTATCAACCCATGGATACATTTCAGGAGATATTACATACTTACTGGGGATATTCCGACTTCCGTGGCATACAGCGCGATATCATCGAAAGCATTGCCGCCGGAAAGGATACTTTGGGTTTGATGCCTACAGGTGGAGGAAAGTCTATCACGTTTCAGGTTCCTGCACTTGCACAGGAGGGTGTGTGCATCGTCATCACACCTCTGATAGCCTTGATGAAAGACCAGGTACAGCACCTCAAGGAGCGCGGCATACAGGCTGCCGCCATCCATGCCGACAAATCGAGAAGCGAGGTGATACAGATTCTCGAAAACTGTATCTTTGGTGGTATCAAGATTCTGTATGTATCACCCGAACGACTCGCCTCCGAGATTTTCCAAACCAAACTGCGCCATATACAGGTGAGTTTCATCACTGTAGATGAAGCCCACTGTATCAGCCAGTGGGGCTACGATTTCCGTCCTTCCTACCTGAATATTGCCAGCATCAGGGATATGAAACCCAACACCCCTATCCTTGCCCTTACCGCTACGGCTACACCAGACGTTGTCAACGACATACAGGAAAAACTGCATTTCGAGAAGAAGAATGTGTTCAAAATGAGTTTTGAGCGCAAGAACCTGGCATATATCGTACGCACCGTAGGCGATAAGTTCAACGAGATGGTGCACATCCTGAGATGCACAGAAGGCTCTGCCATCGTCTATGCCAGAAGCCGGAAACGTACCAAGGAAATTGCCACCCTGCTCAACCAGAATGACATCAAGAGCACCTTCTATCATGCAGGACTCCTGCCATCTGTAAAAGATGAGCGCCAAAAAGCCTGGCAACAGGACGAGGTGAGAGTCATCGTAGCTACCAATGCCTTCGGTATGGGTATCGACAAACCTGATGTAAGGATGGTTATCCATATCGACTGTCCCGACTCATTGGAAGCATATTTCCAGGAGGCTGGACGCGCTGGCCGAGACGGCAATAAGGCTTATGCCGTATTGCTCTACGACCCCAGCGATGAGCGAAAACTCAGGAAACGCATCGACGACACATTCCCGCCAAAAGACCTGATCAGGGATGTATACGAGCATCTGGCATACTTCTTCCAGATAGGCGTTGGCAGCGGAAAAGGAAAGACATTCGAGTTCAATATAGAAAAGTTCAGCTATATCTACAAGTTTTTTCCTGTCAGGGTGGACTCTGCACTCAGAATTCTGGAACGTAGTGGCTACATACACTACGAGGACAATCCCGACGGAAAGGCACGTCTCATGTTCTGCCTGAACAGAAACGATCTGTATTTGCTCGACAACCTCTCTCCCAAAGAGGAGGCCATTGTGACGGCTCTGCTGCGTACCTACGGCGGGCTGTTCACCGACTTCGTATATATCGATGAGAGCCTGATAGCCCATCAGGCTGATACCAGCACAGAACAGGTATATGTCGTACTCAAGAACTTCGCAGCACGCCATATCGTCAAATTCGTGCCAAGGCGCAAGACTCCTTATATCACATACACAAGAGACAGAATAGATGGCGAGAAGGTTCTCATACCACAAGAAGTATGGGAACAGAGACGCGAGCAATACATACGGCGAATAGAAGGATTCCTGCACTATGCTCAGGAAGATTACATCTGCCGTTCCAGACAGTTGCTGGCATACTTTGGCGAGGCAAGCCGCGAGGACTGCCACCAGTGTGATGTCTGCCTGGAACAATACACCAGCAACAAAACAAGAAAACAGGAATTCGAGAAAGCCAAGCAGGCCATACGCCAGTTGCTTGGCGACCACAAACCGCACTTCATCACCGAACTGCGCAACATCCTGCTTCCTTCCGAGTACGTGGATGAAGCATTGGAATACTTAGTGGGTGAAAATCAAATCCATATCGACGGATCGTATATATCTTCTGACATAGCAAAATCCTGAGCAACTTTTTGTTGCTCAGGAACTTATAAAGAAAAACATAAAATCAAAGTGCTGCATTTCGATTGTCTATCTTGTCGCATCACGCATAGACAAGTAAGCTGAGGATGGAGTGATGTGGAGTCACCTCATCCTTTTGTCTTTTATAGCCTATGCTACTTTTCTTCCCTATTTTCCAAGAGACTTGAACATCCTGGTGATGCACTTTTTCTTCTGTTCCATGTTTGGGTGAACATAGAGATTAAGGGTTGTTGTGATGATGGCATGACCGAGCAGTACGCTTACTGTCTTGTAGTCGCAGTTGCTTTCAATGCAGCGTGTGGCAAAGCTGTGGCGCAGTCCGTGATACTTTAGCCGAGGAATGTCGAGACGCGCCATCAACCGATGATAATAGTTGCGGTAGGTACGTGGCTCTGTGGGCTTTTCTTCATTGGTCAGCACATAGAAGTCTGTGTTTACCACCTTTTTCAGTGGTTTCACCATCGCCAACAGTTCCTTGTTCATCGGTATCTCACGGCATGAGTTCTTGGTCTTGGGTGTGTTGATGACCAACTCTGTGTGCTTGCGTTCACCCTCCACCATGTAGATGCGCTCAATGGTGCGGTTCACTACAATCGTACCATTGTCCGTGTTGATATCCGACCATTTTAAACCGCAAATCTCTCCGATACGCAAGCCTGTGGTCAGACTTATATAGATGCCGAGGTTGCGGAATGTGAAGTTCTGTTTGATGAAATCGAGAATCTTCTTGTGGTGTGCCACTGTCAGTACCTCAATTTCTTTGTTGGTCTCTGTCGTTGGGTACTTGATATCCCACTCGCAATAGCTCATCCACTCGTTCTTTACTCCGAACTTCATCACCATTTTCAGGACAATCAGAATGTCCTTCACCGTCTTAATGCTGAGTCCGCCATTGAGTTTCTGCAAAACAAACTCCTGTACAAGTTTCTCACTCAGAGATTCACAATTGCCAAATGATGGCAGAATATGATTCTCCAGAATTAACACATAAGCAGCGTATGTGGACTGCTTAACGTAGCGTTGCTTGTCACTTTTCCAAGCCAACGCAATTTCTCTTATTGTTTTTGTTATCATTGTAATCCTTAATTTTGAAGGTGTATATATATAATTAGAGAAAAAAGAACTCTTATGTCCCAAATCTCAGATTCCCGGAGTTTCAGGGGGAGTGGGAGAAGTGCATTTTAGGGGACATTACAGAAAATTTTAATTTAAGGAATAAGGATAAGATACAATATCCAATGTTTTCTGTAACTAATGATAGGGGATTTGTCCCTCAATCTGAACAATTTGAAGGCAGAGATATGGTCGGTGAAGACATTAAAGCATATAAAATAATACACACAAATGATTTTGCCTATAATCCAGCAAGAATAAATGTTGGCTCAATAGCCATGTATACAGGTGAAAAGCCTTGCATGATAAGTTCTTTGTATGTTTGTTTTAAGACTACCAAAGAGGTAAATAACGAATGGCTTATGCAACTTCTTAAAACACCCAAAATGAATTACTATTATAATGTTAATGGTGAAGGTGGTGTAAGAGTGTATTTATTCTATCCTAATTTCGCAAGGATTAGAATGTCTATTCCAAAAATAGAAGAACAAAAGAAAATAGCAAAGTTGCTCAATCTTATTGATGAGCGCATAGCAACCCAAAACAAAATCATTGACAAGTTGCAGTCCTTAATCAAGGGAATTAGTAGTAGAATTTTTACATCCATACAAGGAATTGAATATAGAATGGGTGATATTGTTACAATTACTAATGGAAATAGTAATGTGCAAGATGCTGTTGCACAATCAAAGGATGGTTTGTATCCTTTCTTTGATAGGTCTGAGGATATAAAATATTTGCCTACATTCTTGTTTGACAAAGAAGCTATTATATATCCAGGTGAAGGAACTGAATTTATGCCACGATATTTCAAAGGGAAATTCGCTTTACATCAAAGATGTTATGCCATTTTTGACTTCAACGAAATTATAAATGCTCGTTTCCTATATTTTTATCTAAAGACGCGAAATTCTTATTTCGTCAAAAATGCTGTGGGCTCAACAGTGCCTTCATTAAGACTTGACACGTTTCAAAAGCTAAAAGTTATTATTCCACCGAAGAAAATACAACATAGTGTATCTTTATGTCTTTCTTTTATGGAGCTGAAATGTAATGTCGAAAAAAAGATTTTACACAAACTATTAAAGCAAAAGCAGTATCTGCTTCGCCAAATGTTCATATAAACATCTGGCGGAGCAAATATTGCTTCTGTTTCTGATATTGTTGTAATATATCTTGCTGGTATTTTATCTTGTTGTTCAAAGAACGTAACAACTTTGAAATCTGCAGCAACTCATTTATATTTGTAGGCAGTAGAACACAGTTTTCCAAGAAACGTTGATTTGTGATATTGATGGTATTCTTTGCTCCTTTCTGAATCAGTGGATGCAAATAGTTATGTGTATTTATTTCACTCATAAAATATTCATGAAGATATGCTCCAACAGCAAGATTTTTGGGTTTATAAACACCATACAATGGTGAAACTGCAACATTCTCAAGACTAAGACTTTGTTTTACTATGCCATAAGGGAATGATCCAGTTGGGCTTTTTGTATAAACTAAGTCACCATAATGCACGACATTATATTTGGATGTGTCTTTGGCTGCAAATGAACGTCCAAGGTAATCTACTTGATTTACAACACCTTGACTAACAGAGACAGAAAACACTTGAAACAAATTAGTATTGCGTTCGTTTCTTTCTGTGAGAACATCACTAAGAAATACCTTCTTCCAAGTTCCTTTATTAACCCCTTGTTTTTGCAGTTCTACCATAATTCCCTTGATTAAGGTCTGCAACTTGTCAATGATTTTGTTTTGGGTCGCGATACGCTCATCTATTAGACGGAGCAAGTCCGCGATTTTTTGTTGTTCGTCTTTTGATGGTATACCAACATAGCACTCTGAGAAGTTTTTACTATTGATTGAATATATCTTGGTTCCTTGTGCAATACGTCTTATTTGATGGTGGAAAGACATTGATGAAAAAGTGTAGCCCTTATAGCCGACAACTGTTTTATTTTTGTTGTCACGTCCATGAATTGTATGTAAGCCACAAACAACTTTTTTGCCATTCAAATTATAGTACTCAACTGCTTTTGCCACTTCGTTTGTATCTTCTGACGCATCGGCAAAAACAATATCACCCTCTTTACACAACTCATAATTCTTAGGAACATTACCATCAATAATGTTGGGAAGATTATCTTTGTCTATATCTACCATTGTTGATAACCCAACATGAATTAGTCCATAATGAAGGTTCTGAATATTTGTAGTTCCATATTCCAACTTGTCCCAACTAAGTGAATTTGTAGAATAGAAATCCAATAAGTCAGAAACCTTACACTTCTCCCACTCCCCATGAAACTCCGGGAATCTGAGATTTGGGACATTGAGTTTCTTATGTTCGTTATTTATTGTCGTTGTCATTTTTAATCCTTAATTTTAATTCACCAATCATGGCTCAGTTACATACCAGTCACATTGTTTTATTCGTCTACCAACTTGGTAGACAATTTCTTCCATAACTTGTGGCAGATTTCAAACGTTCTTACTCATTTTCAGAGGCTTCTTGCTTTATTTCAAGCAATGTTCGTTCATAGACCTCTTGCAGCTGATAGCTTGCCACCCCCAAAGGAGTAGTGATGCCACGCAGAGACCATTCTACCACAGACGAATCTTTGTCCTTGCAAAGAAGAATACCAATACTTGGATTGTCTCCCTCACCTCTAAGCAACTCGTCAGCAGCCGAAACATAGAAGTTCAGTTTGCCGATGAACTCTGGCATAAAATCCACAATCTTCAGTTCCACCACCACATAGCATTTCAGCCGAGTATGATAGAACACCATGTCGGGGAAGTATGACTTGCCACTTGGCGTGTCAAGTTCCATCTGCCGACCGACATAAGCAAACCCTTTGCCCAATTCCAAGAGGAAGCGAGTGATATTTGTAGCCAATTTATTCTCCAAGTCCATTTCGCTGAACTTGCTTGGCAATGAGAAGAAATCCAACTTGT
>OIWM01001859.1_pt1 | contig 19082 bp, 16 predicted proteins | sample 1587451 | NCBI WGS metagenome assembly OIWM01 (sample SAMEA3888907, study PRJEB22519) | human gut metagenome | biome: human gut; feature: human-associated habitat; material: faeces | place: Denmark | collected 2011
CCAACCCGACCCGCTTCCAGCACCCCGTCGCCGGCACCTACAAGAAAGAGTGCATTGAGCAGGGCAAGAAGTATTTCTCCGTCGCCTCCGGCGGCGGCACGGGCCGTACCCTGCACCCGGACAACATGGCCGCCGGCCCTGCCTCCTACGGCATGACCGATACCATGGGCCGCATGCATTCCGACGCACAGTTCGCCGGCTCATCCTCCGTGCCCGCGCACGTGGAGATGATGGGCTTCCTCGGCATGGGCAACAACCCAATGGTCGGCGCGACTGTCGCCGTGGCCGTCGCTGTTGCGGAGAGCCTGAAGTAAGAGGGAAAACCGCAGGGTTTGTCCTTCCAAGGTTCCAAAACCTGATTTTTCATCAAACATAGGCAGGAAGCACATCTTCCGCACGAAAATGCGGAAGATGTGCTTCCTGTTTTTGCGTTTTTGGAGGGAAAAACCGTGAAGAAAATCAGGATGTGCTTCCCGAATGAGAAGACGTTCAGGGAAGGGTTCGAAGAGTATATTTTGGACTGTAAGGCCCGCAATCTGCGGGATGGAACAATCAACCATTATCAGGAATCCATCAAACAGATTTACAAGCGAATTACACCAGACACGATGATCTCTTCGATGTGTCAGCAAACCATCCGCAGAATTGACGGCGGTACGGTTGGCAATGCAGTCCCCGGTAAGGCGGAAGCCGTTGTAGAAGGGATTTCAACAGATGAGATCGCAAGGGCTGCCTCCGCTATAGAAGAGCAGACAGGGATCGTTTTCAGATGGGAAGAAAAAAATGGGTGCGTTGTGATCCGTGCGGAAGGCAAGAGTGCTCATGCCTCCACGCCTTGGGAAGGAAACAGTGCACTTACTGGTTTGCTGGCGCTGCTGATGCAGTTTCCCTTTGCCGACTGTGAGGGACAGCGTCGCCTGCGCGGATTGACAGAGCTGTTTCCGCACGGCGCATTTTACGGTGAGGCGGCTGGCGTGGCGCAGGCGGATGAATTGTCCGGCCGGTTGGTGCTGAGCTCCAACGTGCTTCATTATGCGGAAGGCGGTATGTCCGGCCGCATAGACTGCCGCGCGCCGATGTGTGCCAGCGAAGAGATTGTGCTTGAGGTGCTGCGTGAAAAACTGGCGGCTTATGGCTGGTATCTTCCGGAGAGCTGCAAAATGGTCCCCCCATTACGTTCCGGAAAATAGTCCGTTTATCCAGACGCTTTTAGGCTGCTATGAGCAGGTCATGGGCGAACCGGGCAAGTGCCTTGCTATTGGCAGCAGGACATATGCGCACTTTCTGAAAAATGACGTGGCGTTTAGCGCTTCCCAATTAGGTGTAGATTATCACATGCACGGTGCAAATGAGTACCTTGTGGTAGATGAGATCGTGCGAAGCGCGGAGCTGTTTGCGCTGACCATTGTTGCACTTTGCGGCGAACACGCTGAGCAGATGTAAAATGCGGTTATGTAAATAACACCCGTCGGTATGATCCGATGAGTGTTATTATTTGTGCTGTGTTTTTTGACAGACGAATCGGATTCTTGCAAAAATGCCCAAAGATGTCAATAGAATCCATTCGCCTGCGCAAGAATTTTATGGCGTGCGGACAGAAAAGACTTTTTCGTGCTGCGAGACGGCGACAGACAGCAGATCTCATGGCGATAATGACGAATTTCTGTCATTGAAGTGTTTTTCGTAGAAATACATCTGTCCGCCCCTTGCAATTTTCTGCACATAAAGATATAATAAAGGCCGTTAGTGAAAGCGCCTTTGCGGCCTGAGCAGAGAGAAGAGGATCGTAAGAGCGTTAGATTTTGAAAAGAAAGAAGATGCCCCTATGAATCCCTTTATGAAGACCCTTAAAAAAATTGCCGCCGCGTATAACGGCGTCAGCCTGATTTTGCGTATCGCGATCGGCCTTGTCGTCGGCGTGATCCTGGCGCTGGTCTGTCCCGGCGCGACGTGGTTAAAGGAGCTTGGCAACCTGTTTGTCGGCGCGCTCAAGGGCATTGCCCCCGTGCTGGTGTTCGTCATCGTGGCGAGCGCGCTGGCGCAGGGCTCGTCCAAGCTCGACCGCCGCTTCGGCACGGTCGTGTGGCTCTACATGCTTACGACGTTCGTCGCCGCGGCGCTGAGCGTTGTGACCAGCATGCTCTTCCCGCAGATGCTCCTGCTGGCCGAGGCCGCTGAGGCCGAGGTCATCCCGCAGGGCCTTGGCGAGGTCATGCACACGCTGCTGTCCAACATCGTCTCGAACCCCATCTCCGCCATTATGAACGGCAACTACATCGGCATTCTGATGTGGGGCTGTCTCTTCGGCGTGGCGATGAAGAAGCTCGGTGCGGACTCGACGAAGGTCTTCCTCAGCAACACGGCGGACGCGGTGTCCACCATCGTGCGCTGGATCATCAATTTGGCACCGTTCGGCATCATGGGCCTTGTGTTCACGAACGTTGTGAGCAACGGCCTTGCGATCTTCACCCAGTACGGCAAGCTCCTGCTGCTTTTGGTCGGCACGATGCTCTTCATGGCGCTTGTCATCAACCCCATCATCATCTTCATCTATCTGCGCTGCAATCCCTATCCGCTGGTGTTCCGCTGCCTGCGTGAAAGCGGCCTGACGGCGTTCTTCACCCGCTCTTCCGCAGCGAACATCCCCGTGAACATGGCGATGTGCGAAAAGCTCGGCATGGACAAGGACTTCTACTCCGTCTCTATCCCCCTCGGCGCGACGATCAACATGGACGGCGCGGCCATCACCATCACCATCATGACGCTGGCCGCGGCCAATACGCTGGGTATGCAGGTCTCGCTGCCCGCGGCGATTTTGCTCTCGATCATGTCGGCCCTCGGCGCGTGCGGCGCTTCCGGCGTGGCGGGCGGCTCGCTGCTGCTCATCCCGATGGCGTGCTCGCTGTTCGGCATCTCGAACGACATCGCGATGCAGGTCGTCGGCGTCGGCTTCATCATCGGCGTCATTCAGGACTCTGTCGAGACCGCGCTCAACTCTGCGGGCGACGTCGAGTTCGCCGCGACGGCCGAGTATCACCAGTGGCTCAAGCAGGGCAAGCCCCTGCCGGAATTCCTCGGCGGCAAGAAGAAGGAAAGCGGCAGAGCGTGAAAACAAATAAAAGTGCGCCGGCTCAACGAGCCGGCGCACTTTTTGTGCGGTGATGCCGAACGATCGACGGGAGGAGACAATCGCATGAAGCAAGCAGAACATCCGGCCGCGACCGCAGGGGCGAGCATTGCGGCAGAATACAGCCTTGCGCTCATCGATCAGCTCGCGCGTATCGACCGCACGTGCAGCAAAGAGGAGATGGACGAATTGGTCTACCGCCTGCTGAGTTTGATCGGCGAGGCCATGCAGTCTGACCGCGTGTTTCTCTTCGAGCGGCTGGAGGGGACGGCGGAGGCCTATTGCAACACCTTTGAGTGGTGCGCGAACGGCGTCGCGCCGCAGATCGACAACCTGACGGAGATCGTTCCCGCGGATATGCCGTACTGGCTCAAGGTCTTCGGCCGCGGCGAGACGATCGTCATTCCCAATATTGAAGATGTGAAAACGCTGATGCCGAGCGAGTACGAGCTCTTAAAGGCGCAGAGCATTCGCTCCGAGATCGCGGTGCCGGTTTTTTACCGCGGCAGCCTGAGCGGCTTTTTCGGCCTTGACAATCCGCAGCGGGCGATGACGGCCGGTCAGCTCCGATTGCTTGCCTTTGTCGGCGGACACCTCGGCAGCGCGCGGGAGAACCTGCGCATGCTGACGCTGCTGGAAGAAAAGCAGAAGTCGCTCGAGCAGAATTTGCAGGCCGTGAAGCTTGAGCAGCAGATGCTCAAGGTGCTCTGCAAGGACAGCACGTCCGTCTACCGCGTGGATCTGGTGAACGACCGGGCCGAGATCGTCAAGATCGAGGAGCACTCCAACTCCGCGGGCGACCTGCTCCCGCACGGGCAGGAGCTATTTTCCTATGCCGAGGCGGTCGAGCATTACTACCACAAGTGCGTCCTTAAGGAGAGCGCACCGGACTTCCTGCAATTTTTGGACGCAGAAAATCTGATGCGCGAGCTCAGGACCAAGGACCGCGTCAGCCGCCGCTACCAGAGTGTGCCGAACGCCATCGGGAACATCTATTTCGAGGTACGCGCCAATAGGGTGCAGAAGACGGAAACGAGCTTTCAAATCCTGCTGGACTTCCGCAGCGTGGATGAGATCGTGAGGGAGGAGCGCGAGCACCAGCACGCGCTGGAAAGAGCCCTTCAGGAGAGCCGCACGAGCTACGAGGTCATCTCGACGCTCAGTAAGATCTGCTACACGATCTACCGCATCGACCTGTGCACGGGCTGCTACGAGGAGATCGCAAGCGAGCGGCAGATGCACCGGCTGACCGGACACAGCGGTAAAGCAAGCATCCATATGAGTGCGGCGAGCAAGCAGAGCATCGTGCCGGAGTATCTGCCCTATGTCGAACCGTTTTTCGACCTTTCGACGCTCGCGGAGAGACTGCGGCACGAGGATTCCGTGATGCTCGAATACCCCGTGAGGGACGGCAACTGGCATCTTGCGCGCTTCATCGTGCAGACGCGTGGGAAAATGGCGAAGCGGAGCAGGTGCTCTTTGCGATGCGCCTTTACAGCGAAGAAAAACGCCGCGAAAAGGACTTGATGAGCGCGGCAGATGCGGTACGCCGCGCGAACGAGGCAAAGTCCGAGTTCCTCTCGTGCATGTCGCACGACATCCGCACGCCGATGAACGTCATCATGGGCTTCACGAATATCGCCTTACAGCACGCGGACGACCCGGGAAAGATGAAAGAGCGCCTGGAAAAGATCCGTGTCAGCGGCGGCAATTTGCAGGAGCTCATCGACAATGTGCTGGATATCTCGCGCATCGAGAGCGGGGAGTTCAAGATCGTCTCGCAGCCGGTGAAGCTGCCGGAGCTGTTTGACTTCTACTGCCAGGCCATCGCGGGCATGGCGGAGGCGAAAAACATCCGCTTTTCAGGGAAGCTGCACGACATTTCCCACAATGTGCTGCTCTCCGACCAGATCCGCCTCGGGCAGATCTATATGAACCTGCTCTCAAACACCGTCAAGTATACGCCGGAAAAGCCGCTCACCGTGCTCGTGGCCGAGGACAACGACCTAAACTACGAGATCACCGCCGAGCAGCTGCGCGGCTACAGGGTGCACTGTGTGCGCGCTGTGAACGGGCAGGACTGCTTACAGCGGATCGAGCAGGCCGCGCCAGACGAGTTCGATGCGATCCTGATGGACATGCAGACGCCGGTGATGAACGGCCTGGAGGCGACTGCCGCCATCCGAAAGCTCGACAGCGAGACGGCGAAGCACATCCCGATCATCGGCCTCACAGCCAACGCCTACCATGAGGACATTCAAAAATGCCTCGCCGCGGGCATGAACGCCCACCTCTCCAAGCCCATCAACATCGACCGCGCGGTGCGCACGATCATCGAATGCGCCCGCACGGCGAAAGAGAACGGATAAAAGAAAAAGGCTCACGAAAGCATTGCTTTCGTGAGCCTTTTTGCGATATTTACTGCTTGTCGCCGCCAAACATCGAAATTTGACTCTCATCGCTCTGGCTGTGCACCTCGGCGATGACGGCGAGGCTCTCTTCACTTGCGCTGCCGGGTTCGACCTGCGGCATCGCGAGGAAGAAGCCCTGCAGAAGGTCGACGCCGAGCGACAGCACGGTGCGTACCTCATCCGCGGTCTCAAGACCCTCAGCCACGACCTTCATGCCGCGCTGGTGTGCGTAGGACACGGTGTTCGACACGATCTGGCGCTTGTTGGCGTCGGTGTCGATGCTGCGGATGATGGAAAGGTCGATCTTGATGTAGTTGGGCGAGAGCTCGAGAAGGCTGCGCTCGTTGCTGTAGCCGCTGCCGTAGTCGTCGAGCGCGAACGCACCAGAGCTGCCACGGATCGTCTGCTTGATGCGCAGCGCCTTGGGGTCGAGCACCTCTTCCTCCGTGATCTCAATGACGATGCGCGGCAGGATCGAGGCGTAGCGCGCGGAGTATTCCGAAAGCTCATCGGGCGTTAGATACTGGCTTGCAATCGAATTGACAAACAGCAGCGCGCTGGGCACGACCTTACCGGCGTTTTCAAGCGCCTGATATGCACTTGACGCACGGAAGAACGTGATGCGCTCAACCTCGTGCAGGCAGTTTTCCTCGCGCGCGAGGCGCAGCACGTCAGCAGGGGAGTGCAGCGTGGGAAGATCCACGCGCATGAGCGCTTCATAGGCAAAAACGCTGCCGTCTTTTGCGTCGATAATGGGCTGGAAGCGGTAGGTGACAAGCTCCTCGTTGATGAGACGGCGGAACTCCTCATGGCAGCGTCTTTCCTGCAGGCTGGTGCGGTAGACCTCAGGGTCGAATTCCAGCAGCTCGCCCTTGCGCGAGTGCTTGACCTGATACATGGCAAAGTCCGCGTATTTGCGCAGTGTGATGAGATTTGTGCTGCTCTCGGGATACCACGCGATACCGCCGGAGACGCTCACGCGCAGCTCACGTCCGCTGGGAAGCTGGACGACAGACTGCTCAAGGGCGGCTTTCAGCGCGCAGATGTCTGCGCGCAGCGTATCCTGATCGTTGTAGCCGTAGAAGAGAGCATTGAACTCATCGCCGCTGATGCGCGCGCAGACGGTACGCGCGGGAGCGTTCTTGGCAAAGCATTCGCCTGTGAGGCGGATGTACTCGTCGCCACAGTCGTGGCCGAATGTGTCGTTTATCTGCTTGAGGTTGTCGAGGTCGAACATCAAAAGCGCCGCGTGGCCGAGCTTTTCGGGTGAGCAGAAGAACTCGGCGCAGATGCGGCGGAAGGCACGGCGGTTGTAGAGGTCTGTGAGCGTGTCATAGTCGCGCTCGTGCTCAATACGCAGCTTTTCAAGCGTGCTGGCGGTCACATCCTCGGCAAGACCGACCTGTGTGCCGTCCTCGTGCGTCGTCTCGATGCGAAGGTAGCGCTCTTTGCCGCTTGGCAGACGGATGTGGTAGAGCATCGCGCCGTCGGGCGCGGGGGAGTGGGGGCATGAGTGCTCAAAACGCTGCAAAAGCTCGCGGAAACTCTGCACTGTTAAGTCGTCTGCGTCAACGCCGGGCATGCCGAGAAGGTCGAAGAAATTGTCGGTGACATAGATGCTGTCGGGAGCGGAGCGCAGCTCATAGCCGCCGAGCTCCACGCTTGCCATGTCCATGATGCGCAGAAACTTGGTCGAAGTATCGAGTACCTCGCGTCCGAGCTGCGTGAACGCGGAGGAGAACCGGTCGAGCTCGATGATGCCGGTGGCGGAGAGTATGGGGATGGAGCTGCGGCTTTCACGCGCGTGCGCGACCTCGTCGGAAAGGCGCGAAATCGGGCGCGAGAGTTTGCGCGCCAGCACAAGGCTGCTGAAAAGTCCTGCGGTGAGCACGACGAGGACAGCGATGATCAAAAGCCGCACCACATCGCCTGAAAAGGCGTAAAGCGCCGATACCGGCACCGAGCCGATAAGCAGCATCTGCTCATTGGAAAACGGTGCGTTGCGGTTGTAGAGCGTCAGCGGTGCCACGGCGGCGTGACAAAGGCCGAGGGGGGAGTCGCTCTGGTAGCCGCCGCGCTTTGACGGCTTGAGCAGCAGCGTCTGGTCATAGGATTGCTGTGGCGCATTTGCAGCGGGGGAGGCGGAGATGACGCTGACGGTAAGGTCGTCTTTTCCGATGGCGGAATTCGATGCGACGCCGAGAAGATAGGTGCCCGAGCTGTCGTTCTGCAGCTCGGTGCCCGGCAGCAGGGCTTGCAGGTAGCTTTCAAGAATTTCGACGCCGAGCACGCCGTAGACCGTGCCGCCATCTAAAATAAGCGGGATGGTGTAGGCGATGGCGGAGTGATCGTCGCCGGAGAGCGTGTAGGGCGAGGACGTCCAGTGGCCGTAGTCCGCGGCGTCCAGTTCGCCGTTTCCGTGGTAGGCTGCCTGAAAGACGGGATAGAGAAAGCCACTGCTGCCGTTGGCCTCATAGTTGATCGAGGGCGTCCAGCTCGTGTCGGTCGCAATGTAGAGTGACTGTACGACCTGTGCGGGTGCGCGCACGAGCATAAGATCAGAATTGCGCTGCGAGGGGGAGGAATTCGGGTCAAGGTCGCGCAGGTAAAGGCAGGGCAGCGGCTCGCCCTTTTTGCGTGTGTCGAGATCGTGCGTGTTGAGCACGACAAAAATGCCGGTGACGGGGCGATGGCGCATCGAGGAGATCAGGCTGTCGCCGATCGAGAGCAGCAGGGGGGATGCGGCGTCGCTGCCGCTGTCGAGCGTGTCGAGGCTGATCTCGCCGTCGTCGAGCATGGCCTGCGTCACGGCGTTGATCTTGCCCGCAAGCGACGAGAGGTCCTGCGCGTCGAGCATCTGGCCTTGCAGATAGTTTTGGCGGTTTTCCGTCTGTATCTGCAAGATGTCGACAGCATTCTGCTCAAGGCTCGTGTTGATGCGGCAGAGATAGAGAATGCCGACAAGCAGCGCGATCTCGATGGACAGGATCCAGAGCATGGAGCGCAGGATCGTATGGAAGATGGTGACATGCGGCACATGATCCGATGGTTTGCGAAAGAACATAAAACTGCCCCTTTTTGTCATTGAACAGTCACTCAGCCCTGAAAGGCCTCAAGCGATGCAAGCGTATCCTGATACCAGGCTTCAAAGCATTCGTCGGAAAGGAACTGCGCCGAGGCCTCTTCAAAGCTCTGTCCCTGCGCCATTGCCTCTTTGACCGCGGTGCGGTCGGCGCTTGCCTTATCGCTCATGGAATATTCAAGAATGGCGCGGGCGTTCGTGCCGCCGGAGAAGGCGCGGGGCGTGTAGAGATGGTTTTCGTTGACCGTGTCGACTGCGGCGGAGAGGACTTCGTCCATTTCGTCGCTGAGGGCAAGACCGCTTGTGCGGATCGTGTCGATGGAGTTGCCCTCGTGCGTGACGGGGAGGTAGCCTGAGTCGACAGAGAACGTGATGTTGTGCTCGGGTGAGGTGAACCATTTGAGGAACACGAGGCTCGCCTGAATCTCAGCGTCGCTCGCCTTCGTTACGACCATGCCCGCGCCCTGCTGCACGGCGTAGTCCTCGCCGTTCGCAAACTTCGGGCTTTCAAGCGCCTTGCGCGTGATGTCGTGGCTGTCCATGTCGTCGGCGATGACCTGCGTGGGGAAGAACGTTGCGCTCGAAGACGAGCCGACGTAGGCGATGATATTGCCGGTCTTCACATCATCGCTGCGGAAGTGGCCGCTTGCGGAAAAGTAGCCCTTGATGAAGGGTACATAGTAGTTATCCCAGAGGGTGCGCACGGCGTCGTGGTCAAAGTTCAGCGTCATGCTGCCGTCCTGTGCGTCGAAGATCGTGCAGCCGAGCTGCTTGGCGCCGATGAGCATGTAGTTCGCCATCGCGTCGCGGCCGAAGAACGCGCGTCCATCGTTCGGGATATCGGGCGTCTGCGCGTCGGTCCACTCGTAGTAGTGTTCGGCGACGGAGACGAGGCCTTCGATCGTGGCCAAGTCGTCATAGGTTGCGCCTGTGGCGGCGGCGAACGGCTCCCAGTCCGTTTCATTGAGAAACAGCAGCTCCGCCGACTTGGCGACGGGGAAGATCTTGATACTGCCCGAGCCGGAGAAGTCGCCTTCGCTCAGATAGTCCTCAATAAAGGCGGCGCGGTCCTCTTCGCTTAGATAATCGCTCAGATCGGCAATTTGACCCATCTCATCGAGCGCGTAGGCAGTGTCGGCGTAGGCGGAGAAGATGTTGGGCATCGCCTCGGCACCGACCTTGCCCTCTGCAGAGGCGAGCACGTTGTTCTCAAGATCGGTCACGCTGCCGTGGCTGGAGCTCTCAACCGTGATGCCCTGTTCCTTGCCGACGGTCGAGTTGAACTCGTCGACGAGCGCGTTGAACGCTTCGAGCTGTTCACCGTTGTAGTACGTCCAGATCGTGATATTGACAGGGTTCGACGGAGAAAATCCGGGGTCTGCCTTGCTGCCGCAGCCTGCGAGCAGCATCATCGCCGCCGCTGCGGCGAGCACGCGGGGGAGAAATTTGTTGTGAGCCATGATGCTTCCTTCCTGTTTTGTGCGCCGTCCCGAGATGTGCAGACGAGCTGGCGCAGCAGAATGTTGGTGATGGCACGCACATGGAGAATGTGCGTGCCGGATTCGAAATTGCGCGACTCGACGACGTGGCTCAGAATGTTGATGATGGCGCTGTTCGTCTTCTCGCGCTCGTAGACCTGCTCTTCGGCCAGGTGGACGAGGTGCTTCTGGCGCGCGTAGAGCGTGTGTGCGTTGCTCACGCGCCGCTGCGTGACCGTCAGGTTGAACGGGCGGCGGATGTAATCCGTTACGCCGAGCTCGTAGGCCTTCTGGATGAACGACTCGTCATCCTCGGACGAGGTGATGATGACGGGGATCTCCTGCAGCCAGTTGCGCTGCTTCATCACCTCGAGCACGCCGAAGCCGTCGAGGCGGGGCATGTTGATGTCGAGCAGCAGCAGGTCGATGTCGAACTCGGAGTGCAGATGCTCGAGCGCCTGCATGCCGTCGTCGGCATAGAGGTATTCGTAGCGGACGCCGAGGATTCCGGAAAGGATCTGCTGGTTCATTTTCGAATCGTCCGCGATCAGGATTCTGGCTTCGACCATAGTGTAGATCTCATACGCATTTTAGGGCGCGCTCTTTTGTAGAAATGCCGCCGCGGGGCGGGCGGACAAGAAAATAGGCACCGGAAAAGCCAGTGCCAAACAAAAACTGTTTATGTTATGCGTGTTTTTAAGAAACATTTGATACTCAATGTAAACTTAGCACAGAACCACGGAACATTCAAGGGAAATTTTCCCGGTTTTTCCTGCTGTTTTGCCAGAAATGATTGAAAAAAGAGCGGAAAGGGCGAAGCGTTTCCGCAAAAAAACGGGAGAGCCGTCAGCGGACGGTAAAAAATGCACGATAAATTTGAGGAAAAAAGAAATATGGATTGTAAAATATGTGCGAAATGGGAGAAATACTGAAGATTATTGACAATTTTTAGAAAAAAGTTTATAGCAATAGCGCATTTTTCCTGATATACAACGCCGGCTTTATCACGGAGCAGCAGCTCATCGAGGCGCTGGAGATGCAGCTCGGCGTCGAGTTCGTCGACCTGACGGCGGTGTCCATCCCCGTGGAGCTTGCAAGCTATGTGCCGAAGAATATCGCCAAGAAGTTCTGCGTCGTGCCGGTCAAGCTCGTCAAGGATACGCTGTACCTCGCTATGAGCGACCCGCTCGACTTCGTCGCGCAGGAGGAGGTCAAAGTTGCCTCGCGCAAGCGTGTGATCCCGATGATCGCGACCCGCCGCACGACCGAGCACGCCATCAGCCTGCTCTACGGCAGCGAGGGCACGGCCGGCGTCATCGAGGAGATGAAGCGCGAGGCGGGCTCTTCGACGCCGGACATCGTCCCCGTGCAGGTTTCACAGGAGACGATGGACTCCGGCGACAGCGCGCCGACGATCCGCTTTGTCAGAAGCCTCATTGAACGCGCGTTTTCCGAGCGCGCGAGCGATATCCACTTGGAGCCGCAGGACGGCGAAATGGTCGTGCGTATGCGTATCGACGGTCTTTTGCGCCGCGTGCTTACGGGCCCCTCCGAATTGCAGAGCACCGTCATCTCACGCCTCAAGATCATGGGCGGCATGAACATTGCCGAGCATATCGCCGCATCTTTGACATTGCGCGGCTGGTTGCCCCGACGATCTGTGTGGAGCTGACGAAAACGGATGAGGGCTACACGCTTAAAAAGAGCGAGCACTGCTACGCGGTGTGGAAAAAGAAGCGCCGCTGCGAAAACTGCATTTCGCAGGAGGTGCTGCGCACGCACAAGCCACAGACGAAGATCGAAACGCGCGAGAGCGATATCTATTATGTGCTCGCGTCGTTCATCGAGGTGGACAGCAGGCCGTATTCGCTCGAGCTGGTCAAGCGCATCAAGAGCGACGACATGTTCGAGCGCGAAAATGTGCTCAACCAGCTGCTCGTGCGCAACCGGCAGGTGTATATGGACTCGGTCACCAAGGTCTACAACCGCCGCTATTACGACGAGCGGCTCAAGAATCTGGAGGGCCGGTTCTCGTTCGCCATGATCGACATGGACAACTTCAAGCACATCAACGACCGCTTCGGCCATCAGGCGGGCGACGCGGCACTCTATCGCGCGGCGCAGGCCATCAAATCGCAGATCCGCAGCGACGACGAGCTCGTGCGCTACGGGGGCGATGAATTTTTCCGCTGCGTCGGCGGCTATGGCGAAGCCAAGGCGCGTTTTCAGAACGACGAGCGCATCGTGCGCTTCCTTAATATGTTCCCGGGCGATGACAGCATGCAAAACCTGACGAATGCGATGAACACGAGCGACACGACTACGGCGTTCCGCGCGGTGCACACGCTCAAGGGCGTGGCGCTGAACCTTGGCCTCGGCTCGCTCGCCCACGCCAGCTCTCAGATGACGGAAGCGCTGCGCGCGGTCAGGATTCGATGTCTGAAAGCGTACAGCCACTCTATGTGGCGGTGCAGAAGGAGCACACTGCCGTGTGCAGCGCGCTCGAGCAGCTCGAAAAGTAATTGAGAATAAAAAAAGTCGAAACCTTTCGGTTTCGACTTTTTTACTTCTTACAGCAGCGGGGCGATGATGCGCATGCCGGGGCCGATGAGCTTTCGCATAAACGGGTCGTTTTTGAGAAGCTCTGCGTCCGCGCGGACACACCGGGCGAGCGTTTGCTGGAAATCCTGCTCAATTTTTGCGACTTCGGGCGATGCATAAAGGTACGTGCCGCATTCAAAATGGTGGTACAGGCTGCGGTAGTCCAGATTGATCGTGCCGACGGTCGCCTTGCAGTCATCGCTGACGAAGACCTTCGCGTGAACGAAGCCCGGCTCGTACTCATAAATTTGTACACCGTTTTCAAGCAGCCTGCGGTAATACGTGTGCGCAAGCGAGAAGGCGATCTCCTTGTCAGGCACATGCGGCAGGATGAGCTGGACCTCCACGCCGCGGCGCGCGGCATAGGTCAGCGCCGTGATCATCTCGTTGTCAATGATGAGATACGGCGTCATGATGTGTACGTAACGGTTGGCACGGTTGATGATATCCATATAGACCATCTCGCCGACGAGGTCGCGGTCGAGCGGGCTGTCGCCATAGGGGATGACATAGCCCACTTCCTTTTCATGCGCCGGCTGCGGCACGTCGAGATACTTGCTGTAAACTTCGGGCGTAAAGTGCACGGAGCTGACGTCCCACATCTGCAAAAACATCAGCGTCAGGCTGCGCACGGCGTCGCCGCGCAGGGCAATGGCTGTGTCCTTCCAGTGGCCGAGGCGCGAGGTGCGGTTGATGTACTCATCCGAGAGGTTGATGCCGCCCGTGAAGCCGACCTTGCCGTCGATGACCATGATCTTGCGGTGGTCGCGGTAGTTGTAGTGCGTGGAGACGAACGGGCGGAGAGGCGCGAACATCTTGCAGGCAATGCCGAGCTTTTCGAGCTTCTGCGGGTAGGAATAGGGGAGGAGTGCGACCGCGCAGGTGCCGTCGTACAGCACGCGCACCTCGACGCCCGCGTTGACCTTTTCCTTGAGAATTTCAAGGATGCGGCCCCACATGTAGCCCTCCCTGACGATGAAATACTCGAGGAAGATGAAGTGCTCGGCCTTTTGGAGCTCGTCACACATGACCTCGAACGCATCGTCGCCGAGGGGGAAGTATTGCACCTGTGTGTTTTGATAGCAGGGGAAGCCGCAGGAATTCAGGTAGGAGGCAAGGCTTTGGAGCTCCTCCGGTAATTCCTCCTTGGAACACGCGCTTTCCGAGGGGGCGAAGTGCTCCGTCTGCGACAGGATGTCGTTATAGCGGCGGATCATCAGCCGGTGGCCGAGGTCGGTCTTGATGTAAACGTACAGGATCAAGCCGAACACCGGCAGCACCGCGAGGATGAAAAACCACGTGAGCTTGATGGTCGGGTTGTCGTCGTTGCCGAACAGAAACAGCACGACCGCCGCCGACAGCAGCGTGTTGCCGCCCCAGAAGTAGGGCAGAAAGCCCTCGAGCTTGTAAAAGGCGGCAAAGAGGAACAAGATCTGCACGATCAGCGAAACGATGATGATGCCCGTTCGGCCGAAGATGATCTGCAGAAGGCCTCGCTTGCCCTTTTCTAAAAGGAGAATGTGATTGTCGTCGTCTTTCATAGATGTCCTTTCTCAAAGATGACCGTGCCCACGCGGGGCAAGGCACCTACATTTAATATATATTTACTTTATCATAACATGACTTTGCCAAAAAGCCAACCCATTTCCACTGCAAAGCGGGCGCAGGCGCGTGAAACGGGACTTGGCGATTTGATGTTCCTGTGTTAAAATGGCGAAAAAGACAGAAAGGGGACGAGAAAATGGAGCTTAAGACGCAGGTCCATAATATTCTGCCGCTGTATGACGAAAAGTCGCGCGTGCTGATCCTGGGCTCGTTCCCGTCGGTCAAGTCAAGGGAGGCGGCGTTTTTCTACGCACACCCGCAGAACCGCTTCTGGCCGACGCTTGCCGCTGTTCTGGGCGAGGAAACGCCGAAGACGGTCAAAGAGAAGAAAGCGATGGTCCTGCGCCGCGGCGTCGCCATGTGGGACACCATCGGCTCATGCGAGATCGTGGGATCGTCGGATGCGAGCATCACGAACGTTGTGCCGAACGATCTGTCCGTCATTTTGGATGCGGCGGACATTCAGGCCATCTTCTGCAACGGCGGCGCGTCCTACGCCTGCTATAAAAAATACTGCCGCGCGAAGCTCGGGCGCGAGGCCGTCCAGCTTCCCTCCACCTCGCCGGCCAACGCGCATTGGACGAAGGAAAAGCTTATCGAAGCGTGGGGCGCAGCGCTGAAACCGTATCTTTTTTGACGCGGCGTTGACAAAGAAAGGCAAATAGTTTATGATACAGGCTCAATCGATATGAGGAGTGTGGAACCATGGGCAAACTGGCAGCGCCGGTGCGCACTGACAAGGAAATGATGTTTACGAACCGCCAGCTCGTCGCGCTGATGTGGCCGCTGCTGCTCGAGCAGCTTCTGGCCATCACGGTGGGACTTGCTGACTCGCTGATGGTCGCGACCGTCGGCGACGCGGCGATCAGCGCGGTGTCGCTGGTCGATTCGATCAGCAATCTGATGATCTACATTTTCTCGGCGATGGCGACCGGCGGCGCAGCCGTTGCGGGCCAGTACATCGGACAAAGGCAGAAGGAGGACGCCTGCAACGCGGGCCAGCAGCTCATCGCGCTGCTCGGCGCGGTGTCGGTCTTCTTCGTGGCGCTGCTGTACCTCTTCCGCACGCAGATTTTGACCGTAATGTTCGGCCATATCGAGCCCGACGTCATGGCGGCGACGAACACTTATTATTTATATGTGATGGCATCCATTCCGGGCATCGCGCTCTACAACGGCGGCGCGGCGCTGTTCCGCACGATGGGCCACAGCGACGTGTCGCTCAAAGTTTCACTCCTGATGAACAGTATCAACGTGATCGGCAACGCCGTTTTGATCTTTGGCTTCGGTATGGACGTCGCGGGCGTCGCGATCCCGACGCTCGTGTCCCGCACGGTCGCGGCAGTCGTCATCCTCTCGCTGCTCTTCAACCGCGACTTAATGCTGCACCTGTCCGATATTCGCGGCTTCCACCTCAATATGCGCCTGATGAAGAACATCTTCTACATCGGCGTGCCGAGCGGCGTCGAAAACGGCATGTTCCAGCTGGGGCGCCTCGTGCTCTTCAGCCTGATCTCGACGTTCGGCACGGCGTCGATGGTGGCGAACGCCATCGGCAACACCATCGCAAACTTCAACTGCTTTGCCGGTCAGGCCATCAACTTGGGCCTTGCCGCGGTCGTGAGCCAGTGCGTCGGCGCGGGCGAATTTGATCAGGCACGCGCGTATCTCAGAAAAATTGTCAAGTGGACCTACGGCATCATGGCAGTCGTCAACCTGACGATCATCGCATTGCTGCCGCTCATCATGCGCGTCTACAACGTTTCTCCCGAGGCGGAGAAGCTCGCCGTCACGGTCACGCTGATCCACGGCATCTCATCCATCTTCATCTGGGTACCGGCGTTTATGGTGCCGGGCTTCCTGCGCGCGGCGGGCGACGCGAAGTTCACGATGCTCGCCAGCATGCTGACGATGTGGGTCGTGCGCGTGATGCTTGCGTATGTGCTGGGCAAATACATGGGCTACGGCGTTATCGGCGTGTGGTTCGCGCACGCGATCGTGGACTGGTCGGTGCGCAGTGTCATCTTCTTCCTGCGCTACCGCAGCGGCAAGTGGGAGACGATGGGGATCAAGACGTGATTATTTTTTAAGGATGCCGTTGGTATCCTTAAAAAATAGGGGATGCGCTCCGCTTCGTGCCTCGCCGCCCGTAGGGCGGCTCGACACGCGCGGAGCGAGAAGAATAAAACGCCACGCACTTGTCGCGGCGATTTATGAATCAAAAACATTTCGCGGCTGCGGCCGCGAAGATAAAGAGGTCTCCGCTTAAAAAGCGGAGACCTCTTTGCCTTCTGTTACACTTTTACATTTCAACGGTGATGTTGTCGGTGCCGTGCTGCTCGAATTCGCCTAAGTAGGTGTCCATGCGCTCGCGCAGCTCGTCGACATTTTCGGGCGTGGGTGCGTCGCTGTCCATATCGCGCAGGGCAAGCTCCTGAGCGAGAATTTCGAAAAACATCGTGTCCTCGTAGGCCATGATGGCCTCGTGGATGCCGCCCTCGGCAAACGCGCGCGAGGGAATCAGTTCGCCCTGATAGGCCTCGACCAGCGGCACCATGCCGTGGGAGAGACAGTTGGCGAATACGGTGCTCTCTACATCGTCGTATTCGCGGATACGGTCATCGCCGCGGGTGGAGTTCATCACCCAGTTGCCGACGTAGACCAGATCAAGAAGACGGCGAAATTGCTTTTCCGTCAGATCAATTTTCATAGTGACGCCTCCTTTGACGGAACAGAGAATCTGCTTACCGGAGATTATAGCACGCGCTTTTGCATTTTACCATAGCAAAAACAGGGAAACGCACAAAAAATGCAAATGCGCCTTGTGTCCCGCTCTCCGCCGTAGTATGATGACAGAAACAAATGAGAAAGAGGACTGTATGAAAAGAAACGTTTGGCTCACCGTGCACGGCGAGCAGCGATACGAAGGCATGAGCGCCGACAGCTCAGATCTCCGCGTGCGCGGCACGATGGAGGAAACGCGCGACGGCTATCTCCTGCGCTATGAGGAAACGGACGGGGACGGCAAGGTGACCACCGCGACGCGTCTTGCCCTTGCGCCGGACTGCATCATTCTGACGCGCACGGGCGAGGTGACGAGCGAGATGGTCTTTGCGGAGGGGGAGGAGCACACCTCATTCTATGCCGTGCCCTACGGAACCTTGCCGGTCGCAGTGAAGGCGGAATCGGTCAAGTGGAAGCTCGACGAGGACGGCGGGATGCTGGCCCTGCGCTATGCAATTACTATCGGCGGGCAGAGAGGAAAATGCGCCCTGCGCATCCGCGTGAGAACAGAAGAATAAAGGAAAAGGAGCTGCCTGCGGCGGCTCCTTTTTACGCGCCCATGAGTAGCCGCACAAAAAACGCGGATGCGAGGAACATCACCGCATCGGCGCAGAGCGCGGCGGGGATAGTATAGCGCGTTTTCGTGATGCCCGCCGCGCCGTAATAGACGGCGACGGTGTAGAACGTCGTTTCACTCGAGCCGAGCATGACCGCCGCAACGCGGCCGATGTAGGAATCGACACCGTAGGAGTCCATAATCTCCGATCCGACAGCCAGCGCGCCGCTGCCGGAGATGGGGCGGATGAAGAGAAGCGGCGCGGTCTCGGCGGGGATGCCGATTCTGTCGAGCGCAGGGGCCAAAAGCGCGCCGAGCGCCTCCATCGCGCCGGACGCACGGAACATGTAGACGGCGGAGAGCAGTGCGATGAGTGACGGCAGAATGTGCAGCAGCACCGTGAGTCCCTCCTCCGCGCCTTTGGTGAGGGCGGAGTAGATGTCGACACGCTTGCCGAGGGCAAAGCAGGCCGTGAAGGCGAGCAGTACGGGCACGATGAGCGTAGAGAGCGCCATAGGTTCAATTCCTCCAGAAGTGAGCGAAGAGCTTTGCGGCAAGGAGCCCTGCGAGGACGGACAGAAGCGACGTCAGCCACACGGCGGGCAGAATGTCGAACGGGTCGGCGGTGCCGAGCGAAGCGCGCACGCCTGCGAGCGTGGTGGGCAACAGTTGAATGGACGCCGTGTTCAAAACGACGAGCAGGCACAGCTCATCCGATGCGATACCCTTGCAGCCGCGGCTCATACGGCAGGCGGCGCGGATGCCGAGCGGCGTGGCCGCGTTGCCAAGGCCCAAAAGATCGGCAGAGAGGTTGGCGGAGATCGCGGCCAGCGTCTCACTGTCGCGGCTCGCGTTCGGCAGGAGCCTCTTGAGCAGCGGGCGGAAGAGGGAAGCGAGGCGGTCGGTGAGATGACACTGGTTCATCACTTCCATCACGCCCGTCCAGAGGCACATCACGCCGCACATCGCCAAACACAGCTCGACCGCGCTCTGTGCGCCCTCGAGCGCGGCAGTGCTGAGCGCATTCAAGTTTCCCGTCAGCGCGCCGAAAATGAGCGAGACCGCCACCATTCCCGTCCAAAGCCAGGCCATTGCCATGTCCATCAACTCCTTTGCCCCTAAATATATCGGCAGGGAGGGGGCAATATGCCGCGTTTTTGCGCCAAATCCACCACAGTTGCCGCGAAAAGTGACTGCTAAAAAATTTCTCAAGAAAAAAGTGAAATTTGTCTTGACATGTGCAACGGAATTTGGTACTATATGCAAGTCCGCGATTGGGCGCATCCTGCCCTATTTGCGCGATATTGCGATGAACCGGGAGATTGCTCAGGTTTCTGAGGTAACTTTCGGGGAGTATGTCCGAACATCGGGCGGCTGAGAGAATATCTGTACGTTGCGTAGATCGCTGCGCCATGTGTGGACCGGCCGTTTATTCGTG
>OIWM01001867.1_pt1 | contig 19038 bp, 15 predicted proteins | sample 1587451 | NCBI WGS metagenome assembly OIWM01 (sample SAMEA3888907, study PRJEB22519) | human gut metagenome | biome: human gut; feature: human-associated habitat; material: faeces | place: Denmark | collected 2011
CAGAATGTGAGAGATTTTATTGATATGATGTCGGACAGAAAGCCTGCGAGAAAGCCGAGAAACTCCTTGCCTGCCGAATCTGAAAAGCATTCCGAGCAGTAATTCGCTCCAGTTCGCACCGTGTCGGCTCGTGTGGCGAGTTTCGGAGGTCGGTAGGGTAAGTTTACCCTAAAGCGAGTCGGGACAGATTTGGGGCATTTCTCGCAGAGTTTGAGAATGGCAGAAATCAGATGATTTCGGGTGGGTTTGAGGGGAATTTAATATATTGCTGGTTAAAGTTTTGGCGTCAAAGCCGCCAAAACATTTACATCGGACGAGCAAAGCTCGCCGATTTTGCGAGGTTTTACAAGCCTTGATAAAATGGAGTCAAAAAAGGAGGTTGTCGAAAATCATGGAGTCAAAAGTGCAAAAGGCAAAGAATAATGCCGATATTGCAGAAGAAAACGATGGAGTCACAGCAGAAAAAATCAAGTTTCCGCTGTATGTTTTTCCCGAGACAATGAAAACGGTCGATATCTTATACAAGTCAGATAACTGCTCGTCTCGCACGGAGTTTATGGAAAAGGCAATCAGGTTTTACTGCGGTTATCTTTTGCAGAACAAACCGGAGCTTGTGGACTATCTCGCTCCGCAGCTTGCTGCGCTCACGGAGGGAATTGTAAAAGGCACGGAACAGAGGTTGTCCCGTGCTTTGTTTAAGGTTGCTGTTGAACTTGGTGCGATTACACATATGCTTGCGGCTGTGCATGACATTGACGATGATACTATGATCAAGCTTCGGGCTATGTGTACGGATGAAGTTAAGCGGATCAATGGTATCATTAATTTTGAAAAGGCTGTGAGGTATCAGAGGTCAGAGTAAGAGAAAGCCGTATCGGTGCGATACGGCTGGTACATAGTTTTATCATTTCAATCCAACTGTTTTTTTATCATGTATTTATCCAACTCTGACGTTTCACCCCTGAAAATAAACCATTCAGGAAATCCATCCAATTTGAATCGTATAAATTCATCGACAGTGTGATAAATCTCATCCTTTTCGGGATCGTAATAAGAACTTCTGTTGGCGTAAATCGTAATGCCTGTAAAGTCTTTCTCTGAGTCCATCGGACATTTACATGGAGCATCGTTGTTAGTTGTGATAATATGCTCCTCGGGTCCCTCTTCTGATGGTGACAAATAGAATTCTCCACAGGCAGATAAATTATGCTCCACCGAAAACTGAATCTCATTATTCATATAATCTGCCAGGACTTCTCTATTTATCCTGTAGATAGGTCCTCTCAGAAAGCTTTTTATTCTTGATAACAAGCCCATAACATCCTCCTTGGATTCTTGATATATTATAACACAGTGCGTTTTTACCAACATTACTTAAATTATACCACATCACCGAATAAAAAACAATCCCCAGAAAGGAAGTGATCGCATGCCTCAATCCCAAATAATCGTCACAAGCCGCTACCTGAAAAGCGGTACACAGAAAAGTAAGAACAAGCGAAGAAATTATACAAAATATATCGCAACCCGTGAAACAGTTGAAGTTCGTGATCAAAATACTATTGACAGAAATGATAACGCTACCAAAAACCAACAAGAATTGCTTCGTGATCTGCTTTCAGATTTTCCCGAAGCTAAAAAATATTTGGAGTATGAGGACTATATCGCTGCTCCTACCGTAGAAAACGCATCTGAGCTTATCAGTACGATCATTGAGCGTAACGCAGACATCATCGGAAACCGACAGAACTTTGTCGGCTACATGGCTATGCGACCGGGAGTTCAGAAAAGAGGCTCTCACGGTTTGTTTAATGAAAAAGACGAACCGATCATTCTTGACAGAGTTGCAAACGAAATTGCAAATCACAAGGGCAATGTCTGGTCGCACGTTGTTTCTCTTAGGAGAGAAGACGCTGTTCGTCTTGGTTATGATAACTCTGAGGTATGGCGAGATCTTGTGAAAAGGCATATTTCCGACATTGCAAAATCGCAGCGTATTCCACTCTGCAATCTGAAATGGTATGCCTCTTTTCATGATACAGCTCATCATCCCCATATTCATCTGCTTGTGTATTCGACGAATCCAAAGCAGGGATTTTTAACCGCTAAGGGCATAGATCAGATACGTTCAGCCTTTGCAAATGACATATTCCATGACGATTTGCAGTCAATATATCAGAAGCAGACTTTAAGCCGTGACGAATTGAAAGCTGTATCCAAAACAGAGTTTGAAAGTATCGTCAGAAAAATTCAGCAAGGCGGTTTTGACAATCCGCAGCTTGAAAATTTTATCCTTAAACTACATTCTCAGTTACAGAATGTAAAAGGCAAAAAAGTGTATGGATATCTTCCTCCCGATGTCAAGGAAACGGTCAACAATATATTTTCGGAGCTTGCAAAAGATGAGAATGTCCATCAGCTCTATGAAAAATGGTGCAGCTTGGAGCATTTGAAATACAAGACCTATACGCAAAAGGAAAAAGAACTGCCTTCACTTACCGACAATAAGGTTTTTCAGCCCGTGCGGAATATGATAATCAGAACCGTGCTTGATATGAATAACCCTATAGTCGAAGAACCCGAACCTACCGAACAATCCGAAGATACCTCTGATAGTCCGCCTGTAGAAATATCTCCGCAGTTTGATGAATCTGAGCAATCCGAAAATGATAATATAATATTTTCAGATAACGATGATCTTACAGTCGAAGATTTCATTTGGAGTGATGAAAATACAGTAACGGTTGATATTGATGATGTTCCTCAAAGCAAATATTATTTAAAGTGGAGTAGTTCGTACAAAGAAGCCTGCAAACTGATTTACAATAAGCAATCAAAGCTTGAAGATTTCAAAAAAGCAGAACAACTTCTGCTTTCAGAATCTCAGACAGGCAATGTTCTTGCTATTCACGATTTAGGAAAGCTGTATTCCACCGACAAGCTTGGTGAAAAGGATGAAGAAAAATCATTTGCATATTACAAAGAGGCATTACAGGGATTTATGGAAACAGAACCCGATTCGGATTTTATGTTTCCCTACGAACCGAAATATGAGGTTCAAATCATGAAACCTGTAGATATGCGTTCTTACGTTTGGTATCGCATAGGCAAAATGCATTGTTATGGGTTAGGTACAGAACAGGACTACAAACAGGCATTTGATTGGTTTTTGAAATCGGCAACAGCGGGGAACAAATTTGCTCAGTACAGTCTCGCCAATTTGTATTACTACGAAAACGGCGTGGAAAAAGATTTGTCGCAGGCGTTTTTGTGGTATCAGAAATCATCTGCACAGGGACAACCTTATGCGTCGTATGCGATTGCTCAGATGTACAATAAGGGTGAATATGTTACTCAAAATGAAGATACGGCGCAAAGGTATTACAATGCCGCATTATCCGGTTTTCTTGAACTCGAAAGCAAGGATCAGGCTGATGATAACCTATATTACAAACTTGGTTCTATGTTTAAAAAGGGACTCGGAACAGACATCAATATGGATAAGGCTATAGATTACTTCAAACGATCTGAAGAAATGAATAACAAGAATGGGTTGTACGAGTACGGAAAGGTGCTTCTGCTCGGAGAAAATATTCCACAGGATATTGAAAAGGCTGTAAAGCTACTTGAAAAAGCAATAAAGCTTGAGAATATCAATGCAAAACGTTTTCTTGCCCTTGAACTTATTTCGGGTGAGCATTTAGATCAGGACATTGACAAAGGACTTGCTATGCTTACAGAGTGTGCCGACAGCAGAGACGCTTATGCCTGTTACAAGCTTGGCAAGATATATTTCAAGGGCGATATCGTGTTGCAGGACTTGGATAAATCAGAGAAATATTTGCTGTCAGCCGAAGATAACGAATTCACACAGTATGCTTTCGGTATACTTTATTTGCAAAAAGAAAAGTATGATATTCTAAAAGCCGTAGACTGCTTTGAAAAATCCGCAGATAAGAATATGTGGTCAAGCTATCAGCTCGGCAGGCTTTATCTTTTCGGAGCAGAGGGACTTGAGAAAGATAAGACAAAAGCAGTAGAGTGGCTCACTAAATCCGCAGACAACGGCAACGAAGTTGCTCAGAATATGCTTAACCACCTTGACAATCTTGAGAATACCATGTTGGCAAATACAATCTTTGGTTTATTCGCAAATCTTAGTAGGTGCATTGAAGAGGACTATACTCAGAAGTATAAGGCAGTCAGAAGGATGATCAGTCGCAGAGTTATGAGCAATCATATTAACTGATAGTCCTTTAGTATTTCTTGTTATGGAACGGATATACTAACGAAAAAGGAGGCGTTTACAATGGCAGTATCACACAGAGGCGCAATTTCATTCGGTTTAGTCCATATTCCTGTCGGTTTGTATACGACAACGCAGGATAACGATATACACTTCAATCAGCTTTGCAGAGAGGACGGCAGCAGAGTAAAGTACAAAAAGGTTTGCGCATCCTGCGGAAAGGAGATCTCATCAAAGGATATCGTAAAAGGCTTTGAGTACGACAAGGATAAGTTCGTGATTATGACAGATGAGGATTTTGAAAAGGCGAAGTCCGAAAAGGATAAGACTATTCATATCCTGCATTTTACTGATTTGAATTCTATTCGCCCTATTTATTATGATAAGACGTACCACGCAGTTCCCGAAGCCGGAGGAGATAAGGCGTTTGAATTACTTCGTAAAGCAATGAAAGATGAGAATAAGGTCGCTGTCGCCAAAACCGTTATGGGTACAAAGGAAAAATTGCTTACGCTTATTCCTACAGACGACGGTATACTGATTGAAACCATGTTTTTCGCCGACGAGGTAAAGCAAGTTCCGAAAGAGCCTGCACATCCCGAATTAAACGAAGCGGAACTGACTATGGCGAAAACGCTGATCAACACAATGGTCAAGGATTTTGAGCCGAGTTTATACAAGGACGAATATCAGTTCAAGCTGCGTGAAATCATTGAACAGAAGATCGCAGGCAAGGATATTGTTGCCTCCACTCCCGATGTTCAGGTCAATGTCATTGACATTATGGAGGCTCTCAAGCAAAGTCTTGCCCAGGCAGGCGTAAAGAATGACTGATATCTGGGAAACAAAAAATATCAGACCGATGCTGATCGGCACAGAGGGACAACCCTTTGACAGCGATGAGTATATCTACGAATTAAAGCTTGACGGCGAACGCTGTATCGCATACCTTGACAGAGACAAAACGATTCTGAAGAACAAACGAAATATCTTAATGCTGCCGAAAGTACCGGAGCTTGCAGAAATTCATAAGAATGTGAATGTCCGCTGTATTCTGGACGGAGAGCTTGCGGTCATTAAGGACGGCAGACCGGATTTTTTTGAAATACAGAAACGCAGTATGATGAGCAATCCCGTAAAGATAGATATGGCGGCGAAGAAATATCCTGCATGTTTTACTGCGTTTGATATTCTGTATTATGAGAACAGACAGGTAACGGACTTGCCGCTGACTGAAAGAAAAGAACTTCTACAGAAAGCGGTAATATCGGAAAACGGCAGATTTGCAGTATCGAGGTTTATTGAGAAAAACGGTATCCAATTCTATGCCCTTGCCGAACAGCAGGAATTGGAGGGTATCGTTGCGAAACGTAAGGACAGCAAGTTATTACTTTGATAAGCGGACTAAGGACTGGATCAAAATTAAGTATTTGCAGGACGATGATTTCGTAGTTTTGGGCTATGTTCCGAAAGAAAACAGTATGAACAGCATTATCCTCGGACAGTACAGTAATGGTCAGCTTGTTTACAAGGGTCATGTTACTCTGGGAGTTGGCGGAGAACCATTCAGAAGAATAAAGACTTTAAATAAAACAGATTGTCCTTTTTCTGAAATTCCGAAAGGCAATGAAAATGCTGTATGGGTAACTCCCGAACTTGTATGTACAGTAAAATATATGATGAAAACCGAAAGCGGCGGTATGCGGCAGCCTGTTTTTAAGGGGCTGAGAGAAGATAAGTCACCGGAGGAATGTATTGATAATATTACTTGAAAAGACGCATATACTAATTACAGATTGGAGTTGATAAAATGTCAAAGGATTCACAGCTTGATCCCAAAGAAGTCAGAAAGATGAAAGCCAAAGGCGGTCATACAATGGCTGAAAGCGCTTTGGACGGCGAGAGCAGAAACAATAAAAAGCAATCCGGCAACCGTCATAAATGCGGTAACGATAAGTAGTAAAAGAACAAGGAGTATATTGTGTGAAACACTCCTTGTTTTTATATATAAATATCTCATAATTTAAGAGTAATATTAAGACAAAACAAACCATTGCCGTTATTTATATCAAAAGTTCCGTTATGCTTGTTAACAGAATTTCGTATATTGTTAATACCAAACCCATGATGTATTTTATCGTCTTTGGTTGTTTTAAGATCGTCATTTTCCCCATTTGTGGGATTACTGATTGAAATAAATTGATATCCCTGTTGTATGTTCAGTTTTATGTCAATTACTTTATGTCCGCCGATCTTACCGCAGGATTCTATGGCATTGTCAAGAGCGTTAGAAAAAATAACGCATAGATCGATGGGATCAAAATCGTGCGTAAACAAACCGTCCAAGCATATTTCTGTATCGCATTCCTTTGCAAACTCAGCTTTTTCTGTAAGGATTGAGTCTAAAATATTATTTCCGCTTTCATACGGTTTTTCTGTCATGGTTTTGGAATTAGATAATTTATTTATGTACTGAACAGCTTCCTCGTTCTTATTTGATGAGATCAAAGCTGATACACATTGCATATGATTAATGTAATCGTGTCTGAAAGAATGAAATTCTTTCTTCATATCGTCTAAGGCTTTATAATGTCGGAGCTGAGTATCTATCTGTTTTAAAAGCAGATCAGATGTGTCTTGAAAATACTTTTTTGACATACTGTTTATGAGCAGTAGAAGCATAATAGCAAACATTATCAGCATTAAGATAAGAAGAAAGAATTCTGAAAATCCCTTTTGTACGGAAACGTTGTCTGTTTCAAAGGAAATAAGCGTAACAACACCCTCCATAATAAAAACGCATAAAAGTATCAGTATACCGACTGCTTTAGAAGTGGATCTGAATGCAAATTTTAAATTTTTAAAAACACCCTTTTTACTTAAAAACCAGATTATTGCCAAAATCAAAAGCTGAAACGCCATTGAAGATATTTTGTTTATCATTAATTCGTTTGAAAACGATGTCGTGAGCTTGAATATCCATAGAACACAGCTTTGAATAAGAGAATCCAGTGATATCAGCAGTAAAGGCATATAGAACGATATAAAGCTTGTTCTTTTTGTTATAATACACGGAAAAACCACAAAGCGCAGATAATATACGGTAAGCAGCAGCGACATTACGAGTTTTGATGCCCCGGCAAAATAAAAATTAAAAATCATGGTGTAAATTCCATGAATAACGGACAAAGATAACAATTTTAACGGACTGATTCCTTGTTCTTTTAAAATGCCGGATATGTTTATCAGAACCAAGTTGAAAAGCAGGAGCAAATCCGAAATGATAAAAGCGATATTTGAGATCACAGTGTTCATTATATCAGTCCTTTGTGTTATATCTTACTATGTATTCCTGAAAAGCTTTTTTGAAATCGGTCAGATACCTTCTGCTTATGGAAGCACGTTCGTTGTTATCAAAATAGATAGTTTTATTATCGTGATTTCTTATGTGGAGAAAGCTTACTATACATGACCTGTGAGAACGTGTAAATCGGTCTTTGGGAAGCATCTTTTCAATCTCCTGCATATATCGGCAGCATTCAAGTTGATTGTCAACAGTTCGTATTATAGTGTGCTTGTCTTTTGATTCGACATAAATAATTTCAGATAACCTGACTTTCCACGAACCGTCGTTAGTGTTCAATATGAGAAAATCATCTGTTCTGACAGAATCAAGATAATCGTCGATAGATTTAAACAGATCTTCTTTTTTTATCGGCTTTAAAAGGAAACGAAACGTATTTACCTCAAAGGACTGAAAAACGATTTTAGGAAATGCGGTGAGGAAAATAATAGTAACGTCTGAATTTTTTAATCGCAGACGTTTGGATGTTTCCAATCCGTCAATATCGTCCATCTGATAGTCCATAAATATGATGTCAAACTTCTCAGTACTTGATAAAAGGTCATATCCGGTTTTAAAATATGTAGTTAAAATCGGCTCTTTTTTTAATGTGGAATATTCGTTTAAAAGCGTATATAATTCTTCATATAAAATTATTTCGTCATCACATACGGCAATCTTCATAATTTCGCCTCCCTTTGCTTTTAATTATAACATAGAACTATTAAAATATCAAGTAAAATTTTACAATAAAATCACGCTTAAACTACCGCTCGCGCCGAATTTACGACCGTATTTCAGATATCTGTAGACGAATTGAATAAAAAGATTTATACTACCCCCGAAATGAAAAAACGGGGAGGGATATCAAATGTGGAGATACATCTGGCAGATCATTTTTAAGTAATAGGATGGGATAGTTATGGAAATAATTGAAAAGCAATATTTATCTGTTGAATCGCTGCTGTCATATAGGACAAGATCAACATACAGTAAACTTGATAAGTTGATCGAGCATATATTGGAAAGTCTGAAATTTCTTGAAATGGAACGGACAGGAAATATCATTTTTTCTCTGAAAGAAAATACCTATGGAACGGATGAAACAATACTTGACCTTGAATTTTTTGTTCCTGTCAGCAAGGAGTTTAAAAGCAACGAGTTTTATGTTTATAAGCCGCAGCTTATGCTTTTCAACGCAGTGAGAGCAAGACACTCCGGAACTTATGACACGTTAAAAAATTCACGTAAGAAAATGCAAACATATTTATCCCGGAAGTGTTATCAACCGATAACAGATTTTTACTATTACATTAATAACAGCAATTTAGTGGATATTTACGTAGGGATCAACGGTAATATTGTTTGATATTAGGCGGACAAATTTTTGTCCGCCGTTTCCTTTTTTACGACAAATTCTGAGTCAATATGACCGCTTACGCCGAATTTATGACCGTATTTCAGATATCCATAGACAAATGACATTGTTTATGGTATTTTTTGACGGAGTTTGATCAACAAAATTCATATAATATTCGAGGATTTAAGGAGGAATTTATGGGCAGATTTTTTTCATTGGTTCAAATAAAGAATAACGGCAGCAGAGAACAGTTTTTAAAAGCATTTTGTGATGTAATGAAAAAACGAAGTCTTGTGCCATGCTCTGAGAAAGAATCAAGCGTAAGTTATATTCTTGCTTTTTCAGAAAGCGGCAAATGGGTAACACTTGCTTCTAAGGAGTACAGGGACAATCCCAAACAGGTCAAGGACGACGCCAAACAGACAGCTGCGGAAATGAAAACAAGCAGTTTCAGCATGGATGTTGTAGACAGCGACTGGACGTATATTGAACTGCATACCGGGGCTGATGTCCACGATACGGTGATGGTGGGACGTTCCGAGTTTGACGAAGAACATTCGCCGAAAGGCAGACGTGAATGTTGGGAGCCGATTTTAGCTCCGGGAAAAACGTGGGAACAGATCTCTGAAATATGGAACAAGAACGAAGTCTTTGTTGAGGACGCTTTGTACGAAGCAGCTTCCGTGCTGGGAATCGAGCCGAAATATATGGTTTCGGATTATGAGGATTTTGAAAGCGAAGCGGACGAGGATACAAATATTATTCCGATGTTTTTCAAAAAGAAAATTACTGATTCCAAGGTCGACAAGAAAAAGCTTACTTTAAATGCGGCTTTTAAACAGGTTTTTGGTGAAGCTCTTGAACCGTTGGGGTTTGTTAAGGCAAAAACCAAATATCCGCATTATATACGCTTTGTTGATAACAGCTTTCTTCAAATCATCGGTTTGAAGAAAGAAAGCGAAAATGTTTTTAATATAACAGCTGGAATTGCTACTATATACAGATCGGAAATTAATCTTAATTGCAGTCCGAGAATGAATTGCAATTGGATGATCGGCATTTCGGAGTTCTACAAACGTAGTCACGTATATGATTATGACGGAAAGTACAGAAGTAACATAATGAATTTTGGATTCCCAAAATTTGAAAGCGAAAGTATTATAAACGCATTTGAAAGAGCGTTAAACGAAGTTAAAAAGTGGGTTTTGCCGGAATTTGAAAAAGTACAAACATTGAGTGATGTGATAGATTATCTTTATACTTTTTATTTTTCCGGGCTCGATATTTTTGGACCTGATGTACAGTTTTACAGGCATATTGATGATCGCGACGGGTTATTTTGTTTTGAGCTTGACGACCCATATGAAATTGCCGACAGAAGAGCGAAAAATGCAATTAAACGTGCATTATATAAAGCAGAACACAATATAAACGGTTTTACAGAAGCTGACTATGTCAAATCATGTGAAGATATTAAGCAAAGCAGCAAAGAGAGGAAAGAATATATAGGTAATATTCTCAATAATAAACAACTGCATGATGAAACCATGGCAGAAATAAGACGAAGAAAAGAAAAAAATATCGGGATTCTTAGGTCATATGGGGTGGATATTTAATAACTGTTTATGGTCTTTAGAAAATGCATAAAAAGGGCTCGCAAATATCATAGTTGAAAAGCTTAATTGTGAATTTATTATCTGCCTTGACAGATTGTAGCATATAAGTGCAAACTGCGTCAACAACAAGGGCTAACGCCTGTGCTACGCACATTGTTGACCCAGCTTACACTTATATGCTTGTAGACAATTAAGGCAGAAATGGACAAATATGAACACGTTCATATTTAATTCATAGAAGCCCTTTCTATGTACTTTTTATTTGGCGAACACAAATAACCCATAAAATACAATTTTTAGGAGGATATTATATATGAAAATGAGAGGATTATTTAAAAGACTTATATGTTTTGCACTGGCAATTGGAATTATTTTACCAAATGCTTCGAACTTAATCATCAATGTATGTGCTGACGAGGCAACAATAACCCAATTGATATGGTTAGAACCAATGCCAGGTTTAAATAACGTCGAATATGATGTCATTGCAGAAGAAGAGATATATGAAGAGATAACTTATGAGACTAATTTTTATGATACAACTCATCAATCTGAGAATAATTGGTATCTGCTAAATAAATATGATTTGCTGCCGTATAACGAAATACATAAGAGGGTTCAGAAAGATATTTGGAATAATTCCAATAATAAGGTTGAAACAGGAGAGTTGAGAATTGATTATAAAAATGTAAAAGAATCGGAAAAAGGGACAAAGGGAACATATGGCTATGCAGATGTATATGAGATAAATAACGAAACTAACTACTTATGGGAGGTGAAACCACATTCATATGCAGACAAAAACAAACAAAAGGGTTTAGATCAGCTGAATAACTATATTAAAAATGGCGAGGGGAATTTTAAATGTGGAAACACTGATGGTACTAATATAGAAGATGGAGAATTTTCTTTTAGTTTGGAACTATATTGTGAACGAGGTGGAAAAACATGGACAGAAGATGTAACGTATGATGTTACCTACAGTCACCTTGAACAAGGTTTAATCATATACAATTTCCATCGTACTGCTGTTAAGAGAGATGAAAAACCAAAAGAAGAACCTGTACCAAAAGTAATACCAAGGGAAAACCAGAATGGTTCTAATTCAAACAAAGATGCCAAAGATGATGGAATAGACAGAAGTAAAAGAATAACATATAATGATAAATCTAAAGACGATAATATGGCTGCTATCAAAACTGCATTGCTTATTTATGCAGCATACTATGCAGCTCAACCAAGCGGAATGGATAGCGTAACAAAAACTAACCAAGCTTGTGCTGCCATGTTTGTTACAGGACAGCTTTCAACAGATGATTATCTTGAAATGTTAGAAGTATTGTATGGCGAAGAATGGCGTGAAAAATTTGAAACGGCTGCTGATAACAATGATTTTGATGACTTTGATGATTTAATGAAAGCAATGCAAGGCGAATCCGGTAATTATGACAGAGCAGGCAAAGCACAGCCGCCCCGCGATCCTCTCATAATAGACCTAGGCGAATCAGGCATAGAACTGCGCTCACTTGAACACGGTGTAAATTTTGACCTTGACAATAACGGATTTGCAGAGAAAACAGCATGGATAGGTACAGAGGACGGATTTTTAGCGTTAGACAGAAACGGAAACGGAAATATCGATAACGGCGGAGAACTTTTCGGAGATCAGGTAATTCTTAAAGACGGTTCAAAATCCGCATCCGGCTTTGAAGCACTTGCAGAACTTGATGATAACAGCGATGGAATAATCGATAATAATGACGCTGCTTTTTCTAATCTAAGAGTGTGGATAGACGCTAACCATAACGGAAAATCCGAATCAAACGAACTTAAAACTTTAAATGAAACCGGCGTTGTTTCCATTAGCCTTGAACATTCGGAAGTCAGCATTGTAGATGAAGAAACAGGCACACGTATTGCGGAATCGGCAAGCGTTACAATTAACAAAAACGGTGCTGTATCGACTGTGGACATCAGCGAATTCTGGTTCCCTGTAAATTCATCTGATACAACTCAGGACGGCGTGGTAACAGCGGGTAATGTTCCCAATATAATTCAGGCTGTCAATGATGATGAAAGCGGAGAATTGCTTGAACTTTGCTATCAATTCAGCGAATCTACGGATATAGTTATGAAACGCTGCTATCTGAAAAAGATTATCTACAAAATAACAGATTCTGAAAATATTGTAATCAACAGCCGAGGCGGAAATATAGATGCAAGAGATCTTCACGTGATCGAGCAGTTCATGGGACGTGATTTTGAGGGTGTAGGAGGTTCAAATCCGAACTCTAATGCAGCTTCAATATTAAAGGATATATATACAAATATAGAAAATCAGTATTACAATATTCTTAATATGTACTGTGGTCTTGGCGGCTATTTGAATGCAGTTTACGAATACGAGGACGAGAACGGCAACAAAAATCTTAACTTAGAGCTTTTAAATTATATATTTGATGAAAAAGCTGCTGAGGGAGAAAATATTGATTATTTAGTATATGACTTTGGTGTTTATCTCAAGTCGTATGATAAGATCAACGGGACATCATGCTTTACTGATTACAGTAATCACTATTCAGCGAATTATGCGGATATTGTTGAATTAACAAAATCAGGTAACACATATCTTGGCACAGAAGCTAATGATTCGTATAGCGGTACCAACAATAATGATTTCACTTTTGGCGAAGGTGGTAACGATAACCTTCGTGGCGGAAACGGAAACGACGCTATTAGTGGTGGAGCAGGCAACGATATCTTGTACGGAGATTCAGGCAGCGACATACTTATTGGCGGCGAAGGCAGCGACACTCTCGACGGCGGAACAGGTAATGACACACTGAAAGGCGGCTCTGGTGACGATACATACATTTTCGCAAAGGGCTATGGAAACGATACAATAATCGACTCCGAAGGATTGAATACTCTCAGATTCAAGGGACTTAAACCAAGCGATATTCTTGTAAACGGCACAGATGAATACGATGCAGCTATAACAATAAATGGTACAAACGATACTCTTGTTATCAAGGATTTCCGCAAAGGTGAGGAATACCGTAATTACGATCTTGAATTTAACGGAGTTAAAATGCACGTTACCGATAAGGGCAGTCCGTTCAGACATATCTACGGCGGTAACGGCGACGATGTCCTCAAGGCAGTTGTAGATGATTCGGTTATGCACGCTTTCGGCGGTGACGATACCGTTTACGGCAGCAAGGGTGACGACATTATCTATGGTAACGAGGGCAGCGATACCATTTATGCAGGAAACGGAAACGACTTTGTTTACGGCGGTGCAGGAAACGATATTATTGACGGGGGCGAGGGAAACGACTTACTCTATGGAGGTTTCGGAGACGATACATATATTTTCGGCAAAAATTGCGGTACAGATGTAATAAACGATACCGAGGGTACTTCTGTTATCAAGCTCACGAACGAAGTTTCTCTTGCAGACCTTCGTATCGATTCGGTGGGCGAAGATGTTGTTATCAGTATAAGGGATACCGACGATAAACTCATAATCACAGACTTTAAGCAAAATCCCGATAACTATGTTCTTCGTATAGGAGATGAGGAAATCTCCGTTAAGGATAACATTACAGCAGAAGAAAAAGAGTTCCTTTCGGGTTCGGAAAACTACGACTATATCGTTAATGAGAATAAAACGGTTATCGCAGGCGGAGAAAGCGGAGACAGAATAATCGGTTCCGGCATGGACGAGTATATACTCGGAGATTCAGACAGCGATCAACTTCTTGCAGGCGGCGGAAACGACGTGATTTTCGGAGGTTCGGGAGACGACTACATTAACGGCGGAGACGGAGACGATATAATTGACGCAGGAACAGGCAATGACTTCATTGACGGCGGCAGCGGAAACGACATATATATCTTCAAGCCGGGATACGGCGCCGACTCCATTATGGACAGTGAGGGTGTTAACACTGTTATGTTCGGAGACGGTTTCATCGCCGGAGGCATCAAGGCATACCGTTCCAATTGGAACGATATTCTCATTACCTTTGACGGCTTTGAGGATACTCTTACCATTAAGAATTACTGCATCAGCAAGGAGGCAAGAAACTTCACACTTGTATTTGCCGACGGAACTGTCGTAGAAGCAGCAGATCAGAACAGTCCTCTCAGAACTATTTACGGCACTGACGGCAGCGAGTATATGATCTCCATTTATGAGGATGGCATTACAAAACTCGGTCAGGACGGCGACGATCAGCTTGTAGGCAGCAACGGAAACGACTTTCTCTACGGAGATAAGGGCAGCGACAGACTTACAGGCAACGCAGGAAACGATGTTCTTGACGGCGGTGAAGGCAATGACTTCCTTTACGGAGGCGCAGGCAACGACACATATATTTTCAAAAAAGGCTACGGTACAGATACTATCGACGACGGCGAAGGGACGAATACTATTGAGATTTACGGATATTCAGCAAATCAGATAAAGGCTTACCGTACAAACTGGAACGATATTACCGTTACCTTTGAGGGTTCTGATGATAAGCTTGTGATCGAGGGATTCTTCACTTCCGAGGCAAACAGAAATTTCTATCTTACGTTTAACGGCGGTTCTAAGCTTCACGCAACCGCGTTCAACAGTCCTCTGAGGACTATTTACGGAACTGAAAACAGCGATTACATCGCAGCTATGGACGACAGGGGTGTAACTCTTATCGGAGAAAACGGCAGCGACAGCCTTAACGGAGGAAACGGCGCAGATAAGCTGTACGGAGGTATCGGAGACGATCAGCTTTACGGAAGCGGCGGAAACGATATTCTTGACGGAGGCGAAGGCAGCGATTATCTATATGGCGGATCAGGAAATGATACATACATCTTTAATATCGGTTACGGCACAGATACCATCAGCGACAGCGAGGGCGTCAACACGATCTCATTCGGCAGCGGTATTTCGGCGGATATGATAACAGTTTACAGAACAAACTGGAATGATCTTACCATTACATTCGAAGGTATTGAGGACAAGCTGATCATTCAGGGTTACTTTACATTTGAGGATAACAGAAATTTCAATGTGAACTTTGCAGACGGAACAAGATATGCATATGACAGTGAAGAAAATCCGCTGAAACAGGTACACGCAACAGAATATGACGACTGGATGTCCGCATGGAGTGATAACGGTGTTGTCATTCACGGTGACGGAGGAAATGATACGTTTAACGGCGGAGAAGGAAACGATGTTCTGGACGGAGGTGTTGGCAGCGACTATCTATATGGCGGCAACGGAAACGACACATACATATTCGGAATAGGATACGGATCAGATATTGTTGAAGATAATGACGGTGAAAACAAGATCGTTCTCAACGAGATTACGTTGGATATGATAACATTCAGTATTAATGAAAACGGTTATCTGATAATTTCTATCAATGACAGCGAGGACGTTCTTACAATCAAGAACTTTAATTCTGAGTTATTTGCATTTGAATTTGCTGACGGAATTATCGGAACTGTAAATGCTGATACAGCTGAGTTTACGCAGACCATCTTAGAAGATTAATCCAGCGAATTAAATAAGCTTAAATATAAAAAAGCGGCTTCATCGGTGAAGTCGCTTTTTTTATACAAATAAGAAATTAAACCGTCAGACTAAAAAATACCAAGTATATATAGCTTAAAAGGCGCGTACTTTCGGAGGTACGCGCCTTTATTTCGCATATTCAGTTACTATGCGAAACATATTTTAGCTTGTTTTTATGCTGATTTAGATACTATTATATCACAAATTCAAATTAATGTAAACCTTTTTTCGAAGAAAAAATCATAAAATGCGCAAAAAAATACTGAAAACTAAAAAATAAACCGTCAGAAAATCAGTCAGATTGGAGGAATGTTAATGGCTAAAAGAGGAAGTAATATCTATAAACGCAAGGACGGCCGCTTTGAAGGCAGGGTATCTGTTGGATATAAAGAAAACGGAAAGACGAAATACCGCTACGTTTACGGTCACAGCCTTGCCGAGGTCAAGGAGAAAATGGCACAGGTCTATTCGGGAAAGAATACACAGGAACAGTCTAAAAATAAAATGATTGTCAGGGATATCGCAGAGCAATGGCTTGCTGAGAAAAAGCTGACGGTCAAAGCGGCAAGCTATACAAGTTACCGTAATCTGCTCAATAATCATATTTATCCGGAGTTTGGGGGAATTCGGTATACCGCGCTTACCAAGCAAATGTTAAACAGATATATGTCCGAACTGCTCGTATCGGGCAGAGAGGACGGCAGCGGAGGACTTTCGGTTAAGACTGTAAGAGATGTGATCGTTGTTCTGAAATCGGTATGCAGCTATGCTCATAATGAGTATAACTTTTCAAATCCTGCCGAGAACATTAAGCTGCCAAGAATAGAGAAAAACAGCGACGAGCAGGCTGTTTTGGACAAATACGAAAGAATAAGACTTAAACAGTATCTTATGTATAATCCGGATAGAACCAATATAGGTATCTTGCTTTGCCTGTATACCGGACTTCGTATTGGAGAACTCTGCGCCTTAAAATGGCAGGATATCGATTTCCAAAATGAACAGATCAGCGTAACCAAGACGATTCAGCGTATCTCTTATGATGACGGTACGACGGAGATCGTTGTAGGTTCACCAAAAAGCGTCACATCCGTTCGTGATGTGCCAATACCTGAATTTGTATGTAAGGAGCTGATTAAATTCAAAGGTTCGGCGCATTCATATATTTTATCCGGATACGGAACACCTGTTGAACCGAGAACTATGCAGAACAGGTTCAAGTCAGTTCTTAAACAATGCGGAATTCGTGATATGAATTTCCATTCGCTCAGACATACCTATGCAACTATGTGCGTTGAAAAGGGGTTTGATCCAAAAGCATTAAGCGAGCTGCTCGGTCACGCTGACGTTTCAATTACCATGAACCGCTATGTGCATTCTTCTGCCGAAATTAAGAGGAAATACGTGAGCCGTCTGAATTTTTCGGCATGATTTAAACCGTCAAATTTACAGTCAAAACAATAGAAAACCTGCGTATTTGCGTGGGTTTTCTTGCCTTTTGCTGATAGTAACTGAATATGCGAAAAAGTACTTCAACCATAAATATTATACCCGAAAATAAATGAAAATGCATATCAAGGAAGTAATTTGATGAATATTGACTCAGCTAAAAAGGAAGTGAAAGCGTTTAAAAGAATTGATGAGCGTTACAATGAAGTATATAAACGATGTATAGAATTGTGTCCCGATATGAGGAATTTGGTAGAACAAATAAGTCATATAAATCCGCCAAGAGCAAACGAATATAAGGAATTGTATCTGCGAAAACAAAACGGTGATTCCAAAGCCACAAACAGAATGATTGAAATGTATTTGCGTACAGCGTTGAGATTTTCACTCGATGCAGCCGAGAAAACCTCTTTGCCGTTGGACGAAATATTTTCCGAGGCAGTGATAGGACTTGCTGAATATGTCCAACGATACGATCTTCAAAAGAATAGATTGTTTTCAAGCTATATTATTTCGGGAATCCATCAAGGTATTAACGCATATATCCGTCAGAACAGCAGTTATATCCCCTTGCCTGCGCAGTTTGCCCAAACCGTAGAGATAGTAAAAGCCGAAAAGGAAAAATACAGTTCGGACTCATATTACTATATGTCTAAAAAAATAAGCGAGGTAACAGGGCTCAAGCTGAAAGAGGTGGAATTGGCTCTTTACTATACCGAACCGCCCATTTCCTACGAGGACTACTGTAAACACAGGCATAACATTGCTTATAACGGAGAAAAATATATTATTGATCGTATTTATTGGAAGAATGTCAAGGAAACATTTAAAAACGTTATAAGCGCCTTGACCGAAAGAGAACAGAAAGTGATTCGGCTGAAATATGGATTAAGCCTTTGCGGAAAGCATTCGGTTAAGGAAATTGCTGATATGTTTTATGTAGATAAAGAACGAATAATAAGCATCGAAGAAAAAGCCCTCAGAAAATTAAAACGTAACGAGGAAATAAGAAAACTATGGGAGTTGTAATCATATAATTTTTTTGATATAATAATTAACAGAAAGGAGCGGTGCATATGACAGTAGACACCAAAGAAATAGTAACAACTATCGGATATATGATCGGTGTGAAAAAGAATATATTGGAGCAATGCTTCGGCGAAGAGTATCACGAACTTTTGCAGACTTTGTACGTCAATAAGGAAACTTCGATAATCAGGTATTTGTGTAAGCTTCGTACAACGCTTATGCAGAAATTCAAAAAGACCGACGATGAAATGAGGTTTAATCTGAAAAATCTCAACAGTATGGACTTTTACGATCAGGATAATATAAAGCAGCTTGAAAAATGGGGATTTGAGATAATAAAACCAAATTACCGCTCTGAAAAATATTGTAGGTTTGTCAATCATATTGGACACTATTATTAAGAAATTCGATAGGCGAAAA
>OIWM01001874.1_pt1 | contig 18969 bp, 18 predicted proteins | sample 1587451 | NCBI WGS metagenome assembly OIWM01 (sample SAMEA3888907, study PRJEB22519) | human gut metagenome | biome: human gut; feature: human-associated habitat; material: faeces | place: Denmark | collected 2011
GCGTCAGAACTCCTATGAAGATTGACGAAATGGAACAGAAATTCCCGGAAGCTTTCGAACAGTTCAAGGAAGTTTGCAAAACGCTCGAAAACCACTACAGAGATATGCAGGATATGGAATTTACCGTTGAAAACAAGAAGCTCTATATGCTTCAGACCAGAAACGGTAAGAGAACGGCTCAGGCTGCTCTTAAGATCGCCTGCGACCTCGTTGACGAAGGTATGAGAACCGAAGAAGAAGCCGTTCTCATGATTGATCCGAGAAACCTCGATACGCTTCTTCACCCGCAGTTCGACGCAAAGGCGCTCAAGGCTGCTACGCCGATCGGCAAGGGCCTCGGCGCTTCTCCCGGAGCTGCCTGCGGTAAGATCGTCTTCTCCGCTGAAGACGCTGAAGCATGGAAAGCTCGCGGCGAAAAGGTCGTTCTCGTAAGACTTGAAACCTCTCCGGAAGATATCACCGGTATGAAGGCTTCGCAGGGTATCCTCACCGTCCGCGGCGGTATGACTTCTCATGCAGCCGTTGTTGCACGCGGTATGGGTACGTGCTGCGTATCCGGCTGCGGCGACATCAAGATGGATGAAGAAAACAAGAAGTTCGAACTCGGCGGAAAGACCTTCCACGAAGGCGACTTCATCTCCATCGACGGTTCCACCGGTAACATCTACGACGGTATTATCCCGACGGTTGATGCTTCCATCGCCGGCGAATTCGGCAGAATCATGGGCTGGGCGGACAAGTTCCGTGTACTCAAGGTCAGAACCAATGCCGATACGCCGAAGGATGCGAAGAAGGCTCGTGAACTCGGTGCTGAAGGTATCGGTCTGTGCCGTACCGAGCATATGTTCTTCGATCCGGAAAGAATCGCTGCATTCCGTGAAATGATCTGCTCCGACACGCTCGAAGCAAGAAAAGCTGCTCTCGACAAGATCATGCCGTATCAGCAGAGCGACTTCGAACAGCTCTATGAAGCTCTCGAAGGTACGCCTGTAACCATTCGTTTCCTTGACCCGCCGCTTCATGAATTTGTTCCGACTGAAGAAAAGGAAATCGAACAGCTCGCAAAAGACCTCGGCAAGTCCGTGGAAGATGTCAAGGCTATTATCGCCGGTCTCCATGAGTCCAACCCGATGATGGGTCACAGAGGCTGCCGCCTTACCGTAACCTATCCGGAAATTGCAGAAATGCAGACCAAGGCTGTTATCCGCGCTGCTATCAACGTTCAGAAGAAGCATCCGGATTGGAAGATCGTTCCGGAAATCATGATTCCGCTCGTAGGCGACCTCAAGGAATTCAAGTTCGTTAAGAACGTCGTTGTTGCTATCGCTGACGAAGAGATCAAGAAAGCCGGCATCGACCTCAAGTACGAAGTCGGTACCATGATCGAAATTCCGAGAGCTGCTCTGACGGCAGACGAAATCGCTAAGGAAGCTGAATTCTTCTGCTTCGGCACCAATGACCTGACCCAGATGACCTTCGGCTTCAGCCGTGACGACGCCGGTAAGTTCCTTGATTCCTACTACGATACCAAGATCTACGAAAACGATCCCTTTGCTAAGCTCGACCAGAACGGTGTCGGCAAGCTCATGGATATGGCCATTAAGCTCGGCCGCAGCGTAAGACCGGATATGCATATCGGTATCTGCGGCGAACATGGCGGCGACCCGTCTTCGGTTGAATTCTGCCACAAACTCGGCATGAGCTATGTTTCCTGCTCGCCGTTCCGTGTGCCGATCGCAAGACTTGCTGCTGCACAGGCTGCCATCAAGAGCAAATAAAAACGTTGCTTCTGTTGCCTAAGGCAAGATAGCGAATAGAATCCAACGGCTGCATCATGTATTTGATGCAGCCGTTTTTTGTACCTAACAAAAAGTATGTAAAAGTTTTCAAAGGTTTTAATTGGGTTTGTGCGAAGTTGTAGTTTTGGTGCGCTGCTTCGAGGTTCGCAAAACCTTGAAGCTTTCCCGTAAGGGAAACGGATTGTCACTTTTTGCGTCGTGCAAAAAGTAACATAAAAAGCACGCGGGACTCCGTCCTGCGACCTCGATTCAAAGCTCTGCCGAAGAAGATTTTAGCAAAGTTTTCCGGCGGTACGAGCCGAAAACCGTTTTTTCGCACAAAAACGGCGGCGCAAAGGCTTTGAATCGGTGCGAGGTTCCGGCGTTACAGCGTAAGGATTTTGAGCGGGCATCAAAATAAGAGCCTTATTCTTTGAGGACAGTAGGTTATGGCTGGGTGCGAATGGGAGATGGAGGGCGAAAAAGAGTTGCTTTGAAAGGTGATTAAGGAATGGCTTGTGCAAATAAAAAGCTTTTGCTTATAAAAAAGGATGGCGTTTTAGGACAGCAAGCAAAATTTTTTTCAAATGAAAGTTGAAAAAAACAAAGCCGATAACCAACTCCCGTTGTAGGGAAGGGGCTATCGGCTCTGCGTTTTTGCGCACGGTTATTATGATACAATCGGTTTATGCCACCTTATTCCCAGCGGAAGAAGCGAACGGCAAGAACGGTGCAAAGTACGGCAACTCCGAGCATGACACAAAGCGGTAACAGAATGCCGCCCGTGCGGACACCTAAATAGGCTTTGGTCAGTCCTTGAACAAAAATCGCTTCGCTCATTTTTCAACCCTCTTCACTGAACGCAGCTCGATATAGCCGCGTTCACCGCGAGGCTCAAGCTGGATGCGCGGGCTCTCATCGTCCCACTGGTAGCCAATGATGGACGGATCGTAACGGTCCATCGCTGTCTGCACGGTGCGGATGGCTTCGCAGTAATCCTCCTCCCGAAAGGGCTGACCCTGAAACATCAGGTGTTCTGCTTCCGGCAGATGAATGGTGTCGAAGCCCTCCGGGATTATCCCTCTATAATCGGTTTCAACTTCCACACCCTGCACATAGGTGGAAGTGTTCGGCTTTTTGTACGTTTCGGGCAGCCATAGGGAAACCGGCTTTCCGCAGAGTGATTTCATGCTCATGATGATGCCCCAAACATCGCAGCTTACCTCCTCACAGTAAGGGAAATAGTCCTTTGCCTGCTTGCCGCGTTTGATGATACACAGGCGTTCCGGCTTACGGACGACCTGTATGAAAATCGGTTGAATGTTAGACACGTCGATGGTCTCCTTTCGTAATTCACGGAATTTTGCACCGTAAGGAACGAAGAATGGGACGGGAACGGGATTTTTCATGTAGTCGCTCGGGTTCAGACCAAATTCTCGGTAAAACGCCCGCGTGAAGGTGTCCACATTGTTAAAACCGGCATTGTAGGCCGCGTCGATGACCTTGATTTCACCGCCTTTGAGCTGGTTTGCCGCCTGTGTGAGCCGGTATTTGCGGATATACTCGGTTGGTGTCAGACCGAGGCAGTCCCGAAACAGACGATACGAATACCACGGAGAAAATAACGATGCCTGCGCAAGATCGGACAAGCGAATCTCCTCTGTTTTATTCTTTTCTATGTAATCCTGCATCCGTTGGACAGCCAAAACCTGTTCCGTCATCCTTCTCAACTCCTTACAGGAACAGTATACCATGTTAGGAGACATATTTCTCGACTTTCCTTGCCTTTTAATTGCAAACGCATCCACCACGGCATAGGGGATGACATTCGATTTTTAAGCTAAGACCACCCATTAAAACTTTGACTTTTCATAATTGTACGGAATGCTTGTTCCGATAACAACATTCTCGATCTTCTCGGTAATCAGCCAGTTGTCCATATTGCCTTGATGGTCAAAAGCGAGGGGAGCAATTTCTTCTACGCTGGTTATTCGTTTACGGAATTTGTCAGTCCAGCGCATGAAGGTCGGACTGCTCGTACCGATGATGCCCCGGCAAGCTCTTTTTGTAATTCCAGCATACGATTGCGTCGTGCAGGCTCTTCCCGGGATTGCCTGCAAAGAAATCACGGATGTATGTGTTGTACTCAAATTGCCTGCCGATCTCCGTTTTGCGTTGCTTCTTTTCTTCTAAGATCCGATAATACGCCTGAATTGCATCACCGTAAGTCTTTCCGGCGTTTGCCTTCAGCCATTTCTGAAACGGAACATTGAAAGAAAAACTTTTTCCGATTTTCTCATTGAAGAACGCACGGTGTTTTTCGGAGCAGACGATATTCGGCTCTATGACTGTGTCCTCGGTGAGCGTGGCGATGGTTACCGCCGTTTTTCTTTCGGCAGTTGGTTTCAGTACATTTCCTGTATCCAGATAGTATGCAATTCGATCGGTGAGTTCTGCTTTGCTGCCCGATGTCGGCAGTCCGATTTCTTTGCAAAAGTCGGCAAGTTCCTGTTTCAGATAATAGAAACTGCGGAAAGTAATTGCATCCAGTTTTTTATTCAGCTTCGGTCGTTCACTCATCTGCATTTCCTGATTTCAAAAATATTCTCCTGTAACCTTTGCAAAAACCGCCCTGCGTGCGCGCCGTCCATTTGGGTATGGTGGAATTGGAACGACAGCTTCAGCGTCGTCTTAAAAAGCCCCTTATGATATTTGCCCCAAATAAGAAACGGATTGTTGAAAATGCCGCTGTTCATGCCGACAGCGCCGTCGATCTCGGTATCCACAATGGCGGAGGTGCCGATGACCATGCAGTCGGTCAGATCATGGTTTTCGCAACTTTCCGCAACTGCGCGCGTCAATCGCAGGTAGTCGGCGTTGAACTGCGAAAGGCTGTCCGAAAACGGCACATCACAGGAGCTGACCTTGCCGGTTTTGTTTTTCACGATCGTGTTTACCGCTATGCTGTCATATTGCAGCAGCTCGCGCCCAACAGGGAGTGTATAAAACTCCTTGATTTCGCTTGCCGCCTTGCCGATACAGAAACAGAGAAGCATATTGAACTTATAGTCACGCTTGTGGTTTCGTTTCATAAGCGGCGTGACATCGAGCGTTTTGAAAAAGGTCACCATCGGGTTCGGCGCACTCATCCAAAGCGTATACGCTTCAGCGCGTGTTGTTGTTTTCGGGTCGATAACGGTTGGCTTCATTGTACACACTCCAATGCGGCGATGTCTCCCGACTGGATGAGCGGAATGCTGCGCTTGATTTTCTCTTCGTCCCAATCCCACCAGCGCAGTGCTTCCAACTTCTCAATCGTCGCATCGTCAAACCGCTTGCGTATCGGTTTTGCCGGGACACCGCCCACAATGGTATACGGCGGCACGTTCCCAGTCACAACCGCACGCGTGCCGATGATGGCACCGTCACCGATCGTCACGCCGGGCATAATAACGGCTTCATAGCCGATCCAAACGTCATTGCCGATCACAGTATCGCCCTTGTTGTCCCAGGCGTCGCAGATATTTTTCGCATCCAAATCCCATTCGTCAAAGAAGATGGGGAAGGTGTAGGTCGCAAGTGATTTCAGCGCATGGTTTCCGCTGGTGAACAGGAATTTTGCGCCGCAGGCGATGGAACAGAATTTGCCGATGATCAAGCGGTCGCCGTTGATGGGATAGTGGTATAACACGTTGTTCTTTTCAAAATCGCAAGGGTCATGCACAAAATCGTTGTAAATGGTGTAATCGCCAACCTCGATATTTGGGTCGGTGACCACATCCTTTAAGTAAACCGTCTGCGTGTCGTGCGGACGGGGATAAACTCTGTTTTTCATTGCTTCTTTCTCCTTTCGGAACAGCGGATAAGCGGCGGTTTTCGCAAACTGTCCTCCGACCGCACGCCGTTTTTGTGTTTCGGCTTGGGAAACGGCAGTTCCTCGTACATCGCTTGAAGCAGCTTGGTAAGGAATTCTTTGTTATCAATCTCATCCAGTAAGAGCATTTCTTTTGTTCCGTCATACGGAGATTCAAAAACAGCGTTCGGCATATAGGCCAAAGCCGTTTTTGTGGGCTTTACAAGCAAGCGGTCGTCGTAGATTCCGCCAAAAATTTTGCCGCGGTAATAGAGGATATATTCGCCCATCATCGGTTTGTACGTAATATCCTCTAAATCTGACAGCTGTTCTAAAATAAACGTAAGATACTCTTTATCGGAAGCCATATGTTTTCACACTAAGGTTCGTTCTCAAATTTCACGGCATAACCGCTTAAAACAGCTGACCGGGAAGCGTTAATTTTTCTTTTTCCGGAAAGGTCGCTTCAAACCCTTCAAAGCCTTGCGGGTCTTTCTCACAGATAAAATAGCCTTCCGGGTCTTTATAAGTGCCGGTAATACCGTTCAGAAAGCCCGGCGTCAGCTCCTTGATAAGAAAATAGTCGGCCTCCGGGTCGTCGGCATAGCGCACGCCCTTGGTCTTAGCCGGTACAAAGCCGGATTTTCCGTAAAAATCAATGTTGCCGGTGATCGCTAGTGCGCCTGCACCGTTCCGGCAGAAACGTTTTCGTGCTTCGCGATACCGAGAGGGCAGAACAGAGATTCATTGGCAAAGTCCACGGGCTTCATCCCGACAGCTTTGAAAAGAATGCCGGAGAGAATGCGCAGACAAACCGTCCGGTAATCAAATTCGTCGGTAACGCCGCCTTTTCCGCCGAGAAAATTTAAGGATGCTTCCGTCCAGTTCTTGTCGGTGCATACCTTTGTCCATGGATCGCCATGCCCTTTGTAGGGCGCGCGCATGGTCAAAAGCTGCCGTATCGTCACGTCAAAGATCGTCTTTTCACCGCGCTTGACCGAATACTCCGGAAAGTAGGCAAGCACCTTATCGTCCACACTGCCGATTCTTTGCCGGTCGATCGCGATGCCAATTAGCAGTGCCATAACGCTTTTCGTGGCGGACGCGATGTGAACACAGTCTGTGCGCTGATAGCCATTCCACTCGGCAGAGTAGAGTTCGTTTCCGCTCTGAAGCACGCTGATCTGGCAGATATTCGGTTGATGTTCCTGTATGTATGAATGCAGTTCCTGAAGCTCCATTTCTGCTGCCTCCCACAGTTTTGCGTTTTCTTTCAGCTAAAAGCCTGTTAACGTCATCGGTGTTATGCTGTATTCAGGGGAATAAGTACACTTTCTTTTCGCTTTAGAAAACAATCCGCGCGATCTCCATCGTCACGATCTTTAACACCGCACCGCTCGACATCACATAGAACCAAACCTCGCGCATCTTTTGCGTTTTGGCAATCGGCGTGGCAATAGCGGCAATGATAATCAACAGCGCACCAATACAGCCGACGATGGTGGGTATGCTGATAAGCGGGAACAGTCCCGGTGCATAACTTCCGTCAATGGTATGCTGAATCGTTTTATCCAAACCGTCCCGCGCCGCCGCAAAACAGCAGACCACAAGGCCGAAAATCAGCAGAATTGCACTCCTTCGTCCCCAATGCTGAATGTTTGCACGACCGCAAATCGAATAGCTGATAAACCCGAGCAGCACAAGGATCATAAGCGTTGTTGCCGTGGTGACTCCGCTTCCAAAATAGAGTTTCATGTTTCCGTCGCATCCTCTCCGTATTGCAGGATAATCATTCTGCAAGCTTCACAAAGACAGGCTTCCATGCTTGTGCGGCCGCCGACCTTTAACGCGGTGAGCGGCACGAAGCCTTTTACATTTTTCGCATTTTCCAAGGCTCTCGGCACTTCGTTTGCGAAGCTGAAAGCACCGTCTTTGCTGCTGAATAAATACCCTTTTCGCATTTCTTTTCCGCATTTCGGACACAAGACCGATTTTTTATTGTTTACAGTTGTTTTCATAGAGAAAGTCCCTTTCTGTAACCGGATTCGATTTTGGCAATAAAGCGGTCAATATGTGCACGGAGCTGCGGCGCAATGCTTTCTTTTTCGCCTGCTCCGTCGTAAATGCTGTAAAGCAAGAACATCGGCCCATAAAACTCTAAAGCCAGCTGCATGGCAGCCTCGTCGGAATCCGTCAGCTTTCGGAAGATTGCCGCCATATACACGGTCGGACCGGTCGCCAGATAATCGTGATAAAGTCCGGCAAGCTTTGGATCCCGGTATTGCTCCAGCGTCAGCATTTTGCGGAAATTGGAAGAAAAACGCTCTTTCGTCCAATGGTCAAACTGCGCCATGCTGTATGTGCGGATCTTTTCAATCGGCGTTTTCAGATACGCCTCCGCAAAGCCATCCGGTTCCGTTTCCGGCATTTCGTAGGCTTCGGCGCGCTCATAATCCATTTTGTTCATCTGTTCCACAATGCTGTCTAAAATCTCTTGCTTGCTCGTATAGTGCTTATACAAGGCGCCTTTGGTAATTCCTAACGCTCCTGCAATGTCGCTCATGGAAGTTCCCAAATATCCGCTCTGTGCAAAAAGCTCAAGCGCGGTTTCCAAAATGCGTTCTTTCGTATCTCCGGCCATAATTTCGCTCCTCAAATTAAAGTAACCGTTCGGTTACTATGATCATAGCAAACGAACGGTTACTTGTCAAGAGGTTTTTGCGACATTTTCAAAAAAATCCGATTATCTACCGGCCGCAGAAAAGCCGCCGCTTTTTGTTTTCCAAAACGCTGGACAATGTCGATGGTTTGTGCTATAATCATGAAAACACGCAAAGCAAAACGCATCGCTTGTACAAGAACGGAAAATTCCGATAACGGAGGTTTGAAAAGCCGTGATTCCTGTAATTTTAATAAGTGCGGCAGTCATCGCCGTCCTTCTGATCTTCGTTGTGTATGCCGCCAAAAGCGGTTTTCTTAAAACACTTTTCGAGCCGCCGGAACGAAGAGCCGGCAGAATGGGCGAAGAGCAGGCGACAGCCGCTATACGGGAGTGCCTTCGCGCCGGCGATTGTCTGTATACCAATGTGGAAAAAGCGTATGACGGACAACGGACGGAATTTGATAATATCATCGTCAACCAATACGGCGTTTTTATCATCGAGGTCAAAAACTATGTTGGACAGCTTTCCGGAAAAGAAGATGACTACGAATGGCAGAAAACCAAAGTTACGGATGCCGGAAATTTGTATATCAAGACCGTCCGCAACCCGATCCGGCAGGTCAAACGGCAAATCTATATTCTATCCAAATATCTGTACTATTACGGCGTGGAGGCGTATGTAAAGGGCTACGTCTTACTGTTGGAAGGCAACAGCCCGGTCGAAAGCGCGTATGTCCTTTCAAGCGTCCATGCCATCGACCGCGCTTTACATACAAAAGGCTATAAAACACTATCCGCGGGAACACTTGAAACCATCAATGAGTTGTTAAAGTAAAACAAGCTGCCCTTGTTCGCCGACACCACTCAACAGCTTTGTTTCGAAAAAGGGAATCCGCTTTTGCCTGTTCGGCAGAAGCGGATTTTTCGTATGCATTTGTGTGTAAAAAGAAAGGTGCATTCGTTATGAAAAGAATAACCGAGAGTCGTATTCACAATTTCCGAGAGTATTTGATCCATGAGGAAAAAAGCAAAGCAACCGTGGAAAAATACGTGCGTGACGTAACAGCCTTTGCCACATGGCTTGGCAGCGCAGCGCTAAATAAAATGAAAGTGTTGGAATACAAAGAGTATTTGTTAGATACCTATGCACCCTCCAGTGTCAATTCCGTGCTGTCCTCCCTAAACGGCTTTTTTGATTTCTGCGAAACCGGCGCTTTCAAAGTAAAAACCTTGAAAATCCAACGCCGCATCTTCTTGCGCAAAGAAAAAGAGCTGACCAAAGCGGAATATGAGCGCTTGCTTTGCGCAGCCAAAGCCGCCGGAAACCGAAAGCTGTATTTGCTCATGCAAACCATCTGTGCCACCGGCATTCGCGTGTCCGAGCTGCGCTTTATCAATATCGAGGCCTTGCGGAGCGGACAGGCAACCATTAACTTAAAAGGCAAGATGCGCGTGATCATGCTGCCGCAGGAGTTATGCAAAATGCTGAAAAAATATGCACAGACGCAGAAAATCCGTTCCGGCAGTATTTTCGTGACCAAAAATGGCCGACCGCTCGACCGAAGCAATATCTGGAAATGCATGAAAGTACTTTGTAAAGCCGCCGGCGTTGACCCGGAAAAAGTCTTTCCGCATAACCTGCGGCACTTGTTTGCCAGAACCTATTATAACAAACGTAAGGATATTGTGCGGTTAGCCGATATCCTCGGCCATTCTTCGGTCAATACCACCCGTATCTATACCATGGACAGCGGCGAAGTGTGTCGGAAACAAATACAAAAACTCGGACTTTTGCGGTGTTGATGGCATAAAAAAGCCACATAATCAGAATTATGTGGTAGAAATCAAATTTATTCCCAAACTTACAGAAAATATTATAACATCAAAAATTCAATTTGTCAACAAGTTTTTGTAAAAAAGTGTAAAATGCCACATAATCAGAATTATGTGGTAGATGTGTATATTTTTCTTTTGCTTACGGAGATATTATATCATCTAAAATCGTAATTGTCAATAATTTAGAAGAAATTTTGGCAATTTTCGTCAATTTGCAGTGATTTTTACAAAACTTACAGACCAATGCTATCTGTGATTTTAACATTGGCCTTGTTTTGTTGTCGTATTTTACACGATTATAGCTTTGAAAAAGCGATTTCAAGAATAACTTGGTATATCTTTTCCTGCCATCGGTCATAAGTCTGCAACATAATTCTGATTATGTTGCAAATATATTTTTTTGCTGCAATTAAAACGGATGTTCAAACGGATTCGGAAGGTGATATATATGAACATTTCTTCCTATGAAACAGTGACCGAAAGTGAACTGCTGGGAAAGGTGTTTCCGTTTTTGGTGGAACGCGGCCTTGAAAATATCACAATTCGCGAACTCTGTAAGGGAACAGGCCTTGTGCAGGGCAGCTTGTATTATTGGTTCGGCGATAAAACAACCATTGTCTGCGAAGCGACCGAATATGGCTTAAAAAAGGTGACCGATGAAATTTTCCGGTATGTTTTTTCAAACCTCGATCATTTGCGTGACTTTTTCGACGGCTGCTTGGACGAGGTCGAAAAGTATACCAAAGAGCTCCGTTTTGTTTATCAAATGGCGGCAAGCCCGCTCTACGGAGAACAGATCCGTTCGACCGGAAATAATTTTAATGCGATTTACGATGCCTATATCCGAAAACTGGCCGAACGTCTGAATTATGACCAACAACGGCTGCGACCGCTTGTTTATCTGTTTATTTCGGCTGTGCTCGATTATGTGATTTGGCAGGAGAGGGAAAAATCCCAAATGCAGTTGGAGTTTATCTATTCCGTCTTGCACGATGCTGTCTGCAGTCAAGAGAAAGGACTTAAAAGCGATCGGTAAATATGTATGGAGATTTTGGAACAGATTCGACGGATTGTCGGCTGTCCGCTCATCAGTGATCTGCGGTATGGCGTATCAAACCGCTTTGCACAATGGATCTTGAAGGATCCGTCGTTTGAAAGCTGTCCGCTTGCGGAGCTTTCGGACGCAGTGAATTATATATTTGGAGAAACGATCCGGTTTGAGAGTAAAGAAGCTGTCCGCGCGTTTCTGAAGGAACGGCTGAAACCGGAAAACACAAACAAAACGCCGGAGCCGCGCAAAAAGCGGTAAGGACGTGAAAGGATGTGAACGGGTTGAAAGGAATAAAGCTGTGCGTCGTGTACGGCAAATGGCGCGACTAATCGAAACTGACCAAACAAAATAAAAAAGAAGATACAGAAAGGAAAACAGAAAAATGAAACGATTTTTAAGCATTTTATTATCCGTGGCAATGGTCATGACAATGATGCCGGTTGCGTTTGCCGAACCTGTGTCGGAGAACGGCGTTGACTTTGCAGCGGAAACCGTTGAAACGGCGGTTGAAGCGGTGCAGGGGACGGCGGCAGAGCTGTCGGCAGCGGATGAAGTTTCGTATTCGAAGGATGGCGGTTCTACGTGGACGAATTCGACGTTGGTTGGGGCTGTTACAGCTATTGGGACTGGTACCGGTACGATTAAGGTGAAAAAAGACGTCACGGTTACGAGTGAATTGAAAATTACCGGTAATGTTACCATAGTTGCCGACGGAAAAGATGTTACAATAAAAAGAGGAAGTGCTATAACCGGTGCACCGGTTATATCTGTTGCAAGCGGAGCAACACTCAACCTCGGAACGGAAACAGCTATGGAAAACACACTGACCATTGACGGCGGTGCAGTATGGAATGGCAATGAAGGGTATCCGAATACGGAAGCAGATCAATGGAGTGACAAGTCTAACAATACCGGCGTGCGTGGAAATTTTGCAATCATTCGTACAGACGGAACTTTCAATATGTATGAAAATGTTATTTTGCAAAATAACCACAATAATACTTCTATTTACGATAATCATAGCGGCGGTGGTGTTGATATAGAGAACACGGGCGTGTTCAATATGTATGGCGGAAAGATATGGAAGTGCTCATCTGCATCACAGGCAGAATGGGGCGGCGGTGTAACAGTTGCAGGTTTGGACCACGAATTAGAGACTCCGGCAACATTTAATATGTACGGCGGAGAGATTTGCTATAATACTGCCGGTATCGGCGGCGGTGTATCTGTAGGCAATCCTAATGGTACTCACAATCATCCGGCTATTTTTAATATGTATAACGGCAACATTCACCACAATAAAGCTGGTAGTATGAATGCGTACAGCGGTGCCGGTGTTTATGTTGCGGATAATGCCGTTTTTACAATGAAAGATGGCAGCATAACGGAAAATACAGCCGAGGCTAAAAACGGGTATGCATTAGGTGGTGGCGTGGAGTCTGTTGGTACATTTAATATGAACGGTGGAACAATCAGCGGAAACACTGCTAATAATGGCGGCGCCGGCATTTTCTTAATGTACAATAACAATGTTGACTGTACAGCAAATATCACAGGTGGAAATATCATTAACAATAACGGTGAAGGTATTTTCATCAATGATACGAAAGCATACCTGAAAATTTCGGGAAATGTTAATATAAGCGGCAACACAACAACCGGAATCTATATTGAAGATGGTGCTGCTCCGATCAATGTGGACGGCGCACTGACTGCTGCAAATGCCATTGATGTGAATTCCGCAGTCACGGACGACGGAACGGTTATCGTAACATTTGCGGATGGCTTAAATGCTTCGGACTACACAAGTGCGTTTAAGCACGCAAGCAAAAATCTGCTTGTTAAAGAGAATGCCCTTGTTATCGGTGTTCAGACATATTCTGTCACCGTAATAGATCCTATATATATGGCTGCAACATATCCGGGAGGAACTGATTCAAAAATAGGTACGATTACAGTAACAGGCGCAAGTGATTTGGCAGCAGTTCCGGAAGGTACGAAATTGACGCTTGCAATCACTGCAGCGGACGACACCAAAGCTAAAAACCACACATTTGTAAAATGGGTTGTCAAAACAGCAGGTGGCGAAGATGTTACTGTTACCGATAACAAATTCACCATGCCCGGCGAAGCAGTAACGGTAACGGCTGAATATGTGCCTGACATTCAAATGACATTCTATGCCGGTCCATCTGCCGATACAACATATGAATGTAAGAATTACACATGGAACGGAGACGGCACTATTACTTACACAATGCCCGGCAACAAAGGAACATTAACAATATCTACACCGAACGGCTTTAAGTTGTGGCAGTATATAGTTGATGACGAAACTAAAACCCCGACCGTTACGGCAAACGATGTCGTTACTGTAACTGTAAATACCAATGAGGGGTATACATTTAACGGTATCAAGAGTGTTACATCGCAGATGGGCAATCTTAACGGCATAATCAATAATTCAGGAACATACACTTTCTCTGTTCCTGTCGGTACATTTAATAATTATAAAGGTACACAAAATGCTTATATCATTCTTGACATAACGACAAATCAGTATAATATAACAAAAAACTACAACACCGATGAGGGTTCGGTTCAAGTTGTATATAGAAGTGATACAAGTACAGAAATATCAAAGGCATATCATGGTTCAACAATCTGGGTTGGTGTGGAACCTAATTCAAACTACAAAGTAAAATCGGTTAAGGTAACGGACAAGAATAATGTAGAAGTAACGCTTGATACAACATATGTAGCTAAGTATAACACATGGGCTTTTACCATGCCTAAGAGTGATGTTACAGTAAGCGTCGAATTCGAACTCGATGCTTGTGCAATCACAACCGATATAAAGAACGGCACAATTTCAGGCATTACAAGCCCTGCTGTTATCGGAAGAAATGTTTCGTTCACGCTTGCACCGACAGACGACACCTATAAGCTTGACAGCTACAAGGTATACAAGACCGACAACGAATCCACAACGGTTGATGTTACCGAATCCAACGGCACATACACCTTCACCATGCCTGACTCCCCGGTCACCGTTTCGGCAACCTTCGTCAAGAAGAAGCACGCCGTTACGGTTGACATTCAAGGCGAAACTGCCGGCGGCACGGTAAGCATTAATAAAAACTCGCCTGTCACGGTCGGTGAAGAAGTTCATGTGACCGTAGATACCAATGCCCACTACGTGCTTGCATCCTTGACGATGAACGACACGGATATTATGTCGTCAAAATCGTTCACCATGCCGAACAAAGCAGTTACCATTAAGGCTGCTTTTGAAAAAACAAAGCATGAACTTGTCTATGTTGAATCACCAGAAAAAGGCAAAATTCAAGGAATTACTCCCAATAAAGCTCTTCCTTGGGGAACAGTCCTTAACTTTACCGTTACACCGAATCCGTATTATGTGATTGATTATGTTGCCGCAAGCATTAATGACGTTCCCACGATAATTAAGCCTGAGGCAGAGGGTAAATACACCTATACTACTACGCCGGCCGATACAACGATTATAGCTTGCTACAAAAAGCAGCAGTTTACCGTAAGGGCTTCCGCAACAACAAACGGAACGATTACACCGGGTGAACCGGCGACGCTTGTTTGGGGCGACGACTTTACAATTAATGTAAAAGCCGATCCGAATTATGAAATTGATACCGTCACGGTTGATGGTGAAAACGTCTCGGTTAATAACCGTGGTGACTACACCTTTGTAATGCCGAAACATGATGTAACCATTTCCGCAACCTTCAAGAAGACCAAGTACATCATCACCGGCGAGGGTGCCAATGTAACCTTCAGCATTCCGACTGACTACGAATGGGGCGATACGGTCGAAATCACCGCAACGCCGGACAAGTGGTACAGCATTAAGAATGTATATGCGAAGGACAACAGCTCTGTTACCGTTACCAAGGTTGACGGCAGAGAAAACACCTACAGTTTCGTAATGCCTACAGGTGATATCACCATTGTTGCAGCAGCCGAAAGACCGAACTTCACGGTTACCTTTGATTCGCAGGGCGGTTCTGCCGTTACTCCTGCAATCGTTGCAAACGGTGCAGCACTCACAAAGCCCGCCGCACCTTCTTGGGCAGGCAGAGGCTTTGCCGGTTGGTATACCGATGCAGCTTGCACGCAGAAATACGACTTCACAAAGCATGTGACCGGTGACCTCACCTTGTATGCTCGTTGGTTCTTGTGGGGCGATGTGAATGGGGATGGTAAAGCGGATACGTATGATGCTTTGTTGATACGCCGTTGCCGTGTTGGTCTTTCCGATTACAGTTTGATGACCAACAGAATGGCTGGCCTTGTCAACGGTGTTGGTAATCGTGCTCCGGATACAATGGATGCTCTTTCAATTCAGAGATGTCGTACCGGCCTTATCAGCCGATACGCTGTTGAAGATAGTGCGGCTGGCTATGAATTCGATTTGGAAAACAACACTTACATTGCCAAGTCCTAACAAACCGGATTAACCATGAGGATTTTCCGATACGGCGGAAAGCATATGAGCCACTGCCGGAAACCGTATCGGAATTTTGCTTGTGTTTAATTATAAAATAATAGGAGGAAGAATACTTATGAATTTCAAAAAAATTCTTGCATCAGCATTATCTGTTGCCGCCATTGCGACCGGCGTTGCACTTACAGCTTTTGCTGCTGCGGATCTAGAATTAGTTGCTTCTAAAAGTGAAGTTGTAGCCGGTGATACGTTTACTGTCTCACTTCCAATTGAAGCAACTGCAAATGTTGGCGCAGCAGAAGTTCTGTTGAATTATAATGGCGCAGCATTTATTTGCGAAGACATTACAACTGAATTCGGGGATATTATTCCAAACGCAGAAGCAAATCCGGCTTCTATGTCTATTTCTGATACAAAGGCTTTGAAAAAATCCGGAAAACTGTTTGTTGCCACTTTCAAAGTAAAAGATGATGCAACTGGTGGTTCCAAAGAGTTTTCGATTGCAAAGGACGTAGCAGGCCATCCGTTTTTTGTAAAAGATGTTCTTGGAAATCAAGTTACCTCTGAAACAATTAATAATGTTTCCGTCCTGGTCAAAGCACCTGAAAAGCTCGATGCTCCGGTTGTTACTATCGACGCAGAGACTAAAACAGCTTCTTGGGCAAATGTTACAAATGCCGCTGACTACAATGTCGTTCTCAAAAAAGGCGAGGTTGTGCTCTATGACAATAATCAGGGAAAAGTTGCAGAAGGCAGCAACACCTTCAACTTTGCTAAATTCGTAACCGAAACCGGCACGTATAAAGTCATTGTTACGGCAAATCAGAACGGTTCGCTGTATCTTGCTTCGAACCCCGGTGAAGCTTCGCATGAGTACATTGTGAACGCTGTACTTTCCATCACTAAAAAAGACTATGTAACCGGTTCGAACGGCTTTGATGTTGTCATCACGCCGAACGGCAACACCTTTACCGGTGTTGAAGGTCTTACCAAAGACACCGAATACACTGTCAACGGCAACGTTGTTCACATCGAAGAATCTTACCTTGCAACCCTCATGGCTGAAACGACTCTTACCTTTAACTTTGACAACGGTACCAACCCGACTTTAACGGTAAATGTTGCAAAGGCTGCAACCGGCGCAACCCTCATTTTAGCTGAAAGAGCTGTTACGGACAAGTACTTTGACGGTAGTAAAAATGACGTTGATATCAAGGCAAACGACGGCTCGAACGAAGGTCTTATCGTTGTTGCCGATCCGGAGGCTCCGGTAACCAACTTCTTGGGCGTTCAGTTCACTATCAGCAACAATGCAGATGTTGGTTATGATTCCGTAGATTACGAAATCGTTCCGGTTGACGGATTTGCACTTCTTTACGACGAAGCTACCGGTCTTTATGAAATTAACGTAAAGCCGGTGGACGGCGTAAGACCGGCTGTCAGCGAAGCAGCTGCAGGCAAGGGTATTGTTATCGGTAAGCTCGTTTACAACGGCGGTTACGGTAAAGGCACCATCTCGGCTGAAAACGTCATGCTGACGGTTGAGAAATCGGATAATACTTACAAAGAAATTTCCGCTACCAATGCAGGCTTTGAATTTAAGTATGACATTCCCGAACCGGCTAAGAACCTCACGGTTGTTGTAGACCTCAGCAAGCACTATGCCAAGGTTGACAATGTCAAGGCTTACCAGAACATGAAGCTTCGTGTTTACAGCGCAAGACTCGGCTTTATCGACTTTGACCTCGGTACTGACTCTGTGGCTTACAGCGAAAAGAACGGCACTCTTCAGACAACTGGTGAAGTGACCATTGTTTCCGATGACGTGACGAAGACCTACACCTTAGAGCTTAAGAACCTCCCGGCATTTGACAAGTACACCGTATTTGTCAGCGGCGACGGTTACAGAGATGCGAAGGTTCAGTTTGACCTCAACGAAAACACCACTGTAAACTTCTGGAACAATGCCAATGACAGTGCAATCGCTGAAATTTCGAAAGAAACCAGCGGTATTGTCAAGACAGCCAAGAAGAACTTCCTTGCCGGCGATATCATCATGAACGGCGTCATCGATATCTATGACCTGTCCGCTGTATCGTCTTACTATGGCAAGAGCAATCTGACTGCCGGCGATAAGGACTTCATCCAGTACGACTTGAACCGTGACGGTAAAGTCAACCTTGATGATATTTCCATCCTTCTTGCAGGTTGGGCTGAATAATCCATTGCCTTTCTAAGGCTCAATTTTGTGGCTCCGTATCGGGAGGAGCAATCCTCCCGATATGAAATTGATCTCTCGTATGATACGCTCTAACAGGAGGTATATCTTTTGAAGACAGCAAAAAGACTGACACGGGTTCTGTTATCCGTGCTTTTAATGCTTTTGTGCGTACAAGCGGTTTATGCCGCCGAAAACACCATGCAGGTTGTTTTTGAAGACGTAACAGACAGTGTCGACACCTTAATGGGTGAGGCAAAGATAAAAATCAGTATCAAGGAAACCGGCGGCGATATTTCCGCCTCTCAACTAAAATTCGTTTTTTCGGGTAATGGCAAATACAAATCCATTGCCTATTCGGACACCATCAATCAGCTTGTGGAAAAGGCGACCGGCAAACAGCCGTTCTTTATTCAGCCGATCGATGCCAAGACAGCCAATGCCTCGAAAAGCTTTGATATTGCTTTTACGGGTGCAAACAAATACTCTCTGCCCGTTTCGGCAAGCGGAACGGAAATTGCAGTTGTGACCTTTGAGGGAGAACCCGATGAGGAAATCACGCTTGCCACAGGTGACTTGGAAAATTCTTACTGCGTCATTGCTCCGAACATCATCGAACCGAAGAATTATGTTGCCGAAGAAAACAGCATTACGGTAAAGTGCAGCAAATCCGAACAAACCGGTGTGAAGCTGACGGCAAACATTAAGTTAAGTGAGCTTGAAGCCAGCGGCGGTTTTGCCGATGATTCCGGCATCAGCCTGAAGCTTACCAATCACAAGAACAATCAGGTCAGAACCTTCAAGCTTTCCGAAGCAAACAAAATTGATGCAGTTACTTATAAATTTGAAATTGCTCAGCTTACGACCGGCAAATATGACATTGCTTTGGTCGCAGACGGCTTTGTTTCAAAACCGCTTGAAAATGTCAATTTGTTTGAAAACAAAACCGTTACGCTTACCTCCGATAACTTCTATGCCGGCGATGTCAATGCTGACGGGAAATTGACGCTTTTGGACTATAACCGTTTTGTTTCGTTGTATCATGCGTCATCTTCTGCGTTTGACGGTGTGGACTATAACCGCGATAG
>OIWM01001882.1_pt1 | contig 18902 bp, 14 predicted proteins | sample 1587451 | NCBI WGS metagenome assembly OIWM01 (sample SAMEA3888907, study PRJEB22519) | human gut metagenome | biome: human gut; feature: human-associated habitat; material: faeces | place: Denmark | collected 2011
CCCCGGCGGGTCCCCGGTGGTTCCGCTATGGCTCCCGCGCCTCCAACCCGATCTACCAATGGCCCGATCCGGAAATCTATGTTCACGCTTCCTCCGGCCAGCAGCTCTCAGGAAGCGAGACACGCAACCTCAACCGCGCCTACCCGGGCCGCCCCGACGGTACTTTGACCGAGAAAATTGCCTACGCGATCACCGAGCTGATCCGTACCGAAAAGATTGCCGTTGAGGTTGATCTGCACGAGGCCTCGCCCGAGTATCCGACGATCAACGCAATCGTCGCGCATGAAAATGCGATGGGCCTTGCTTCTGATTCTCTGATCAACATGCAGCTCGAGGGGATGGATATCAGCCTTGAGCCTTCTCCCAAAAACCTGCATGGCCTGAGTCACCGGGAGATTGGCGATTTTACCGATGCCTATGCGCTGCTGATGGAAACCTCCAATCCCGCGCAGGGCCGCCTGCGCGGCCGCACCGACGAACATCTGGTGGTCACCGGACAGGATAAGTACTATCTGAAGGCGGCTGGCTACGGCCGTCTGTATGACTTCGGCTATGACGCGGACGGCAATGTCATGCTGATCGATGAAATCGCATCCGGCAACATGCGCGTTTACAAGGACGGCGTCTATATTGACCCGATGAGACTTTCCGAGCTTTTCTTCGCTTAGGACGATCGGAAAAGAGGCGAGAGAAAAGAGGCAGACGAAAGCGGTACGCAAAGGAAGCGCAGCCGCGATCACGAGCAATACGGAGGTAAAGTTTTGGGTGGTTTTTTTGGCGCGACATCAAAGCGCGACATTGTATTAGACGTTTTTTTCGGCGTGGACTATCATTCTCATCTGGGCACGCGCCGGGCAGGTATGGCCGCTGTAGACGCGGAAATTGGATTTCAGCGCGAGATCCACAAAATCGAAAATTCGCCGTTCCGGACCAAGTTTGAGGGGATTACCGAGGAAATGCGCGGAAACGCCTGTATCGGCTGTATCAGCGACAGCGATCCGCAGCCGATTTTGATCCGTTCTCATTTGGGAACCTACGCGATTACGGTCGTAGGCTGCATCAATAACGCGCAGGCATTGATCGAAGAATTTCTGGCTTCCGGACGGGGGCATTTTGAGGCGCATACCGGAGGCAAGATCAACGCGACCGAGCTGACGGCAGCGCTGATCGACCAAAAGGAAACCTTCGCAGAGGGAATTCGCTTCGCGCAGGAAAAAATCGAAGGTTCCATGTGTATCTTGATTTTGAAGGAGGACGGACATCTGATCGCCGCGCGCGATCGGCTTGGGCGACTGCCTGTGCTGATTGGAAAGGATGAGGACGGATACTGCGTATCCTTTGAGTCTTTCGCGTTCCGCAAGCTGGAATACATCGCCTGTCAAGAACTGAAACCGGCGGAGATCGTCGAAATCACGCCTGAGCGCGTGACGGTGCTTGCCGAGGGACAGGAGGAAATGCGGATCTGCGCGTTTCTGTGGACCTACTACGGCTATCCGAACTCCTATTACGAGGGAATCAACGTGGAGGTCATGCGTAACCGCAACGGTGCGCTGCTCGCGAAACGCGACAGTGAGGTGGGACATTCCATGAAGCTGGATTATGTCAGCGGGGTGCCGGATTCGGGTACGCCGCACGCCATCGGTTATGCCAATACGAGCGGCATTCCGTTCGCGAGACCTTTTATCAAATATACACCGACCTGGCCGCGCAGCTTCATGCCGAACAGTCAGAAGGAGCGCAATCATGTCGCGAAGATGAAAATGGTGCCGGTGCATGATCTGATCGAGGGGAAACGGCTCTTGTTCGTGGACGACAGCATCGTTCGCGGCACGCAGCTCGGGGAAACGGTTCGCTTTTTGTATGAAAATGGCGCGAAGGAAGTGCATATGCGCTCCGCCTGCCCGCCGATCATGTTCGGCTGCAAATATCTGAACTTTTCCCGGAGTACCTCGGAGATGGATTTGATCGCCAGACGCGCGATCCTGAAGCTGGAGGGCGAAGAAGGCACGGAGCATATAGAGGAATATCTTGACGGAAGAACCGAACGCGGCAAAGCGATGCGCAAGTGCATCTGCGAGGAACTGCATTTCGATTCTCTGGAATATCAGAGCCTTGATAATCTGATCGAGGCCATCGGACTTCCGGCGTGCAAGCTCTGCACCTACTGCTGGAACGGAAAGGAATAGAAAGGACGACAGACATGAACGAAAAATCAAGATCCGACAGCTACGCGGCTGCCGGCGTGGATATCACAGCGGGCTACAAGGCTGTGGAACTGATGAAAACCCATATCGCGAGAACCGTTTTGCAGGGCGGCAGCGAGGACATCGGCGGCTTCGGCGGCTTGTTTGAACTGGATATTACCGATATGCCGCATCCGGTACTGGTCAGCGGCACCGACGGCGTCGGCACGAAGCTGAAGCTCGCTTTTTTGATGGACAAGCACGATACAGTCGGCATCGACTGTGTGGCTATGTGCGTCAATGATATCATCTGCTGCGGCGCGAAACCGCTGTTTTTCCTGGATTATATCGCCTGCGGCAAGAATTTTCCGGAAAAAATCGCCTCGATCGTTTCCGGTATCGCGGAAGGCTGCGTGCAGGCAGGCTGTCAGCTCGTCGGCGGCGAAACCGCGGAAATGCCGGGCTTTTACAGCGTGGACGAGTACGACCTGGCAGGATTTTCGGTGGGCGCTGTCGATAAGGCGAAGGTGCTTGACAAAAAGACGATGCGCGCGGGAGATGTTGTGATCGGCCTGGCGTCCAGCGGTGTACATTCCAACGGATTTTCGCTGGTGAGAAAGGTGCTGGATGTAGAAAACGCCGATCTGACGGCGCCGGTTGACGCGCTCGGCGGCGCTTCGCTCGGCGAGACGCTTTTGACACCGACCAAGATTTATGTAAAGCCGATGCTGGCGCTCTTTGACGCGATCAGCAGTGTCAGAGGTATTTCGCACATTACGGGCGGCGGCTTCTACGAAAATATTCCGCGCAGCATTCCGGACGGTCTCTGCGCGAAGATCCAAAAAGATGCGGTGCCGGTGCTGCCGATCTTCAAACTGATCGCGGCGCGCGGGGAGATTTCGGAGCATGATATGTTCAATACGTTTAACATGGGCATCGGCATGACGGTCATCGTCGCGAAGGAGGACGCAGAGCGTGCCTGCGCGGTGCTTGCGGACGCGGGTGAGACACCGTATGTGCTCGGTGAGATCGTTACGGCCGCGGAAAACGGTGAGAAGGTAAGCTTATGCGAAAAATAAGGATCGCGGTATTTGTTTCCGGCGGCGGGACGAATTTGCAGGCGCTGCTTGACGCGCAGCAGGCGGGCAAGCTGCCGAGCGGCGAGATCGCGTTGGTGGTCGCAAGCCGCAGCGACGCTTATGCTCTGACACGCGCCGCGGATCGCGGCATTCCGTCGGAGGTCGTGCGGAGAAAGGATTTTGATGATCAGGCGGCCTATGAGGACGCGCTGGCGTCTCTGATGCGGGAGAACAAGATCGATCTGATTGTGCTGGCAGGCTTTATGAGCATTCTCAGCAAAGCGTTTACGGATCGTTTCCCGCAGCGGATGATCAACATTCATCCGTCGCTGATCCCGTCATTTTGCGGCAAGGAGTTTTATGGAATCCATGTGCATGAGGCGGCGCTGCGCTACGGCGTGAAGGTCAGCGGCGCGACGGTACACTTTGTCAATGAGATTCCGGACGGTGGACAGATCATTCGGCAAAAGGCGGTGCCGGTGCTGCCGGGTGATACACCGGAGAGCTTACAGAAGCGCGTGATGGAAGAGGCGGAGTGGATTATTCTGCCGGAAGCAACAGAGGAGATTGCCGCGCAGCTTCTCGCGGAAGCATAGGACATGCAAGCTGCAGCGACATCTTGCAGGCAGCGCGAAGATATGATACGATGACAGGAGGGAGAAAGAAGTATGAACAATCAACACAAGGGAGCGCAGGAAGCACAGAAGCTTTTGTCCGCAGGAGACTATCTCAAAAAGAACCGCTATCCGGGCAGAGGCATTATTTTTGGCAGAACACCGAGCGGCAGACTCGCGGCTGCCTATTTCATCATGGGCCGGAGTGCCAACAGCCGCAATCGTATTTTCAGCGTGAAGGAGCCGGGCAGCCTCTATACGCAGGCTTTCGATCCGGAGAAGGTCGAGGACCCATCGCTGATCCTGTATCGCGCGGCGGCTAGATTCCCGCAGCGTTTGATCATCACCAACGGAGACCAGACCGATACCATCTATCAGGCGTTTTCCGAGGGACGGACAGCCAGAGAGGCGCTGCAGACCCGCTGCTTCGAGCCGGACGAACCGAACTATACGCCGCGTATCAGCGGCGTAGCGACCTATACCGGCAGTGATTTTACTTATGAACTGAGCATTCTTAAGAGCAGTGACGAGAAAGGAAACGGATGCGAGAGATTTTTCTTCTCCTACCCGTCTGCCTGCGGTGTCGGACATTTGATCCATACCTATGAAGGGGACGGACAGCCGCTGCCGACCTTTACCGGAGAACCGCGTAAAATCGCGATTCCGGAGGGACTCGGCACACTGACGGAAGAGCTTTGGCAGGCTTTGGACGAAGAAAACAAGGTTTCCCTGTTTGTCATCCAGACCAATCCGGACGGCAGCGATCCGGAAGTTCGTATCATCAACAAGAACCAGAAATAATTGGCGCAAAATCAGAAGCCCGGGAGGAAGCAGAGGCGGAATTCTGCGAAGACCCGAACAAGGATAAGACTTGAAAGGAAGAGGCAATGAAAGAATATGAACTCAAATACGGATGCAATCCGAATCAGAAGCCGGCGCGCGTCTTCATGGAAAACGGCGCGGACCTGCCGATGGAGATCTTAAACGGCAGACCCGGCTATATCAATCTGCTGGACGCGATGAACAGCTGGCAGCTGGTCAGAGAGATCCGCGAGGCGCTCGGCGTGTGCGCGGCGACTTCGTTCAAGCACGTCAGCCCAACCTCAGCGGCCATCGGCCTTCCGATGAGCGAAAACCAAAAAAAGGCCTTCTTTGTAGATGACATCGAGGGACTGGACGATTCGGAAATCGCGACGGCTTACGCGCGTGCCAGAGGCACCGACCGCATGAGCTCCTTTGGAGACTGGATCGCGCTTTCGGACAAATGTGATGTGACCTGTGCGCGGCTGATCGCGCGGGAGGTATCTGACGGCATCATCGCGCCGGACTACGACGCGGAAGCGCTGGAAATCTTAAAAGCAAAGCGCAAGGGCAGCTACAATATCATCCGCATGGATGGAAACTACAAACCGGAGCTGACTGAACGCAAACAGGTCTTTGGCATCACCTTCGAGCAGCGCAGAAACGATTTTACGATTGACGCGGAGCTGCTCAAGGACATCGTGACGAAGAACAAAAATATGACGGAGGAAGCCAAACGTGATCTGATCATTGCCTTGATCACGCTCAAATATACCCAGTCCAATTCGGTATGCTATGCCGAAAACGGGCAGACCATCGGTGTGGGAGCCGGACAGCAATCCCGCATTCACTGCACCAGACTGGCAGGCGAGAAGGCGGACAAATGGCATCTGCGCCAGCATGCCCGCGTACTTTCTCTGCCGTTCAAGGCTGAGGTCAAGCGCGCGGAGCGCGACAATGCCATCGATGTCTATCTTTCAGAAGACTATGAGGACGTGATCGGCGAGGGGAACTGGCAGCAGCTCTTTACCGAAAAGCCGGAGGCTTTCGCGCGCAGTGAGCAGCGCGCGTATCTGGCGTCGCTGTCGAGGGTATGCCTTGGCTCAGACGCGTTCTTCCCGTTCGGTGACAATATTGAACGCGCGGCCAGAAGCGGCGTGACCTATATCGCGCAGCCGGGCGGCTCGATCCGGGACGATCTGGTCATCGAAGCGTGTGACAAACATAAGATGGTGATGGCGATGACCGGCATGCGCCTGTTCCATCACTGATACAGCAAAAAACAGACGGCAGGGGCACAGCTTCTGCCTGTTTGTGCGCAGGACGTAAATTGCGGCGCATCAATCAAAGAGAGAAATTTCAAGCAGAATAAAGCAAAAAGCGCTTAGAAGCTATGCAGGAGAAGAGATACATGAATGTTATGGTAGTCGGCGGCGGCGGCAGAGAGCACGCCATCATCAAAAAACTCAAAGAAAATCAGAGCATCGAAACCATTTACGCATTGCCCGGCAACGGCGGCATCGCTGCCGACGCAGTATGTGTGGATATCGGCGCCAAGGAAATTGAAAAAATCGCGGAATTCGCGGTGCAGAAGCAAATCGATCTGGCAGTTGTCGCACCGGACGATCCGTTGGTCATGGGTGCGGTGGATCTGCTGCGGGCGCGCGGCATCAAAACCTTCGGACCGGATAAAAAAGCGGCGATCATCGAAGGCAGCAAGGCGTTTTCCAAAGATCTGATGAAAAAATACAAGATTCCGACCGCATCTTACGAGACCTTCAGTGATCCGACGGCAGCGATCGCCTATTTGGAAACTGCCGAAGCGCCGATCGTCATTAAGGCGGACGGACTGGCACTCGGTAAAGGCGTTGTGATCGCGGAAACAATCGAAGAAGCCAGGGACGCGGTACGCTCCATGATGGAGGATAAGGTTTTTGGCGAAAGCGGCAGCCGCGTCGTCATCGAAGAATTTCTGACCGGACCGGAGGTTTCGGTTCTGGCGTTTACCGACGGCAAAACGATGGTGCCGATGGTATCCTCGATGGACCACAAGCGGGCGCTGGACGGCGACCGCGGCTTGAACACCGGCGGCATGGGTACGGTCGCGCCGAATCCGTATTATACGCCGGAGATCGCGGCACGCTGCATGCAGGAGATTTTCCTCCCGACGATGGAGGCGATGAACCGCGAGGGCAGGACGTTCAGCGGCTGCCTGTACTTCGGTCTGATGCTGACCGAGAAAGGCCCGAAGGTCATCGAATATAACTGCCGCTTCGGCGATCCGGAAACGCAGGTTGTCCTGCCGCTTTTGGAAAGCGATCTTTTGGACATCATGCTCAAGATTTATGACGAGAAGCTGTCCGAGGCGGACGTGAGATTTGCAGAGTCAAGCGCCTGCTGCGTAGTCATGGCATCTGAGGGCTATCCGAAAAAATATGAAACGGGTTTTGAAATTACCATGCCGCAGGACAAAAATATCTATGTGGCCGGTGCGAAGCTGACGGACGGGAAGCTTTTGACCTCCGGCGGTCGTGTACTTGGTGTGACAGAAACCGCGCCGACGCTGGCAGAAGCTGTCGAAAAGGCTTATCAGACGGTGGCGGCGGTGCATTTTGAAAACGCTTATTACAGAAACGATATCGGCGCGCGCGCTTTGGCGGCAGGAAGGAACTAGGGCGAATGGTTTACAGAATTTATGTAGAGAAAAAAAGCGGCCTTGACCATGAGGCACAGAATTTGAAAAGCGATCTTTTGCAGCTGCTCGGCATCGGCGGCGTGCAAAACGTGCGCGTGCTGAACCGCTACGACGCGGAGGGCATCGATCGGAAGCTCTTTGATTACGCGGTTCATACGGTGTTTTCGGAGCCGCAGCTGGACGTGACCGGAGAAAGCCTGCCGGAGGCGGAGCTCTTGTTCGCGGTGGAGTATCTGCCGGGTCAGTTTGACCAGCGCGCGGCATCGGCAGCGGAATGTATCCAGATCATTTCCCGCGGGGAAAGACCGGCGATTCGTACCGCGAAAATCTATGCGCTTGATGGCAGCTTCAGCGAAGAAGAAATCGAAAAAATTAAAAAATATGTCATCAATCCGGTGGAAGCGCGTGAAGCGGCGCTTTCGCTGCCGGAAACTCTGGCAATGGCGTATGAGGTGCCGCAGTCTGTGGAAACCGTGGAGGGCTTTACGCATTACAGTGACGCGCAGCTTGCGGATTTCATCGCGGAGAGAGGTCTGGCGATGGATCTTGCGGACAGCCAATGCTGCCGCGCGTATTTCGCGGAGGAACAGCGTGACCCGACGATTACCGAAATCAAGATGATCGATACCTATTGGTCCGATCACTGCAGACATACGACCTTCAATACAATTCTTGATGCGGTGCAGTTTGCCGATGAGACGCTGCAGGCAGCTTATCAGCGCTATTTGGACGCAAGAACGTTCGTCGAGCGGAAGAAACCGGTCACGTTGATGGATATCGGCACCATCGCGGCGAAGGTCCTCAAAAAACAGGGGAAGCTGGACGGACTGGATGAGTCCGAGGAGATCAATGCCTGTACGGTCAAGATCAAGGTCGAGACCGAGGGCAGGGAAGAGGATTGGCTGCTGCTGTTTAAGAATGAAACACACAATCACCCGACGGAAATCGAACCGTTCGGCGGCGCGGCAACCTGTGTGGGCGGCGCGATCCGCGATCCGCTCTCAGGCAGAAGCTATGTTTACGGCGCGATGCGTGTGACCGGAGCCGGAAATCCGCTGGCACCGATCGCGGACACGCTGCCGGGTAAGCTGCCGCAGCGGAAGCTGGTGACGACAGCGGCGGCAGGATACAGCTCTTATGGCAATCAAATCGGTCTGGCGACCGGACAGGTGGACGAAATCTATCATCCGGGCTATGTTGCCAAGCGTATGGAAATCGGCGCGGTCATCGCGGCGGCTCCGGCGGAGAACGTGGTGCGGGAGGTACCGGCAGCAGGAGACAAGGTCATCCTGCTCGGCGGCAAGACTGGCAGAGACGGCTGCGGCGGCGCGACCGGATCTTCCAAATCCCATACGACGGCTTCGCTGGAAAGCTGCGGTGCGGAGGTGCAGAAGGGCAACGCGCCGGAAGAACGCAAGCTGCAGCGCTTGTTCCGTAACCCGCAGGCGTCCAAATTGATCAAACGCTGCAACGACTTCGGCGCAGGCGGCGTGTCGGTCGCGATCGGAGAATTAGCGGACGGCCTTTTGATCGATCTGAACAAGGTTCCCAAAAAATATGAGGGTCTGGACGGTACCGAACTGGCGATCAGCGAATCGCAGGAAAGAATGGCGGTCGTGGTGCGCGCGGAGGATGTAGATCTCTTCACCCGGCTCGCCCACGCCGAGAATCTGGAAGCGACGGTAGTCGCGACGGTTACGGAAGAGCCGCGCCTTGTGATGAACTGGAACGGGAAGAAGATTGTGGACATCTCCCGCGCCTTTTTGGACTCGAACGGCGCGGAAAAGCATATCACAGTGCAGGCGCCGCGCGCGGATTGGATGGCAGCTTCGCGTGAAGCGGGCACAGCCTGCGGTGCGGACAGCCCTGCGCCTGCGGCAGAGCCGCAGGCACCGCAGATCGCGGCTTACGCAGCCGATGATTTCGCGGGGCGGATGCGCGCGCTGGCAGGGGATCTGAACATCTGCTCCAGACGCGGACTTTCCGAACGCTTTGACTCGACCATCGGCGCGGGTTCCGTGTTGATGCCATTCGGCGGCAAGTATCAGAGAACCCCGGCACAGTGCATGGTCAATAAGATTTCCAGAGAGCATGGCGATACAAAGACCTGCAGCTTGATGTCCTGGGGCTATAACCCGTTCATCACCGAACAGAGCCCGTATCATGGAGCATACCTCGCGGTGGTGGAATCCGTTTCCAAGCTGGTTGCGACCGGCGCGGCATTCCGCGAGGTATATCTGTCCTTCCAGGAATATTTTGAAAAGCTGGGCAAAGATTCTGTCAAATGGGGTAACCCATTTGCCGCACTTTTGGGCGCGCTGGACGCGCAGCTTGCCTTAGGAGTCGCCGCCATCGGTGGTAAGGACTCCATGAGCGGCACCTTTGAAGACTTGTCGGTGCCGCCGACCTTAGTGTCCTTTGCGGTGACAACAGATCAGGTGGATCATATCATTTCCTCGGAATTCAAGGCGGGCGGCAATCCGGTTTATCTTTTGCAGCCGGAGCTGAACGCAGAGGGACTTCCGGACGGCGATTCCCTGCGCAAGCTTTATGATAGGGTTACAGCGCTGATGCGCGCGGGTCTTGTCAAAGCCTGCCGGACGCCGGGCATGGGCGGCATCGCCGAAAGCGTTTTGAAGATGGCGCTGGGTAACCGCATTGGTTTTACCTTCGCGGACACGCTTCCAGCGGATTTTGATTTATTCGCGCCTTGCTACGGGGCGTTCCTGCTGGAACTGGACGCTGTCGCGCTGACAGAGCTTCAGGCATCTGCCGCGGATGCGGACGAAGCTGCCTGCGATCAAAACTTGCAGACATTGCTGAACGAACTCGAGCACGCAGTCTTGCTCGGCGAAACCACAGAGGACTACCTGCTGCAGTTTGGTGAGGAAGCAGTGGATATGGAGGAAACGGAGCAGCTTTACGAGCGTAAATTAGAACCGGTCTATCCTTGCAATCTCAAAACGGAAGGAAACGCGCCGACACTGACCGACAGCCCGGCCGAAGAGATTTTCCGGGCGAGCATCCCATGTGCGAAGCCGCGCGTGCTGATTCCGGTATTCCCGGGGACCAACTGCGAATATGATACGGCCAAAGCCTTTGCGGCAGCCGGTGCGGAGCCGGAGATTTTCGTGCTCAATAATCTGAGTGCGGATGCGGTCGCGCGGTCAGTATCGGATTTCGCCGCCAAGGTGCGCGAAAGTCAGATGATCTTCATTCCGGGCGGTTTCTCCGGTGGTGACGAACCGGACGGCTCCGGCAAGCTGATTACGGCATTCTTCCGCAATGCGGAGATCAAAGAGGCTGTCACTGCGTTATTGGGCGAACGTGATGGCTTGATGGCCGGTATCTGCAACGGCTTCCAGGCGCTGATCAAGCTGGGTTTAGTGCCTTACGGCAAGATCATCGATACGGATGAAACCTGTCCGACGCTGACCTATAACCGCATCGGACGTCACCAATCCAAGCTGGTGCAGACGCGCATTGTTTCCAATCGTTCTCCTTGGCTGGCAGGCGTACAGCCGGGCGAAGTCTATACGGTTCCAATCTCCCATGGTGAAGGGCGCTTTATGGCATCGCAGGAGCTTCTGACAGAGCTGGCGGCGAATGGACAAATCATCACGCAGTACGCGGACTTCGACGGCAACGCGACCATGGAGATTCAATATAACCCGAACGGCTCCGATTGGGCGGTCGAGGGTATCATCTCCCCGGACGGCAGAGTTCTCGGCAAGATGGGGCATTCCGAACGTATCGGCAGCGGGCTCTATCAGAACGTGCCGGGACGCTTCGACATGCAGATGTTCACATCAGCAGTCAAGTATTTCAAATAAACAGGACAAAAGCGCGCATAACGAAATCAAAGATTTCTATGCGCGCTTTTTTGTTTATTGTGCAGGAAATATCGCGCAGCGATATTTCCTGTATAGATAAAAAAATCCTGACGTCGTGCAAAATCAATATGCAGGGATTGACAGAATATGATGGAAGATGTAAGATGAAAATGCATAAAATGTAAGTTCTGGATATCGATCAAGAACGATCAAATGCATACATCAAAAGGAGGGAAAAGCGATGGAACGGATGATCATTTACGGTCTTGTGCTGCTCAATCTGTGCATCGGGCTGCTGCTGTACTATCACAGACCGCGCCCGTTTGGGCGCGGAACCTATGAGGTATGGCTGCCAGACGCCAAGCCAAAGCGCGCAGCGCTGGAACACAAGGCGCACAAGGTGAAGAGCAGATGAAATTGCTTTGCATTTTGGCTTTTTTGCGGTGAAAACATTTACAAAGGCCTGAGAATATGGTATCTTAATAAAATGGACGGCGTGCGTACAGCTGCCGTCCGAAATGACGGAGAATACAAATAAAAGGGAAACATGAAGAAGGTTCTGATCTATCTGATGCGCTTCGGACTGCAGATGATTTACGCTGTGCTGAAGCTCTTGCCGACAAAAAAGAATAAGGTCGTTTTTTTGAGCAGACAGTCCGATACACTGACACCGGATTTTGAAATGGTGCAGCAGGAACTGCGCCGCGAAGATCCACAGATCGAAATTGTTACGATTTGTCACCGACTCGAAGGCGCGGGAAGCGGCGGACTCAAAGGAATCTTGTCCTTCGCGGGCTCGACCCTGCGGAGTATGTATCATATGGCGACTGCTTCCGTATGCGTCCTCGATGCCTATTGGCCGGCGGTTTCCCTCTTACATCATAAAAAAACATTGACGGTAATCCAAATGTGGCACGCGCTTGGCAAGATCAAACAGTCCGGCTATCAAACCTTGGGCAAGGCGTCCGGCCGCGGCGCGGAGATGGCACATCTGATGAAGATGCATGAAAACTATGATTATATCATCGCCGGAGGCAAGGCATGGAACCCATTCTATGAGAAGTCTTTCAACCAGCCGCAGGACAAGCTCGTCAATTGCGGATTGCCGCGCATCGATCGGCTGCTTGCGGAGCGGGAAAAAAACCGGAAGCGTTTTTTTGCGGCCTATCCGGAATTGAAAGAGAAAATGATCATCTTGTATGCGCCGACCTTCCGCAAAAACATTGAGCTGCATTGGGAGTCGTTGGTGCGGGCGGTCGCGGCGCGGAACGCCGAGACCATACGGGAGGATTCGCAGGACAGAACTTCGTCAGCAGACGGCCGGAATGCGGAAGCCGCGCAGACAAACGCGGCAAATCCGGAGATCGCGCAGAACGAAGAGCCGTTTGTGCTGATTGTCAAGGGGCATCCAAATCAGCCGCTTGTTTCCGATGATCCAGCTGTTCAAAACTGTCCGGATTTTCGTGCGGTGGATCTGCTGGCGGTCTGCGACTATCTGATTACCGACTACTCGGCGATCGCGTTGGAAGGCGCGGTACTCAACTGTCCGACCTATTATTTTGTCTATGATTACGAGGAATATCGCGAAAAGAACGGCATGAACATCGATCTGTTCGAAGTGATGCCGGGCTGTGTGTTCCGCAACGCGGACGAGTTGATGCAGCGTCTCGCGCAAGGCAGTTATCCGCAGGAAACGCTGGATGCTTACCGAGCAAACTATCTGCCAAAAAATCTCGGCACTTCGACCGCGCAGATCGCGCAGCTGGTTCGCGCGCATCTGGGAGAAACCGGAGGGTCGAAAGCGTAATCGAAAGATCATGCTTTGCATTTAAAAATATTTGAAAGACACATAACATTTGAAAGAGATATAACAGAGGAAACTATGGATTTTTTTCAATTTACGAGATGGGGCATCAAAAAGACGAAGCTGTTCGTCCTCTATTGGAGAAGAATCGTCTTCGCGAAGAATCACTTTAAGTGCCCTTGGTACAAAAAAATCAAAGCCAATATCTGCGGCGGTTTTTTAGCTGACCAGTGGATGCTTTATGACTTTGACCACAATGACAGGCATGAATACCTGTCGGAATTCGACTGGTATCGTTCCCGCTATATCAACGAGCCGTTCGATTTTGTCTGCAACAACAAGATCGCTTCGGCGGAGATTCTCAAGCAGTATGTCAGAGTGCCGGAAAGCTATATGATTAAGAATCGCGGCTATCTGTCCGGTTTCGCGAGCGAGGACATGGACTATGAAGACGCACTCACGCTGCTCAAGGAGAAGGGAAGCTATTTTTTCAAGCCTTACGGCAAGGGTAAGGGAACCGGCGTAGTCATTATGACATACGACTATGAAAAAGACCTGCCCTGCATAGACTTGAAGCCGCTGCGCAAGGAAGATTTTATCAAATACCTGAAGGACCGCGACAACTGGTTTTTAAGCGAAGCGATGAAGCAACACCCATATCTGGACAAAATATACGATCAGACGGTCAATACCATTCGCTTTATCACGCTCAAAGATCCGCATACGCACAAATTCAAGGTGTTCTTCGCGGTGCAGCGCATCGGCACGAAGGAGACGATTCCGGTGGACAACGGCAGCCGCGGCGGTCTGGTTGCCAATATCGATTTGGAGACGGGCGTGCTCAGCGAGGCAAGGTGTCTGCACAACCGCAACGTCTATAAGGTGCATCCGGACTCCGGTGCGCCGATTGAGGGCGTCCAGGTGCCGGATTGGCAGCAACTCAAGAAGGATATGCTGCAGCTTGCGGATAAGCTGCCGTACATGCATTTTATCGCCTGGGACATTTTGATGACGGAGGAAGGACACTGCATCATCGAAGCGAACACCTCGTCCGGCGTCAATATCATCCAGCTCTGGGGCGGACAGCGCAACAAGGAACTGGGCGATTTTTACCGTTACCATAAGGTCATCAAATAAGAGGAATCCATGAAGTATATCATTATGGCTGACGGGAAGGGTACCCGTTGGAACAATTATCACAACATTCCCAAGCATTTGATTGAAATCGGGGGCGAAACGCTGCTGGCGCGAACCGTCCGGCTGCTTCGCGAAAATGACGCGCTGGCGGATATTGTGATTACTTCCCATGACCCGCGCTATGAGGTGCCGGGCGCAAGGCGCTATGAGCCTCGGCACAATCATCTGGAGATTGACCGGTTTACGGAGGAACTCATCGAAAACGATGCGTGTTTCCTCTATGGCGATACCTTTTACTCAGAGCAGGTGATTAAAAAAATCGTTCAAACCCCTGCAGAAAAGCTCTTGTTCTTCGGCAATGAACGCTCCATCGTAGCGATCAAGGTCGCGGACGGCGCGCTGTTTCGGCAGCACGTGGATCGGGTGCGGGAGCTTTTCCTCGCGGGAAAGATAGAAAAATGCATCGGATGGCAGGTGTATCAGTCCTTTGAGGGACTGCCGTTCGGTGAAAAAACAATTGCCGCCGATTATATTCTGATTCAGGACGGCACAGAGGACTTTAACTCCCCTGAAGACTACAACAGGAGGACAACGAAATAAATGGGACTAAAAAAACTGGTCGTTGACGCCTTGGCGCTCGGCCCGACATCGAGAGGTTTTACAGGAGGAGAAGCGCGCCGCTGGGTGCGGGAGTCTTACAGGCACAGAACCCGTAACTACGGATTTTCCAAAAAAGATACGCGCTGGGCATTGCGGCACGGCTTCCTGCCGGAACAGGCCGCCAGACTTGGCATCACTGCCGAGAACGTCGGCGACTATATCTCTGCGAAGGACTACGCGTTTTTAAGACCGCTGAACGGAACCTACAGCAAGTGGATCACCGATAAGGTAACCATGCACACGATTTTTAAGCCGTTCCGCGGTTATATGCCGACACTCTACTATCAAATCAGCAAGCGCTACGATGAAACGGTGCTGATTCCTCTGTACGACGACAACGCAGGTGACACTTTCGAGGATCTTTTCGCGTTATTGCAGGAAAAGGGCAGCCTGACGGTGTCCTCTGCCAATGGTGGTTACGCGAGTACGCTGGAGTATCGGGATGGTGTGTTTTATCTGGAGGGCAGAGAACGCCCGAAGGAGAGAATTCAGGAAATCCTCAGCGATTACCGCGTAACACTGGTAGTCAAAGAACAGGTAGAACTCAGCGAAGATACCGATTACGGTGTACTGAATCTCATCGTTTTCAATGAGTTTGGTGACAATCCCGTCATCGGTGACGGATACTTCGTCTTTGACGAATACGAAAAGACTTCTCTCAAGGTGTTGGCGATGAAGCACTCGGACAGCTTGGAAGAAGCCGATGTCGAGGATGATATCTATCGCTTTGTCAAGGCGGAGCCTTGCGATGTGACCGAAGGCAGCTGGCGCGGCAAACCGATTCCGCATTGGGACGAAATTGCGGATGTGATTCGTCGCCTTTGCGTATTTGTGCCGCAGCTGGAGTTTTTCTGCGCGGAAATCGTGATTTCCGCGGATGGTTTCAAAATTGTTAATCTGCTCAATCATCCGGAATATCCGACCGCGAAACCGTTCAGCAAGGAAACCTCCGCGTATCTGAAGCGTAAAGTAGAACAAAAAAAAGAAGCCTACGCGAAAGCGGGGGTCAGAATCAGTCGCGGGCTGCATAAGATGCATCTGCGTATTCGCGCGAAATTCGCGCGCGCCTTCTATCCGAAGGGGCTGGTGCCTTACCAGTCTACCCGTTGGATTTCTAATGTCTGGACAGATTTTTGGACCAATAAGGAGGCGACCCTCCGAGAAAAGCTGTGGGCGTACAAGCATGGATTTTTGTCTTACCGCATCCCACAATACGGCATCACCGAGGAAAATCTCGGAGAATACATTTCCGATTTTGAATACAAGTGGCTGCGTCACATTAACCCAAAATACCGGAAGTGGATGGAGGATAAGATTACGGTCAAATATGTCTGCTCGGACTACAACGACTGCTTCCCGGCTTACTATTACCATATCATCTGCAAGAACGGAAACAACAAGGTAATCTCCATGATGGATCTGCCGGAGGGTTACACCAACACCTTCGACGAGATCTTCCGTCTGGTGGAGCAAAAAGGCGTGCTCGCGCTCAAGCCGGATGAAGGTTCACATGGAGACGGCTTCTATAAATTCACCTATGAAGACGGCAAATACCAGCTCAATTATCAGGACGTAACGAAGCAGCAGGTGTTGGATATTCTTGAAGATATCAACAACCAGTATCTGGTAACCGAATATATCAATATGTGTGACGAGCTCAAGGCTGTCTATGACGGCGCGGTCAATACGGTGCGCATGATCGTTTTCAAAAAGGACGGCAAGAATCCGCAGATTGGCAATGCCTATGTGCGTTTCGGCTCCAAAAAGACAGGCGCGGTCGATAATGTCGGCGCGGGCGGTATGACCGCGACCATCGATGTCGCGACCGGACATTTCCATGATGCGAAGATTGTGATGAACAATTCCATCGAGGATTGTCCGATTCATCCGGATACCGGGGTGCCGATTGACGGCTATCTGCCGCACTGGGAACAGGTGAAACAGCAGGTTTTAGACGTTACGAAATCCATCAAGCAGCTGGAGTTTTTTGGCGTGGATCTGGCAGTTACCAATGACGGCATCAAATTTCCGGAAATCAACCGCTTCCCGGACTATCCGGCAGTGGAAAAATACACGAAACCGACCAGAGAGTATCTGCTCTATAAGCTGGCCGGTAAGAAGCATCATTATGGCTACGATGTGACTCCGAACAGGACGCTGGTACATCTGCCAAAACGTGATTAGGAAAGAGGTAAGATTTGAGTACATGCAAAGAAATTATCAGTGACCATCTCGCGTATCGGAAGCAGCTTGTCAAGCTCGCAAAATCCGATATTAAAAAAACATACAGCGGCGCGGTGCTGGGCTGGGCATGGGCGGTGATCCGTCCGGCGATTCTGATCTTCGTATTCTGGTTCGCGTTTACCGTCGGACTGCGCAAGGGCAGCGATGTGGACGGCTATCCGTTCTTTCTGTGGCTGATCGCGGGCATGATTCCTTGGTACTATATGCGGGATATGATCACCGGCGGCGCTGGTTCCATCCGCAAATATCGCTATCTGGTCACCAAAATCAAATTTCCGATTTCCACGATTCCGACCTTTGTCAGTCTGTCCTGTCTGGCGGTGCATATCGGGCTTTTGGCCATCATGATTCTGATTTTTATCGGATTTGGTTATCTGCCGACGATCTACTATCTGCAGCTGCCGGTCTACATGCTGATGATGTTTGCTTTTTTTAGCGTGTGGGGCTTGTTCGCGGGTGTGCTTTCGGCGATCAGCCAGGACTTTTTGAATCTGGTAAAATCTTTGACGCAGGCCTTGTTCTGGCTGTCCGGAATTCTCTACGACGCCGGCAAGATTGAAATCGTGTGGGTCAAAAAAATCCTGCTCTTTAATCCGGTGACCATCTGCGCGAACGGCTATCGCAATGTGTTCATCAAGCAGGTCTGGTTTTGGGAAACACCGGAGGAACTGCGCAACTACGTGATTGTGCTGATTGTGATGGGCGCTTTGGCAGTCTGGGCATACGGCAAGCTCAAAAAGGAAATACCGGATGTGCTCTAACGCGCGTCCGAGAGTTGGGATATAGGTGATTTGATGATGGATAAAACAGTCATTCAATTCGATCATGTGACGAAAATGTACAAGCTTTTTAAGAGTGACAGGCAGCGCTTTAAGTCTTTATTCAGCAAGAAAGCGAAGTACAAAGAAAAAATCGCGGTCAACGACCTTTCGTTTTCCATCAAGCAGGGGGAATCTGTCGCGCTGTTCGGCAAAAACGGCGCCGGCAAGTCCACCATTCTCAAGATGATTACAGGCGTAGCATATCCGACATCCGGCGAGATTACGGTTGACGGACGTGTCAGCGCGCTGTTGGAACTGACCGCGGGCTTTGATCCGGAGTTTACGGGGCGTGAAAATATCTATTTTAGAGGGCAGCTGATGGGGCTTTCCGACGAGGAAGTCCGTAAACTGGAACCGGAGATCATCGAATTCGCAGATCTCGGAGATTACATCGATCAGCCGACCCGTACCTATTCGAGCGGCATGAAGGCGAGATTGGGGTTCGCCATCAATGTCAGCATCGAACCGGAGATTCTGATCGTCGATGAAGCGCTCAGTGTCGGCGACAGTGAGTTCAAAAAAAAGTGCATTGATAAGATTAATCATATTGTAAATGAAGAAAACGTTACATTTTTATTCGTGACCCACTCCACAGGCGTGGCAAAATCCTTCTGCAAGCGTGGTATGGTGATGCGTCTGGGAACGCTTCTTTTTGACGGGGTTATCGGAGAAGCGGCGGACTCTTATCAGAGAATGCTGGAAGAGGGCGCCGCGCGGGCCGCGAGGATCAAGAAAAAGAGGGGGATCTTTACAGAATGAGCAGAGCAGACAAACGCCGGGAATCGAACGGCAATGAGCAGCCGCCGAAGAAGGGGCTGACGCAGAGAATCAAAGAAATGAAAACGTCGCATAAGGTCATTGCCTTAATCGTGATTATTCTGCTGCTGGCCGCTGTCATCGTGGGCGCGGTCGTATGGAGCTACATGAATCGCGTGGTCGATGAAATGCATGAACCGATTCAGGAAAACTATGATCTTTCGCTGGTGGGGGTTGATGGCTACATCAATATTCTCCTGCTCGGCGTGGACAGC
>OIWM01001885.1_pt1 | contig 18898 bp, 11 predicted proteins | sample 1587451 | NCBI WGS metagenome assembly OIWM01 (sample SAMEA3888907, study PRJEB22519) | human gut metagenome | biome: human gut; feature: human-associated habitat; material: faeces | place: Denmark | collected 2011
TGCGTTTTTCTATAAACGGGGCGTTTACTTGTTAATAATTGAAATATATAATAATATTATGGAACATTTCAATCAGATTGTTCGTCTTAACAGCAAACACATTCGACAGCCTATAGGTTCGAACTTCGGGAGGTACGCCTGCTATCAAAATGAAAGAAACAAAACTCCTAAAAAAAGAAAAAAAGCCGAAAATCAAAAAGCCGCGCGTGGACGAAACGCTCAGCAAACGTGGCCGCAGAGAGCTGCGCAAAGCTAAAGCCGTTTCTGCCGCCTTTCTTGCGCCCAGTCTTATCGGCGTTTTGGTTTTCTTTATTCTGCCGTTTATCGTCATCATTTATTATTCCCTCATCAACAACCCGGTGCAGAGGGAATTTGTCGGGCTTGACAACTTTATCAAGCTGTTTCAGAACTATTCCTTCAAAACGGCGGCCTACAATACCTTACGGTTTTCACTTGTCAGCGTGCCGCTTGCCGTGATTTTATCGCTGCTGTTAGCGATGGGATTAAACTGCAAGATTCCGATGCAAAGCAAGCTTCGCTCGTTCTTCTTATCGCCGATGATGGTGCCGGTCGCATCGATCGTCCTCATTTGGCAGGTTTTGTTCCACTACAACGGCACGGTCAACGGATTCCTCGCCCAATTCGGCATCGAGAAAATCGACTGGATGAAATCGCCGGAGGGCATTTGGGTGGTTGTACTGCTGTTTTTGTGGAAAAACTTGGGCTACAACATGATTTTGTTCTTGGCGGCTCTTAACAACATTCCGAACGACATTTTAGAGGTCGCGCGTGTGGAGGGAGCCGGACCGATCCGGCAGTTTTTCAGCATCAAGCTGCGATATCTGTCCTCGACCATTTTGTTTGTGGCGATCATGTCGCTCATCAACTCGTTCAAAATCTTCCGCGAAGTGTACTTATTATCCGGCGATGTGCCGTATGAAAGCCTCTATATGCTGCAGCATTACATGAACAACACCTTCGCAAGCTTGGATTACCAAAAGCTGTCCGCCGCCGCCATCATCATGGCCATCGTCATGGTGCTTATCATCGGCGTCCTGTTCTTTGCGGACGACAAATACGGAAAGGATGTGGAGGAATGAGCGAGAGAAAGCATATGCTGCGCAAAAAGGTTACGGCATGGCTTGCGGCACTGTTGCTGCTGTTCATTGCCTTTGCGTTCCTTGCACCGACGATTTTGACCATATCCGGTTCGTTTTTCACGCAGGCAGAGCTAAGCTCCAACTACGGCAAAATCTTCTCGGGTGCCGGCAGCGGCAACTCGTATATCGCCGAACAGACGACCTTGAAATTCATCCCGGATAAGGTTTCGTTTAAGCAGTATGCAACGGTGCTGTTTTTGAGTCCCGAATACTTGTTCAAATTCTGGAACTCGGTGAAATACACCGTGCCGATTATGGCCTTTCAGACCATCGTTGCCTGCCTTGCCGCGTATGGACTTACGCGCTACCGTTCCAAGGGACGGGAACTTATCCTATTTATCTACATCATTCTGATGTTAATGCCGTATCAGGTAACGCTTGTGCCAAACCGTTTGGTGGCGGAATGGTTACATATTTACGGAACGTCGTGGGCGGTGATACTGCCGGGCATCTTCTCACCGTTTGCGGTGTTTTTGCTCACCAAAGCTATGCGGCGCGTGCCGATGGCGGTCATCGAAGCGGCGCGGCTCGACGGCTGCAGCGAATGGCAGATTTTCTTCAAGATCTACCTGCCGCTATGTAAAAACATCATTTATTCCGTCATGATTTTGGTCTTTATCGACTATTGGAACATGGTGGAACAGCCGCTCATCCTTTTGGGCAGCGAACATGAGGATTTGTATCCGCTTTCGATCTTCCTCTCCAAAATCAATGGCGGAGAGGTCGGCATTGCCTTTGCCGTGGCGGTTATTTATATGATCCCGACGCTTCTCATCTTCCTTTACGGAGAACAGTATTTGGTGGAAGGCATCGCCAACTCCGGAAGCGTGAAGGGTTAAACGAATTTATGAAACCGGCGGATTCCTCACATGACCGCCGTAGGAGGATACTATGGGAGAAAAAAAGATTAAACGCGAATGGGTCAAAACCTTTGCCATCATTTTCTTGGCGATACTTTTGGTGCTGACCTTCTTTTCGAACACGATTATGAACATGACCTTGCCGGAGGTTTCGACCGAATACATCCAGTACGGAACCATCAAAACGCAGGTGCGCGGCTCGGGCACGATTACCGCGTCCGACAACTACAGCGTCACCATCCCGACCACGCGCGAGATTGTGAAGGTTGCCGTCAGCAAGGGCACGCAGGTCAATAAGGGCGATGTGCTGTTCTTCCTTGCCGAAGGCGACAGCGACGAATTGGAAGCGGCAAAAACCAATTATGACAACTTAAACTTTGAATATGCCAAGATGCTTCTTGACGCTTCCGGCAGCTCTGATTTTGCCGACAAGCGCCTTGCCATTGAGCAGCAGCAAGAGGATTTGAACGACGCCAAGACAAAGCTTGCCAACCTTTCTTCGACGCAAAGTGCCATCGAAGCGGCAAAGCTTGACGTTCGTGCCGCCGAAAAGGCCGTTACCCAAAAGCAGAACGAAATTTCCGAATTGGAGAGCGAAAAAACTGCCATCGGTTATACGCCGACCGAAGACGAGGTGCTGACCGGCAAAGACAGCAGCGTATCGTATGAACAATATGCAAGCGCCACCAAGCAGCTGGATGAAGCCGAGAAAAAGATCGAAACCGCCAAAGCCAACCTGACGAAGATGCAGGCCAATCAAAGCACCGCCAAAAACGCTTACGACAAGACCAAACGCGAATACGATGAAATAAACGCCAAAATTGAAACGCCGCTTGCAACGCTGGAAAAGGAGATCGAAACCTCCGACCGCAACATCGAATCGCTCGATAACGATTTGAAATATCTGAAGCAGGATTTCTACAACACCACCTCCAACAAAGCGCTGGAAAAAGCGTATGACGATTATAAGGATGAGAAGGAAAAATACCGCAAGGCCAAGAGAAAGCTCGACAATCTCCGTTCGAGCGGCACGGCCACCGAAGCGGAAATCGCTGCCGCACAAAGAGAATATCAGGCAGCCATGGAACGTTTGGAAAGTGCCTACGATGTCTATGAAGGCATTCTGACCAACGAGAAAAACAACACCGAAGCCATCGAAAAGAGCCTTGCCGCCAAGGAAACCGAACTGAAATACGCGCTCAAAGACAACACCGACTTAAAGGCAAAGCTTGAAGAAACCAAAGCCCTCGACACCCAGTTAAAGAGTAAAAAGACCGAGCTTGACAAGGTGGAAACCACCTATAACAACGCAACCGACAAGGTCAATGTCGCGCAGACCACCTATGACAACGCCGTCGCCGACAAAGAAACGCTTTCCAAGAGCTTGGAAAAGGTGCGCAATGGCTATAAGTACGTCAAAGTCAAGGATTACGAAAAGCGCATTGATACGGCGAAAACCGAACTCGACACCTTAAATAACGAGCTTGAGAACGCCAAAGAAAAGCTTTCCGACCTGCAGGCGCAGGGCACGGACAGCGAAGACAGCTTAAAAGAACGCATCAAGACGTTGGAACGGCAGATCATCACCTCGACGAGTGAGCTTGAACAGAGCATTGCCGATGCCGGTGAAAAGAACAAAGAAAAGGCGTTGGAGCTTGAAAAGAAGAAGAAAGAAATCGACAAGGCTGCCAAGGAAATCACCAAGCTGGAACAAAAATACACGTCTACCGAGGTGCTTGCGCCCGTGTCCGGCGTGATTGATTCGATAAGTGTCACGACCGGTCAGAAGACCCAGCCGGATACGACACTGTGCGAAATTTCTCTTGCCGAAAAAGGCTATAAGATGACCATGACGGTCACGCAAGAGCAGGCAGCAAAGCTCCGTATGGGTTCGGCTGCGGAAATCACCAGCTACATTCCTTACGGCTCAACCATGACGGCGACTCTTGCCGCTATCAAGAACGATACCGCCAACCCCGGCAGTCGGCAGAAGATTCTCGAATTCAGCATAGAAGGCGACGTTACGCCGGGCGATACCATTTCGGTTGCCGTCGGCGACAAGAACGCAAGCTACGACAGCACCGTCCCGAACACGGCCATCCGCGAGGACAGCGACGGCAAGTACATCCTGATTGTCGAATCCCAGGCAACGCCGATCTCGACACGCTATAAGGCAAAACGCGTGGCTGTCAACGTCCTTGCAAGCGATGATACCCGTTCGGCCATCTCCGGCGACTTCCAAAGCTATTCGTATGTCATTGCTACATCCTCCAAACCGATTAACAGCGGAGAGCAGGTGAAGCTGATTGAAAACTAAGGCACACCTGATTCATCGGATTGTTACACTGTTTTTGGCGGCTGCCGCGCTCGGCATCGGCATTGCCATGAACGTGTACATGAATTCGTTCGACCACGAGCAGGTCGCAAAAAAATTCTCGAACGGTACGCGCTTTGCGCAGATCACGGTTTTTGCACCGGACACGGCAGGTCTTACCGTCGATAAAATCATGTACTTCCGGTATAAGCTTGAAACAAAGCTGACCGAAAAGTCGATAACGCCTCCCAACGACGGCGCAAGACTGTATGCCGACGCGTTCAGCTCGTATGTTGACGCTTCGCTTGCCTCGAAGGGCTCACGCACGTCAAATGTCAAGCTTGCTTATGTCGGCGGCGACTATTCGCTGTTCTACAAGGCTTACCGCGATATGCCGAACGTGGGAAATGACATTAACCATGACCGCATTCTGCTGTCACGCTCGGCGGCGTGGCAGCTGTACGGCGGCGAAGCGCTGTACGACTATCCGGTCAAGATAGGACCTGCGACCTTTTACGTCAGCGGCGTGTATCCCGATTATAAGGAATCTGCGTACATCAAGGATTTCTATGGCGATAAACCGGCTGCTGCGGCGGACATCAAGTCGGACGCGGGCATCAACATCACCTGCTACGATCTGATTATGGTCGATCCGGTCAAAAACTTTGCGGTCGATACCGTCAAGGAATGCTTAGACCTTCCCGAAGGCACATACCTGCTTGTCGAGAATTCCAAGCGGTTCTCACTCGGAAACCTTTTTAAGACCGTTCCGAAGCTTGTCAACGCCGACGAACCGCTCCCGACCGGCGTGAATATCACGCCCGAGGAAATGGCGGCACGACACGCCGAGAAGGTGCTTGCCGTGATGCTTGTCGTGTTCCTTGTGGTGGCGGTGTATCCGGCCATTTGGGCACTAATTCTGTTATACCGCTTGATCCGCCTTATCAAAAAGTGGTTTGACAAGCTCATCGTGAACAAAATCAAAGACAAACTCTCTTATTCATAATCTCGGGCAAAACAAAAAAACATAAACCGAAACGGGAACTCCGTTTCAAACAAAGAAAGGAAATGGTATTCAACATGAAGAAAAGACTCCTCAGCCTTGCACTTGCCGCCGTTATGGCGTTCTCGTCGCTGGCGCTTACCGCCTGCAAGCCGAGTTCAAGCGTGGACGGCAAGCCCGGAAAAGGCGCACTCACCACAAGAGATCTCACCAATATTTACAAGGCGGATTCCATCAGCACGGTGGGCACAATCTTTGAGAATCTTCAAATCAATCAAGTCTACAAAATGAATGACGGCAAGCTGCTTGTCTGCGGCTATACCACCGACACCTACGAGGATAAATATTACATCACCGACCTCGATTTCAAGAACGCTTCCGAAATGACCATCAAAAAGGCCGAGGGACAGAATACCGAGACCTATATCCAAAACGTGGCGGTAAGTCCTACCGACGGCTCTATCTGGTATGTGAAGAATGTTTATAGCTATACCGACGCTGACAGCGATCAGCCGGTCCCCGAACCGGATCACACCGTACCCGGAACGATTGTTGACGACGGAGCTATTATCGGCGGCGTTTTTCAGGGCGATGCAACGGTGGATTCCTCCTTTAGCGGCGGCGGATATACCGAAAACACAAATTCCTATTACCTTGTCAAGGTGGACGCCGATGGCAACATCGTTTCGGAAACGGATATTTCCGCCGACCTTATGGTGACCGACGAAAGCGGCAACAGTTATCAGTCCACGCCTAACAATTTGGTGTTCAGCGGTGGCAAGCTCTTATTCTGCGTTGAAACAACCATCAAGGTTTTCAATACCGATACCGTCACCAAGGAAAGCGAATCCAAGGTGACCGACCAATATATTGACAACCTGTATGTCGGTGCGTCCGGCACGGTTTACTATATCGTTTGGGGCGACGGCGGGCAAGAGCTGTTCAAATTCGACCCGAACACCGGCAAGAGCGAAAAGACCGAATTTACCGGCATTGAGCAGCTGTATAACTACCAGTTTTCACCCGGCTCGAACGGCTATGAATTCACGCTGACTAGCGAAAGCGGCGTTTTCGGTTATAATCCCGGCGATAACGCTCCGACCGAGCTTTGCAGCTACACCAATTCCGACATCGATATGACAAGCGGCAACGCAAGCTCTCCGATCTTCTTGGACGATGGCCGAATCCTTCTTTGCTTCTACGATTACGAATCCAGTCAGAACGACATTCTCATGCTTTCCAAGGTCGATCCGTCCACCGTCAAGGAAAAGTATGTCATCACGGTCGGCGGCCGTTATATCGATTATCAGATCAAGAGAGCACTGTTGAAATTCAACCGCACCAGCGATGAGTATAAAGTTGTATTCAAGGATTATTCCAAGTATGACAACGAATCCAACAATTATAACGGTGCATATGAAGCCCTCGACAAGGATATCCTTTCCAAGAACGACGCACCGGATATCATTTTTGTCGATTCCTACGGCATGGATTACAAGAGTTACATTTCCAAGGGCGTTTTTGCCAACCTTGAAAAATTCATGGAAGCCGATGAATCCTTCAACAAAGACGATTACCTTGCAAACGTTTTCGAAGCCTCGAAAATCAACGGACATTTGTATACGATTGTCCCGACGGTCAACTTTATGACGCTTGCCGGAAAGAAGTCCGTCTTCGGAGACAGAACGCACTGGACCATGAAGGAATTCCTCGAAATGCACCGTTCTCTCGGCGAGGGCGAGCAGATGCTTTCCGAAGCTACCCGTGACAGTTACGGCTCGACCATGCTCATGATTGCCGAAAATGAGTTCATCGACGAAAACGGCAACTGCTCCTTTGACAACGACAATTTCAAGGATATCCTCGCTTATATAAAGGATCTTCCTGCCGATTACAAGGCTTACCAGGACAAGTGGCAGGACAACGACAACTATTGGAACGAACAGCAGCTTTCGTACAGCAAGGGCACAACCAAGCTGTATACGGCGTATATTTACAACTTCGATATGATTCCGGAGCTTGAAAACTATATGGGCGAGGAAGTGTCGCTGATCGGCTTCCCGACAGCTTCCGAAGACGCGTCGGGCGTGATCATTCAGCCGAATGCCGAGCTTGCCGTCAATGCCAATTCCAAGGTGACGGCCGGCTGCTGGGAGGTTCTGAAATATTTGCTTTCCGACGAATATCAAAATCAGTTCTCCGGCGACAGAAGCGGCAATTCGGGTCGCTACGGCGGCGGTTCCTATACGTTCCCGATCAAAAAGAGCATTATTGAAAAGAAGATGAAGAACGATCTTTTACCGCAATACTATACGGAGTATGACGAAAACGGCAACGAAACGCAGGTCGAACAGCCGCGTTACACCTGGGTCGGCGATACGAGAGTGGAAAAACGCAAGAGCACCGAGGAGGACGTTGCGCGTCTGTATGAGATGGTGAACAGCGCAAACTTCTTTGCGCGGGAGAATAAGGACGTCAACGAAATCATCTTAAACGAGGCCGCACCGTACTTCGACAACCAGAAGTCGGTGGACGAGGTTGTAGGCATTATCAATAGCCGCGTGCGCCTGTATGTAAGCCAACAGAAATAAAAACGCGGAATACGTAAAAAATACCGACCGGTATATCGGACAGATGTACCGGTCGGTTCCTTTGTTTTGTGAATGTTTCGCCTTTGTTTATCCGTGCATTTCTTCAATGTGATAAATATAGTCCAGCGTTTTGAGAGCTTCGATGATTTCCTTGTGCGTTTTGTATTTTTTCAGCTCCGCGCTGTCGATGGAAATGGCGATGGAATACACGCTGAGACCCGAATTGACATACGCCGGATTGGATTCGATATCGTCGATGAAAAGTCCTAAGCGGCGGATAACCGTAACGAAATCCTGCAAATATTCGCTGCTCTTTAATTCCAAATGCACTTCAAAGTGGTTGGAACGGTTTTTGAGATAGGTCTCAAACGCCGGAAACAGCGACAGACAGCACAAAAGCGCGGCAAACGACACAAGCGTCACGGTATAAAGCCCGGCACCGGCGGTAAGACCGATGATGCCGGTCGCCCAAAGTCCCATGGAGGTGGTTAAGCCTTTGATTTGGTTGCGAGAGCTGAATAACATGGAATTAACGCTGATGATGGCGGCGGCAATGACGGTGGAAGCGGAAATGATGTACAGCTCATCGCCTTTGGCGGATAAATAAATGTCAAGAAGCATCGCGACCGTTGACGCAAGCGACACCAAGATAAACGTGCGAAGACCGGCCGAATGCCGCTTGCTGGAACGCTCACAGCCGATGACGGCGGCTAAAGCAACCGAAAGCAGAATGCGGAAAATGACCGCTGCTGCGCCGATTTCAACCGACCATGCGCCAAGTCTTGTTGCAATGGGATCCATAAAAACATAACCTCTCTTTCTTTCGCTTTGCCTTTACCAGCGTCCGGCTTGCCGTTTGCGTTGCGGAAAGGCGGCGTTGTACTGTTCCTCTGCGGCACTTGTAAAGGCTTTTTCCTCCTCGGAATCGAGGTGCGGCGGCAACTCCTCTTGAATTTTCTGAATGCGCTCGATTAGCAGCTCCAGCTGTGTTTTCGGCACGCCGTTTTCTGCGGTTTCCTCGTCGAGCGGCACGATATCCTCAAGCTTTGTGGAGTAGGATTTGGATAAGTACAGTGACAATTTCGCGCAGGGCGGTCCGATTAACTCATACAGAACGCTTGACGCGAGAATGACCGTCTCCAGTGCCGCACCGTGTGTGCCGCCAAGCGTCCGCGCACCGAGCGCGGCAAGCCCGATGGCAACGCCTGCCTGCGGAATGAGCGCAAGACCCAAATAGTTTCGCACCTCTTTGGACTTCTTCACGGCGATACAGCCGAAGAAAGCACCGGCATATTTGCCGAGGATGCGCGTTAAAAAGTAGGCAACGCCGATCACGGCAAGCGGAACGGTTCCGACTGCATCGGATGGGTTGAACAATGCACCTAAGTCAAAGCTGAGTCCCGACCGGACAAAGAACAGAAGCAATAACGGCGGACTGAAATAGTTGAGCTGCTTGAACAGTTTGTCGTCGTTTGTCACGTTGATGTAAACCGTGCCCATGGACATACAGCCGAGTAACGGTGACACATCAAACAGCGCGCAAATGCCGCAAAAGCCGAATAGCAGTGCGATCGAGACGATCAGGCGGTTATCCGTGCTGTGCTTATATAACGACAGCTTCATGATGAATCCGAACACACAGCCAAGAAGCAAAACGCCGAGGTTGACCGCAATCGGTTTTATCACGCTCATGATATGGAACGCCGCTTCCGAAACCGACGATACGGCAAGCGAAATGCATAGCCCATACGCCACAAGCGCGACAATATCGTCGAGTGCCACGACCTGCAAAAGCGTGTTGACAAAATCGCCCTTTGCGCCGGTCTGCCGGATGGTCATCACGGTGGAAGCCGGTGCGGTTGCCGAAGCAAGTGCCGCCAAAACGAGCGAGAACGCAAGGTTGACACCGAGAAGAAAATACGTGACCGCAAACACCAAAAGCGACGCCATTAACGCCTCTGCCACTGTGATGACAACGACCTTTAGGCCGTTCTTTTTGAGGGTGTCGAGCTTAAAATATTCGCCGGTGCTGAAGGCGATAAACGCAAGCGCAATGTCGGCAAGGAACGACATCCCGTCGATGACGGTTTTCGGCACAAGATTTAAGCAATACGGCCCGATGAGGATGCCGGCTAAGATATAGGCCGTGACGTTCGGCAGTTTTAGGCGTTTGGTGATGCGTGTCAGCAAAAAGCCGAACAACAGCATAAAAGCAACCGAAATGATGACCGTCGCCACGCCCGACGCGGATTGGATGTGCTTTGACAGGTTTTCGAGCATTCTTTGACTCCTTTACAGAATTGTTTTTGGAGATTTAACAAAAAAACGCCTCGCAGGGCTTGAAAAATCATACTCTATATGATACACTATTTATGCATAAAGTCAAGTTATATTTTTTTAGAGTTACATAAATTTACGGAATGGAGACGCTATGTTAGACATTAAGCTTGCGACGCTGTTGACGGTTGCAAAAGAGAAAAATTTTACCAAGGCCGCCGAAAAGCTGTCGCTTACGCAGCCGGCGGTCAGCCACCATATCGGGCAGTTAGAGGACGAACTCGGCACGCGCATTTTTGTGCGCGCCAAAACGGGCTTGCGCCTGACGCCGGAGGGCGAAATCGTGCTTCGCTATGCCGAACGCTTGCGGTCGCTTTACGACAAAATGTTAGAGGAATTGAACGACAGCGAACGCCATATGACAAAGATCCGCGTCGGCATTACACACACGGCGGAAAGCAACTTGATCACCGAAATTCTTGCCAAATACGGTGCCCAAGAAGATAACATTACGATAACGGTTATTACGGATACCATAAAACATCTTTATACTATGCTTGCCGCCTATCAGCTCGATTTGGCGTTTATCGAAGGAAAACCGAGCGATTCCGCCTTCCATCACATCCTTCTCGACACGGATTATCTTGCCTGTGTGCTGCCCGTGACACATCCGCTTGCCGCGCATTCGATGGTTTCGCTTGCCGAATTAAAAAACGAGCAAATGATCTTGCGGCTGCCATCCTCCGGCACGCGCCGCCTGTTTGAAGCGGCACTTCTCAGCATCAACGAATCCATTCATTCCTTTAATATTGCCATGGAGGTCGATAACATCGCAACGATCAAGGATTTGATCCGCAAGGAGCTTGGCGTTTCGATTTTACCGAAAAGCGCGTGCATGGACGAACTAAAAAAAGGCAAGCTTGCCGTGCTGCCGATTGAAAACTTGAGTATGCCGCGCGAAATGAACATCGTGTATAACCGTGATTTTTCACACACCGAAATCTTGCACGATCTTGTCAAGCTGTACCGCGAGGAAGAACGCAAGGCGAACGCTTGAAAGCGAAGACAAAACAAAAGGAGCTGCCGCAGCAGTTCCTTTTTTGTGTTTATTGAGTCGGTTTTTTGCGCTTATTGAGTTGGTTTTTCACGTTTTTTGCCGTGTTTTTTTCGCTTTGCCTTGTATTCGTCCAAATAGCCGTAGTATATCAGCGCGCCGACCTCGGTGTTTTTTTCATCCGCAACCTTGCTTAATTTGCGGTATTGCAGCGGCGTGCAATAGGCCAGCCGCTTGAAAAAACGGTAGAAATACGTCTTTTCAAGGCCGATGATGCTGCCGATCTTTTCAATCGGGATATCGGTTTCCTTTAGCAGACGTACTGCATGGTTGAAGCGATATTGCTCCACCAAATCCGAAAAGCCGCTTCCGGTGTGTTTTATAAGAATGCGGTGTATCTGCGCCGGAGAATAGCCGAATTTGTGACTGATCTCACCGAGCGTAATGGTGCTGTAATTGTCGCGGATATAATTGGAAATCTGCGCGATTTTATCCTGATACGAGGTGTTTCCGCTGCCGATGACCGATAAGGCTTCGTCGGCTTCGGCTAACAAAAGTAACAGCAAGAATTCCTCAAACCGGCGTTTTAACAGCTGGATCAACAGGGAGGAGGTCTGGCGCGTTTGCTTTAGCGAACGGATGGCAGCGACAATCTCTTCGTTTTTGTCTACATTTAGTATTGCATAATGCTTTTGCTCAACCACGGCGGCAAGCAAGGCCGACGGCGAGGACGCGCACAAGTCTTTTTTGAGGTCGGCAAAGTAGATTTTGTCCACCAAAATGTTGAAGCCGACGCAATTGGCGGGCGGATAAATGGAATGGAACACATCCGGATGCAGCAGAACGAATTCGTTTTGGTGGATGCTGTAAAACTGATCTTCAATGTATTCGTATAACGTTCCAGCAAGTACCAGATTGAATTCATAGTAATCGTGCTTGTGCATACCGACGAGAACATCCTCCGACAGCGGCGTGACGACGATCTTGCGGTCGGCGGAGGTGCGGCTCAAATCAAACCAAAAGGTCCGCTCGGCGTTTTGTTCATGCAGCTTTTCGGCATATTCGGTCATTAGCTCACGAATGACCGGTTCGGAGCTTTCATGAACCCATTTTTGCTCAATATGGTCATATACGATTTTGGTCGGCATGGCAGAAGCTCCTTTGGCGTTTTTTTCATTGTATCACCTTATGGGAAAAATGTCAACCGCAGGAAGAACCGAAAACGGCTTTTTTGAAAAATGACGATGGATGTAAGTTTTTCGTGGAATGGTGCAAGTTTTGTATATTGAAAAATCGGTGGGTTTCTGTTATTCTTATGGTGTAAAATAAACAGGAAGTCTGCTTCAAACAGTCGTTTTGTATCGCAGAATTACCGAAAAAAGCTTAAAACACGAAAAAGGAGACTTAGGTATGCTCAAAAAACTGTTGATCGCCTTACTTGCCGTCGGCACGCTGACGCTCGGCGCATCCGCCGCATTTGTCAAGACCGAAACCTATGCGGACGGCACGTTTCACGACATTCCGAGCACCGAATGGTATGCCGCAGAGGTGGCAGGTGCGTATGAACTCGGCCTTATGAACGGCGTCGGCGCGAATCTGTTCGACCCGAACGGCTCAGTCACTGTCGCAGAGGCCATCACCATGGCCGCACGCGCACACGCGCTGTATTTAAACGAAACCATTCCGGATGCTTCCGGCGAATGGTATGCCAAATATGTTTCTTATGCCAAGACTGCCGGAATTATCGCGGATGAATTCACCGCCGCCGATTTTGACCGTCCGGCAACCCGAAGCGAGGTAGCCGAGCTGTTCCGCAAGGCAATGTCTGCGGATTGGTTTACGGCTGTTAACACGGTTTCCGCTATTCCCGACGTTCCCGAAGATGCGTCCTTCCGCGACGGCTTGCTTCTTTTGTACAATGCCGGTGTCGTTATGGGCAGCGATTCGTTCGGCACGTTCAATCCCGATGCAAATATTATCCGTGCTGAAGCGGCGGCTATCATCAACCGTGTGGCACTTCCCGAAAAACGGCTTCACAAGACGCTTGACAAGGTTTCGTATTCCGACGCGTATCTGCTCGCGCAGAGCACGACCATGTCCGGCAGCAAGGAAGGCATTGCCTCTGGGTGGCTGCTCGATAACCGCGGCGGCACGCCCCGAAAGACGCTTGCCGAGGAAGGCTATTCGTCGCTGTTCGACAAGGATACCGAAGCCGGAACGGCGTATATCCGCGAATTCAACAAATTCTCGACCGGAAAGGTCACGCTGGATACCGCGTTTTCCGCCAAGGGCGAAGGCGTGTATCTCGAATACCGCAATGACAGCGGCGATGCGGTCTACCGTGCCGAGATAAAGGATAACGCATGGCAGTTATTAAATGCCGACGGCAGTTATACCAAACTGTGCGACCTCGGCGATACGGTCAATTTTACGTTCTATGTAACGGTTGACCTTGACAATCTGCGCAGCAATACAATTATCAATAAAAAAGACTGCGGCACTTATCCACTTTCGGTTTCGGCGGACAAGGCGAATATCTTAAACTTCCGCTTTGCCACGACCGAAAAGAGCACCGGCATGTTAACGCCCGGCAAGACCGAAATGTTTGTTAACTACGCGGTTTACGACAACTTTGATTACGATGAGCAGGATGCGCTTCCGTTCGATTGGACGGGCGACGCGGTCGCCAAGGATTATGCCTTGCTGCTTGAAAAAGGTACAGCCGGCAAGTATTTCGGTGCGGTCAGCGGAACTGTCGTTGCCGAATTTGAAATGTTTCTCCCGAAGAATGAAAATGTCACCTATACGCTCACGCACGACGGCGAAGCAGTGGCGGCATTCGAAGCCAAGGACGGCGTTTTCACCGTTAACGGCACGACGGTCTATACCGACGCGGTTGCAAATCTTTGGTATCGTCTGCGTTTCGAGCTTGACACATCAAGCAAGACCGTGCTTGTCAAGGTCAACGGAAGAAAGACCGAGACGGTTCCGTTTGCATCAAAAGCCTCAAGCGTCAGCGCGCTGTCTTTCGAAAATAAGTCGGAAACGGGAATTTATCTCGATAAAGTGCGCGTTTACCGCACCTTTGAGCATGCCGATTATGTCCCGGTGCCTGTCAAGCCGGCCGGAGAGGACAAATATATTGTCGGTTTAAATGTCTGCCCGTTGTGGCAGAACGGCAAGCATATGGGCTGGTCGTGCATTACGCCGTTTGACGATATCAAGCCGGTGCTCGGCTATTACGACGAGGGCAGACCCGAAACGGCAGACTGGGAAATCAAGTACCTTGTCGAACATGGCGTGGATTTCCAGGCGTTCTGCGTGTTCTTCACCAAAAAGAACGGCTCCGTGTGTCTTGACAACGACGGCTATCCGCATTTATACGAAGGCTTCATGAACGCAAAATATGCGGATATGACCAAGTTCTGCGCCATTCTCGAAACGGCAAACGCGGCCTCCGCGTCAACTCTTGAAGAGTGGAAGAACGCGTATGTGCCGTATATCATCGAAAATCTCATCAAGGACGAACGGTATGTCGTCATCGACAACAAGCCGCTTATCATGGTGTTCGGTTCGGGTACGATCAAGAAGCGCGCCGGCGGCGTGGAGCAGGCAAGAGCTATGTTTGACTACCTCGAAGAGGAAGTCAAAAAGCTCGGCTATGACGGCGTGCTCTTCTTAGGCTCGGTCGGTCCGGGCTCGAATGTCGACGAATATGCCGCTCTCGGTTATGACGGCAATTTTGCTTACAACTGGGGCACAAACGGCTACAAGCTTGACGAAAACAAGAAGTGGAACCTGAATTATGCCGATAACGCCGAAAGCACAGGCGTTTACAATATTCCGACGGTTTCGGTCGGCTTCAACAACGTAGGCTGGGCGCGTGTACGCTATCCGATGGCCGGTATGAGCGATTTCAAATCGGCTCTTGCCTGGGTGCGTGACGAATATCTGCCGAAGTATGCGAAAGAGAGCTGGCAGAAGAATTTCATGATGCTCTCGACCTGGAACGAGTACGGCGAAGGCACGTTTATGATGCCGACGACCGACGAAAAGGGCTTCGGCTATCTCGACGCCGTTCGCGAGGTGTTTACCGGCGAAAAGGCAAACGCTTCTGTCAATACCGTTCCGACCGACGCACAAAAAGAACGTATCAACCACCTTTATCCGCAATACAGACGGTTATTACGTCGCGAGGGCTACGATGTGGCGCTCGATACGGAATCCGATCCGCTTATCGCGGCTGCTTCTGTTGATTTTGCTGCGGCAAAGGCCTCTGATTATGTCACCTTCAATATCCGTGACGGTGTTATCGGGGCAGACGGCTTTACGGGCATCTCTTCCAACAACGACCCGATGATCACGCTTTCGACGATTGGTGAGCTGAACTTGGATACAAGGGATATCATTGCCATTCGTCTGACGGCAAAAATGCCTAAGGACAGTGTGGTTCAGCTGTTTTTCCGCACAAGCGAAGCCGGTAATCTCTCGGAGGATAAAGCCTTTGTTCTGAAAGCAACCTCCGATGAAACCGAAACCTTCCTTATCGATCCGACCAAAAAGGCAACCTGGAAAGGCATGCTTACCGGAATGCGTCTTGACCCGTGTGCGACGGAGGATACGACGTTTACCGTAACGTCTATTGAGCTTTTGCAGCGCGATGCAATAAACAGCGTGATCGGCACCAAGGGCATCGAGATTAACGGCTTTAAAAAAGAGCTGCCGTTTGCGGCGGAAAAAACGGCAGACGGCGACCGTCTTGTTCCGTTTGACCCGACTATCGGCCTTGATTTTGCTCTCGGCGCGTTCCACGAATGGAATAAGGACAAAGGCGTTCTGACCTTGAACTTCAAGAAGCACACAGTTGTCTTTACGGTCGGCAGCGATTCGTATACCGTAGACGGTGCTTCGAAAAAGCTCTCACAGCCGATCAAAGCAACCGACGGACTGCCCATGATTCCGATGAAAACGCTTTGCGATATCCTTGGCTATACCTATTCGGTCAACGAAGCCGGCGATGTGGTCCTTGTTACGCCGGATAAGGCATACTTTGACGAAATTGAAAAATCGCGCGTGGACGGCTCTTGGGAATTCAACGTTTCGGGCGATTCTGAGGGCTGGACAAGCGGCGATATGAGCTTGTTAGCCGATGACGGCTACTTGTCCTGCGAATCGGCTTCGGCACATTCCGATCCGACTCTTAAACAAAAAAATGCTGTTAATCTCGTTGCAGGCAAATATAACAAGTTCGAGGTGCGCGTTCGCTACAGCTACACCTCCGAGAAACTCCAGACACTCACCATGTACTTTTCTACCGACAATTCGCCGGGAATGAGCGAACATAAGGCGATCCATGTAAGGCTCAAGACCAAGGACACCGGCGGAGAATGGGAAACCTATACGGTTGATCTTGCCACCTGCGAGGAATGGAAGAATACCATCACAGCTCTGCGTTTTGACCCGTTCAATGCCTACGGTCATATGGATATTGACTACATCCGCTTTATTGAAAATCCGGATTATGACGAAGCATCCGCCGAAAAAGAACGCGAAGCTGAGCTTGCCGCCGAAAAGGAAAAGCACAAGGAGTTATTTGGCATTATCAACGGCGACGCGGAAGGCAGCGGAACCGGCTTTGTCAAGGACAACGGATCGCTTGAAATTGTCGAAGACCCGACAAACCCCGATAATCATTGCTATCTTGCTTTACCGAATACGGATAAGGAAAAATGGCTTTATACCGTTCATAAAATGCATTACACGCCGGGAGCAACATATACTTTTTCCGCGGATGTAATGTTGGCAGCACACGGTACGGATGTCAACCCGCCTTCGGGATTGTCAGCCACTGTATTAGCGAACGCCAGATACGCAGATACGGTCTATGACCATGTGGTCGGACGCTGTGAAGGTGTTGTAGCCGGTGCGTGGAAGCATTGGACTTTCACTTTCACTGTTGCTGAGGACAGTGCCGGACGTAACGGAGATTATTTCTGTTTCTACTCCGATCCGATCGACGGAAAAGGCATTGGCTACTATTTTGACAACGTTGTCATTACCGAGCAAATGCCCGAAGATTAACAAAATATCCGGTTCTTTCAAATAAGAGCCGGATGGTCATACAAAATGGGTGAAAATTAGCCCATCTCTCCTTTTTTTGGCAATCTCCGAAGGTGTATGCTTTTGGAGATTGCCGTGCCGCTTTTGTTGAAAGGATATTATGCTATGAGAGCTATCAGAAAAGAACAATTAGAATTTTTGAAATGGGAAATGGGCGTGTTCTTTCATTTTGGAATACGAACCTTTTTTGAGGGCCACCAGGATTGGGATATGCGGGAAATGCCGCTGGATCGGTTTAACCCGGTCAAACTTGACTGTGAGAAGTGGATAAAAACTGTTAAAGAGGGCGGCGCAAGGTATGCCATTTTAGTATGCAAGCATCATGACGGCTTTGCAAACTGGCCGTCTGCATATACGGAATACTCCGTGAAAAACACACCGTGGAAAGACGGCAAAGGCGATGTTGTGCGCGATTTTACAAACGCATGCAGAAAATATGACATCAAGGTCGGTCTGTATTATTCGCCGGCACAATTCGGCTCTGCAAAAATGAATGCGAAGGAATATGACGATTACTTTATCAATCAGATAAGCGAGCTGCTTACAAACTACGGCAAGATAGACTATCTTTGGTTTGACGGCTGCGGCAGCGAGAACCATGAATATGACACCGTGAGAATAACGAAAGAAATCAGACATATGCAGCCGGACATTCTCATATTCAATATGTGGGATCCCGACACGCGCTGGGTAGGAAATGAATCGGGAATTGCTCCTATGCCAAACTACACAATTCAAAAGGATCTGGATTCCATTCGGACGGAGGATAAGGATGTTTTGGAGGACGAGCGTTTTCTCCCGGCTGAGTGTGACTGCCGTATGCGGCTTACCAACTGGTTCTTCAGCGAAAATGATTTTGACACGATAAAAAGCGTCGATGAGCTTATGGGGCTTTATTATTATTCTGTCGGAAGAGGCTCCAATCTTCTTTTGAATCTCTGCCCAGACAGAAGAGGCTTAATTCCCGGAACGGACGCCGAAAGATTTATTGAGTTCGGCAATAAAATCAAAGAAGTCTTTTCAAACAGCCTTGCCGGCATGAAAGAAACCACAAAGGAAAATAACACATATACGACTGAGCTTGCTGCGCATACGCTTGTGAACACGGTGGTTATCGAAGAAGATATTTCGGACGGAGAAAAGGCAGACGAATTTTCCGTATATGTGTATCCGTATCCGTATGGAAAGCGTGTGCTTGTGTTTAAGGGGTATACGATAGGCCATAAGCGGATATGCTCATTTCCCACCATACGTACACAGAAGATCGATATCGTGATAGATAAGGCAAATGCTCCTTGTGAGCTTGACGATATTCGATTATATTATGTGAAATAAAGTACATTATTGCAAAAGGGCGGACAATTTTGTCCGCCCTTTTGCATGCTGTAAATGTGGTATTGCAGCGTGCTTCGATCTGTTCATGCTTAATGTTCCTTGCCTTAAAGCTTGGACAATAAACATACCGTCTCGACTGTTGTTTCAGTTTCCAAGGGAAGTTCTTTCACTTCCTCGCCATCAA
>OIWM01001889.1_pt1 | contig 18867 bp, 15 predicted proteins | sample 1587451 | NCBI WGS metagenome assembly OIWM01 (sample SAMEA3888907, study PRJEB22519) | human gut metagenome | biome: human gut; feature: human-associated habitat; material: faeces | place: Denmark | collected 2011
ATAAAAACCTGTGATGTAATCAATGTCCTCATCCGGAAGCCCATACCCATCCGCCTCCTTCTTCACGAATCTGCTGATAAAGGAGAATGCAAGAGTCTCCAGATAGTTTTGCAGAACATCACGCTTTTTAGAGTCATATATGTGAAGGATTGCCTTTTTGTACTTCAGTACAAAACGTGCTGCCCTCTCATATTCCTCACCGAAGGTTGTGTTCTCATCAACATCCTCCGACATGAATTTCTCTGTCTCCACGCGGAACACATCGTCAAGTAGATCATATATATCGCTGTAGTGATAATAGAAGGTGTTTCTGTTGATTTCACACTCCTCCACAATATCACGCACCGTTATCTTATCAAGACTTTCACCTTCCAAAAGCTGCATAAAGGTGCTCATAATAAACTTCTGCGTCTGCTTAGCCATCTATGTTGCCTCATTTTTCTGCCGCTGCAATGTCTTTACTTTACAACCGCTCTGTCCTTAGCTGCCTTGTAATACTTGAAGTCTGTAAATACTTCACCTGTATATGGGTTCCTCCTGTTCTTGACAGACTTAACAACAATATAGGAAAGTGCTATTATGTTGACGATAAGCGCTATGGCGCTGACGATTGTCATAGCTGTAGGATCTGCATTAGCACTTGTTCCCGCAACTATGCTGGAAACCGTTCCGTCCGCATACTGCTTTGTGATGGTTGCCCATGGATAGAAGGTTGTTCCGTCGTGGAAGGTCTCCTGGAAAAGAGGGAACACCTGTGCAAACATACACCATATACATAATGTATTTGCACGGTTCATAATCCAGCCGCCCTTGTTCCAGATAAGTGCTGCGATTGTAGGTGCAAGTAAGAGTGCCACACCGCAGAACCATGAATGTGTAGGAAGACAGTTGTATGTATAGGCAAAATTCCAGATATCGTATACGATTATATATACCCAGATCATATCAGGCCATATCATATCCTTCTTATCCTTTGAAGAATATACAGCCCACCAGCCTGTCATACAGAAGATATTGAGTATACCTGCAATTCCGTTAAATACATTGTGCCATCCACCATAGAGCCATACACCCTCTGAGGATAACCACCATGAATACCATCCATTGATTGCCGACTCAAAATCACTGGCAACAGCGATAAGGATATTGATGGCAACGATTGCAAACGGGAATGCCTTGAACCAATGCTTCTTTCCTATTCCCCACTCGTACTTTATCATCATAAAGCCGATACAGCCTGTGAGTGCCGCATACAGCTTGGCATAATGGAACCAGCCGTTCATATAGATATGGGTCTGGTTATTGACAGCCCACTCTGCACCTGCTCCTGCTGCAATTGCCACAACAATAAAATATACTGTAAGGACTGCCGGAATAACTCCGAACATTACAAGTCCTCCAGCCTTTGTACGCCTTGCAAATTCATTTAACAGGATAAGTCCCGCAAGCACTGCAAGCATTACAAGCCACTGATAAATGGCATTATCTCCATATACATGAAATAACATAATTATCCCTCTTTTCTTACAGGGAGCCGCAAGGCGGCTCCCATTTCGTATTTTAATCTGTTACCTTTGTTTTCCGTGCATGTATGACAGACAGCCTGCCGGCCATCCTACGTCAACACGCCTCAATCTCCTTGATATTGCACTCATTTCCCTCCAACAGATAGGTGTGCGGTCCATGGCAGTAAGGGCACTCACGTCCGTACTTCACGGTAGGATATGTCTTTTCACAATCCTCACAGTATGTAGTTGCCGGAAGAAGCTCAATCTTCAGCTCTGAGTCCTTTATCAACTCATCCCTCTTCCTGTAATACTGCCAGCAGTCTGTGAGATAATCCGGTACTATTCCGCTTACCTCACCTATCTCAAGTGTCACAGAGCCTATCTCGGTCAGCCTATTCTCTACCGCAAGCTCATTGAGTGTCTTGGTGATATGTACGATTATTCCTAATTCGTGCATTGCAGGTCCTCACAATACAATTTATTTTTCTTTTTTCTTGAACATTATCTTGACCTGTCTCTTGAGCATATATGGAAGTATTACCTTCATCTTATCCTCAGACTTGTGCATATTGCTTGCCGCCGGAATGTCGCGGTTAAGATGTATTGCGTCGAACTCGCACTTGGTTGTACAGATTCCGCAGCCGATACACTTATTAGGGTCAACAACCGTGGCACCGCATCCGAGACAGCGGTTAGCTTCCTTCATAACCTGTTCCTCGGTAAATGTCTCCCTGTCGTCACGGAAAGTCCCCTCAAGTCCCTTTTTTCTGCCCGGCACCTGTCTCGGTGAGTTGTCAAAGCTCTCAAGAACAATATCATCCTTGTCAAGCTCTATGAACTTTCTCATATTTCGTGCAAGCGTGAGACTATGTCCCTTATGTACAAAACGATGAATAGATACACAGCCTTCCTTGCCCGCTGCTATGGCATCGATGGCAAAACGAGGTCCGGTATATACATCTCCGCCAACGAAGACATCCGGCTGTGCAGTCTGGTATGTGACAGGGTCTGCAATCGCAGTCTTATTAGGTCTCAGCTCAACCTTGCTGCCCTTTAAAAGGTCGCCCCACACAATCGACTGACCGATTGAGAGAATAATATTCTCACACTCGACAGTGAGTAATTCATCCTCATTGTAAACCGGGTTAAAGCGCTTATTCTCGTCAAGAACGGACACACATTTCTTGAATACTATTCCCCTGACATGTCCATTCTCAGTAAGAATCTCCTTAGGTCCCCAGCCGTTTCCAAGCTTTATGTTCTCCTCCTCAGCCTCATGTACCTCATCTGCTGCCGCCGGCATGCCCTCTCTCGACTCAAGACAGAACATTGAAACCTCAGACGACCCGGCTCTTCCCGCTGTTCTTGCTACATCGACTGCGACATTTCCGCCTCCGATTACAACAGTTCGTCCCGTAAGCCTCACGCTGTTCTCGTCAGTGTTAATCCTTCTTAAGAAGTCAACTCCCGTCATAACTCCATCGGCATCCTCGCCCGGCACACCTGCCATACGTCCACCCTGAGCACCGATGGCGATATAGAATGCCTTGTAGCCCTGTGCACGAAGTTCGTCTAAGGAGATATCTTTTCCAACTTCTACACCGGTCTTGATCTCAACACCCATCTCGCGCATCACATCGATTTCAGCCTCAATGACATCTTTTTCTAACTTGTAAGATGGAATACCATAGCGGAGCATACCACCGGCATTCTCATTCTTTTCAAATACGGTTGGCTTGTAGCCTCTCTCTGCTAAATAGAACGCACAGGAAAGTCCTGCCGGACCACCACCGATAATTGCAATCTTTTCTTCCCATCCATTTTTGTGGATGCTGGCAGGAACAACGATCGGCGGAACATATCTGGTATCTGCATGCAGATCACGCTCTGCAATAAAACGTTTTACTGCATCGATAGCGATCGGTTCGTCAATGGTTCCTCTGGTACAAGCATCCTCACAGCGTCTGTTACAGATACGACCACAGACAGCCGGGAACGGGTTCTGCTTCTTGATCAGTGCCAATGCTTCTGTATATTCGCCCTGTGCTGCTTTTTTCAGGTATCCCTGTACTGCGATATGTGCAGGACAGGCAGTCTTACATGGAGCGGTACCGGTCTTATGAGAATTGATACGGTTGTTATCTCTATAATCCGGGTCATAGTATTCCTTGCCCCATTTTACCTTATCCGGAAGCAGCTGTTTTGGATAGGCCACTTCTGTGCCATCTGCCTTACAGAGTTTCTGTCCTAATCTGGTTGCACCTGCCGGACAGTACTCTACGCAGCGTCCGCAAGCCACACATTTTTCTTTATCTACATGTGCAACATAAGCAGAACGTGACATATTCGGTGTATTGAATAACTGTGATGTACGAAGCGCATTACAGATATTTACGTTACAATTACAGATACCAAAGATTTTGTTCTCTCCATCGATATTTGTGATCTGATGTACGAAACCGTTGTCCTCAGCACGCTGTAAGATCTCCAGAGCCTCTTCTTTTGTGATGTCATGACCTTTTCCTGTCTCACGGCAATAGTCTGCAAAATCGCCGACACCGATACACCAGCCATAATCATCATCCGCAACACCTTCACCGATCACTTTACGGGAAGCACGGCAGGAACAACGTCCTACACCGATCTTTCCTTCATATTTTGACAGCCAGTAAGATAATTTTTCAATGTCGATGGCTTCGTTTTCCATAGATATTGCTTTTTCTACCGGGATAACATGCATGCCGACACCGGCACCACCCGGAGGTACCATCTGTGTAATACCCTCTAATGGGATATAGGTCATACGCTCAAAGAAAGAAGCTACATCCGGATGCTGTTCTAATCTTGGATTCCCCTTGACATCCCCAGGAATCTCTTCCATGTTGAAAAGTTCGGCAGATCCCGGTACGAACATCGGAAGTATATAGCGTCTTTCTGACTGTGGTGCGGTACGGCCATTGTGGTCATAATGATAACCATAATCGTACTCTAACAGTCCGATGTAACTCATTTCGTCAAGTAACTTCTGGAAACCTTCTTTTCCTTTTTCTGCTACCTTGTCTTTGTTCATTTCACAGAGCTGGTCAAATGTATAATGTGCACGTCTTTTCATGGTAAGACCTACCTCTGCCATTTCCTCTGTAATGATCTCTGCGAGTCCCCAGTATTCCGGATCCTCTGCGGTAACGCCACCGATCATATGACCGGCTACGTCTGTGATCCGCTTTCCTAAAGCGATGATCTTTGGACTTGGATTTTTGTCGCCTTTGTGATTCGCAGGCCACTCGTTGTACTTATTCATGTCCATGTCTATGCTCTCCTTTTCTCATTTCTTATTGTTTGTTTCTATTGTCTGCACCTGTGTGATGCTAAACATTCTCTTATGACTACTTATGTATGTTCTTCGCTCATGCCAAAATGCATCTCGCGCAAGCCTTCGATTTCATCACAGATTTCCTGCAATCCACAGGAACCGCAATCCATATTGACTTCTTTTAACATATGGTCAATCGTTGCCGTGATCTGCTTGGTTTTTTTGAGTCCATCCTGCAATCTGCCGTAATCAACTTTCGGATCTGTAACAAAGATGATCCTGACTGCCTCTACTTCCTTATGTAAATGCAACGCCCGAAGCATGGCATTGCCGATCGCCGTAAAATTCAGCCCTTCATTCAGTGCCTCTGCCTCCACGCGTACACTCTCCCTGTCATTAGAAGACGATACGCGTAGCATAAACCCTTTGGGATAGATATGGTAACGAAAATATCCGATATTCCGGATCGTATTGTATAACCGATCTCCCGTTCCGATACTGTCCTCTGCAACACGCACCAGTGCGATCCTCGCATATGGAGTATCCTCTGTGATCTCCGGCAGATCTTTTCCTATAAGGATGATCTCATCTTCTGGAACGAAATCCTTCCCCGTCGTTACTAAGGTATTTCCTACGGCTGGAAGATTATGTCCTCCTAATTCATATGCCATATCCGACTGTAAGATCATCATTGCTTTTCCGGCATCCTGCCAGTCTCTGCTGACAGGGTCTGCCGCAGCACCGACCGGAAGGATGTGCGCATCCTGCCCCCCAAGGAAAGTCAGGATATCACGGATAATCTCATCGTAAAGTCTCATAGATGTGTATCTCTTTCTATCTTATCGTAATGCTTTTGCATCAGCGGTTCGATCGCTGCTGTAAGCTTCATATCGAGATTAAAAAAGTAGACGATAAAACTCAAGACAAACAGACACACTAATACGATCGCAATGATCAAAATTACATGTAAAAATGTTGCCATATTAAACCGCTCCTTCCTTTGCCATTCCCTTTTGGCGTGCAAACTCTGCTGCGCCAAGCGCTCCCATAAGCTGTGGGTCGATCGGGAGATCAATAACTTTCAAATTCAATACCTTTTCGATCGCTTCTTTTAAACCGTCGTTCTTTGCACATCCGCCTGTCAAAGTGATGGAATCCACGGCTCCCGCCTTCTTTGACATCACAAAACATCTTTTTGCAACGGATAACTCAATACCTGCGGCAATCTCATCCATCGGTTTGCCCTCGCCTACTAAGGAGATGACCTCTGACTCCGCAAATACGGTGCACTGTGCCGTGATCGGGATCACATTCTTTGCCTTTAAAGACAACTTGGAAAATTCTGAAAGATCCATCTCAAATGCCTTTGCCATTGCCTCAAAGAAACGTCCGGTTCCTGCCGCACACTTATCGTTCATAGCAAAGTTTAAAACGGTTCCGTCAGCATCAATAGCAATTCCTTTTACGTCCTGTCCGCCGATATCTATAATTGCCTTAACATTCGGGTCTGCCACATGTACGCCCATCGCATGACAGGAAATCTCTGAGATATTCTCGTCTGCTGACGGTACCTTGTTACGTCCGTATCCGGTACCTACCAGATAAGCCAGATCCTCTGCTGAATTTAAATCCGGTACCTGTGCAACTGCCTTTTCAATGGATTCCTCACAGGAAAGGACCGCATTGATACGGCTGCGAAGTGTTACATCTGCCACCATCTTTCCTGTCTCATCGATGATGACACATTTTGTATAAGTTGATCCGGAATCACATCCGCCATAATATTTCATCTTGCTCCTCCTTTTTACCATGAATGCTCGTCGTGTAAAATCTCCAGTGACGGATCCAGTGGTTCTTCCTTAAATACAGTTCTCATATAACGATTGACCTGATCACGAACACCCTGACGGGATACGATCCTAGGATCAAACAGATCGTGCGTTACCCAGATCAGATGAATGCCTTTTTCTCTTGCCTTTTCCTCGAACTGACCATGCATGCCATTGAGTGCCTTACATGCCATATGTTCCCAGAGAATGACCATATCGGCATTGAACTCCTCACAGTACTCCCAGAGTTCATCGAGAAGTACCTTGTAACCACCATGAGTACGGTTTCTCATGATCATGTTTTCTGTCAGCCATGCCATATCGTAATATGCTTTTTCACGGTTCTCCGGTGTATCTTCCTCTGCGATCATCTCGGTATTTACCATAGAAAGCATATCGGTCAGTGGAACAATACCCCAGCAGTTTAATATCCAAAGCAAAAAATCCATGTAAAAATGCGACTGTACGCCCCATACGATCGCACGGTGACGATATTCTTTTGCCATCATCATCTTGTCTTTGTATGCCTGATTTGCAAGTGCGGTAAGTTTTCGGTCTACATCGACAAATTCCGGCACCTTACCACAGATTGCCATGTAGTTTGTCTCGGTATAAAGTGCAAGATTTGAACCAAAGATCTGCGGATAATCGGTCTTATTCATATCGAGCCATTCCATACGGTGTCTGGTGGACTCGTTGACACGTTTTGCACACTCAAAGTAATATTTCCAATCCCATTTCTCGCCTGTCTTTTCTTCGATAAATGCGATACAATTTCTGATCTCCTGTGCTGCGTAATCCTGTACGTCATCTTCTCTGTGGCGCAGCGGTGCTGCTAACTGGAAGATTGGTATACCATCTTCTAATTCCAGACGTTTTGCAATACCGCCATTACTCATAAGGGAACCGTCACAGGTTGTATTACACTGTACGGCACAGGCACCAAGGATCGGTGCATCATCATCAATGGAAACTCCAAGTTCTGCCTCCGGCATCGGACAGACATCACCGGCAAGTCCAAACTCCTGTGCCACATCGATATAATGCAGTGCCGCGTTCTGGTTCAAAAGAACCGATACATAGGTAGACGGTGTCTCACGGGAAAGTCCCTTTAAGGTAGGAAATCCCATCATAACGGCTGTCATTTCGTTTTCGTCTACAAGCACGACTTTCTTAGAGAACTCTTTATCATTGCCGATACGACGATCTCCGCGGAATAAGTTATCAAGAAGTTTTGCCACATCATAGACAACGAGATCCTGCTCTAAATGACACATACGAAGGTATGGTCCTCGAAGTCCCTGTGTATGTTTATCGACCATCATCGGTACTGCTAAATAGTTTGCCATCCAGCGATAGCGGAACATCGCTTTGATATTTCTAGGCTTGATGATAAAGCCAGCTAACTGCTTCATAATATAGAGCCAGCGTGTGTAATCATAAAAAGTATCCTTAAATCCACGCCACTCACGTCTGCTTCGTACTTTTCCATCGGTAAAAAATCTACCCAGCGCTTCTGCGCCTACTTCTTTTGCCATTATTTCTTACCTCCTTGAATCTTCTTGATCTCAATGCTCTCTACGAATGCCTGCACGCGTGTGCGCATCTGACCGGAAGAGCCAATGGAATATGGACGATCCACGGCAAGTACCGGATAACCATGCTCATCACGGAGAACGATCGTACCGATCATCCGCTCATATGCCCATGGATCACAGAACTTCATCTGTTCGTAAATAATACCGTCTGCGCCGTATTCTTTTGCAAGATCTGCAACGTAATCGCGTCTGCCTGTCATCTTTGCCATATCCCAGTAACGTGGACATTGTGCTCTGCCCTGCACCTGACGACAGACCTGTTTTACAACATCTTCATCGTCATTTAAGAGGATCTCATCACGTCCCGGTAATGATCCATAGCAGAAACGGTCTGCACAGACATAGGCACCGGATTCCTCTACTAACCTGATCACATCCACATCGTCCACCTCGGAGCCGACAAAAACGACACGGGCACGATACTTGTCTGCCGCATCCGGTTCTCTTGTTTTGATCTCCTCTAATGTCTCACGGAGTTTGTCCACGATCAGATGCTTTGGTGCCACATAACTTACCAGGGTAAGGATATGGAACTCATAACCCGTTACGCGTGGATTCGCTTCTTTACGAAAATCACCGATCGCACGGATCAGGCGGCACACTTCGTTGTGCTGTTCTACGGCTGCACGGATAGCCTCATCCGATGTGTCGATCCCATATTTTTCTGCTAAAGGCTTTAAGATGTGGTTGCGGCACTGCAAAGTGTACATCTCTAATGCATTGTCATCATTCTTCTGTGGAATCTCCATATATTCCCAGAAAAATCCATCTTTTCCCTCTCCCATGGTTTTAAGCAGTTCCATATTCTCCACACAGCGGTTCATCATCGTACATCCGTCCGGTGTTACGATACCGTCCACAAAATTGTAACCGCCTTCAATGGCTCTTTCTAAAAGTGCTCTACTGTACTCACACAAAAAACTTGTCATGTAATAGGTAGCCATCTCCATAGAACCTGTACGCGGTGCACGCAGTCTGACGGAAAATATTCCCGGAAGATTCAAAAGTGGTTCCGGTACATTTTCGCAAGTCGTTGCGATACACTTAAGCCCCTCACTTTGTGCCTGACGCACAAGTTCGTTATTCGCATCTTCTAACAACTTTTCAAAATAATATAAGTGCTTTAAGTCTTTCACACTTTCCCTCCTTTACGCTTCTAAAATTCCTATACCGATCAGGGCTTCTTTCGCTCCTCTGACGATCGCCGCATCATCATCTAAATAAAATACACTCTCTCCCTTAAGGTCGAACTCTGCTAACGAAGCATCCGATAATATGTAGGAAAGTACCGGAATATCGCCCACATCCATGTACTGTTTGACATCTAAATTGGGAAGTCGGTTTGCGATCACACCGACCTTATCGTACATCACAAGTTCATCTGCTACCTGTTTGATCGTCTGAACGACCTGCGTTCCTTTTTTAGAAGAGTCCGTGATCAGCATGAGGTGTGTCACTTTTTCCATCACACGTCGGTTGATCTGCTCAATTCCAGCCTCTCCGTCAATTACGATATAATCATAATTCTCTGCCAAAAGACCGATCACTTCTTTCAGATAACTGTTGATCTTGCAATAGCAGCCCGCTGCCTCCGGTCTTCCGATCGCAATAAAAGAAAAGCCATCCATCTCGACAAGTGCGTCAAAAATACGATATCTGGCTTCTCCTAACAATTCAATTGCCGCCTTAGCGTTGCCGTCCTCTGCGTTTGCCACAACCTCTTTGCGAATATCGTCTACCGTGAGTTTCACGTCCACACCGAGTGCAGTAGACAATCCCACAGCCGGGTCTGCATCAATCGCAAGTATCCGTTTATCCGGGTACGCTGCCACTAAAAGTTTGACCATAACTGCTGCAAGCGAGGTCTTACCAACGCCACCCTTGCCTGCGACTGCAAGGATCCTGGCATCACTCTTGTCTTTATTCATTTGCTGTCTCCCTTACTTATAAACATCTTTTTACATTCGTTTATAAAATGTTTATATAAATTTTATCACATGTACATACTTTTTTCGACACAAAATGCCACGATCATATAAAAATGTCATGTTATACAAATATGGCCTACAAACTTCATACACTATTACTACTTGACGCTTATCTTTCGTGCAGTGGTTCTAAAATAAACAGCAGTGGTATTTTATTACTTCTACTGTTTTCCATTCGCAATGACCGGTGTCGGTCTTCTTGTATCAAACACTTCTGCCGGCCGGATCATCTGGTCTAAGACCGTTGTCCGTCCCTGCGTTGCGGTATAGAGCAGATAGCCGTCCATATCAATCCGTCCCTGACGCACATTGTCTGCATTGATCTGTACCCAGTGTGGTTTCGAGCGGTCTACATTACAGAAAAAGTTATAACCGGCACTCTTATAATAGGCATACAGCGGATTGTCATTCGTATAAGGCTGCGGCCCTCCGATGTCATTTCCATGTGCAAAGATCAACGTGTCCACCGCTCCTACAATATTCTGTACATTCGCAACCCATTTCTCATTATCTGTCTTTAAACGTTCCACGGTCTTTCCCGTGACACTCAGATGTCCCCAGGTGTGGCTTGCAAACTCCCAGCCTTCCGCTTTTAGTGCATCAGCAATTTTTTTCGCTTTTTCAATCTCTTTTTCCCGGTTGTAATCAGGGTGTTCGTTCAGCCATGCAAGCTGATCCGGTTTTAAATGTTCTCTGACCTCGTAATCCGAATCCGTACGATAGCCAAACACGCCATTATATCCGGTCATGGCGATCATGCCTCTTGCTCCTTTGTAGGCACCGTCCGGGTGCTTCTTTAAAAATGTATTCAGTCTTGGAACCACATCGTAATCCCCGATATGTTTCTTGCCATCTGAAGTCTTATAAAGACACTTTACATCACTGTTGTCATCTAGGACCAATTTTTCCGGAAATCCGGCAGGCTTATAGGAATGGTAATAGCTCAGATCGTCCACGGACAGAACGACCGCTTTTTTATCCGGTGGCAGCATCAGATTCGTGTTTGGTGCAAACGTTACATTGCCATTTTCATCCTTTGTCTCAACTACTAAATCACGCAGTCTTACAAATACATATCCATTGTCGTACATCTGCTGGGTAATGCGGTCAAATTCTTCCACGGTTGTCATCCACGCGTTCATGCCGTCCACTGCATTTTTTCCCAATACGGATACGTTAAATGCACGATCCGTATCATTGATCAGGGAATGATAGAAAATATGCGGCACTGCATTGACATCCACCGGAACACATGCCGCCTTTTGTTCTTCAAACTTTTTGATCAGTTTTGTGATCTTCGTATTTTCTTTATAATTTTTTACGGACTTTAAGAGATTGATCGCTCCGTCGTAATCATATCCCATCGCCAGCAGTTTTGCCTGCTCTATGTTCTTGTCCTTTTTCTTCGTTTTTTTCTCTGATGCTTCCTGTGACTGTTCTGTCTTTGTATTTTCTTGAGAATTTCTAATGCTCTGTGGTATAACCTTTACAATGATCACGATCAGAACCAGTATTGAAATTCCAAGTACCATGGAAAGCATCGCCTTTTTTCTTCCCATATCTTCCTCCGTTAGCATATATTTTTGTTGTTCTTATCAAGCCGCACCCTCTGCTGCCATATCTTCCATCAAATCTGTGATTGGATCACCCTTTGACTGGAATTCACAGGCATTAAATGGAATGCCCCCGGCTGCCTGCGGCCAGATTCCCAACGTATGATCTACATAATATTTGTCAAAACCGGATGCTTTAAGCTCCTCCGGTGATAAATCTCTTGTCAGCTGATGCACGATCGTAGAAACCATCTCTAAATGTGCCAGCTCCTCGGTACCGATATCATTCAAAATTCCTGCAACCTCACGATAAGGCATCGTATAACGCTGTGAAATGTATCGCATGGAAGCTCCAAGCTCTCCATCCGGTCCACCGTACTGCGACATGATGACCTGTGCGATCTTCGGATTGGTCTGTTTGATATTTACCGGATATTGTAATCTCTTTTCATAATTCCACATAACTTAACACATGCCTCCTTCCCACGGCCAAGGCTGGGTTGCCCAGTCCCAGTGATCTCCTACTTTTGCACTGTCGATCGTAAGAGGACCATACTGGTCTGCATAGGCACGAAGTCCCTGTTTGCGTAGTTCTTTGTAGTGTTTTAAATAATTTAATGCTTCTTCGTCGTCAGGATGCGTATCCAGATAAAGGGTAATGTCATTGACGGCAAAGCTTACCATATTGATCCACTGTAACAACTGTTTCTGGCTCATCTGCTGATTCATCATCCCCGCATCCCCTTTCTTCCGTAAAACGGTTTATTTAATTCCGGAAAAATGGTTCCGACCTGAAGAGCACGGTCCGGCTCATAGACATGCTCAAAATGCTGCCATGGTACATATGCCATTGCTAATGCAAAATCCTGACATGAGGACATATCGTAACGCTCACCGCATTCCCGTTGTCCCATATTGCTTCTATTGCAATTTCCCATAATGTTATTTCTCCTTATCTCTTTACTTACAAAATATGCATATTTTATTTTTTCGTGCATAAGAGAAATAACCCGTTTTGCAAACACACTTTAAGACTGGCTGCTTAAACTGTCAATGGAATCAATGATCTCTTTTAACTCCGGGACCATCTGCTTCTGACTTGCCGCGATCTCTTCTACCTCTTTTCGCATATTCAGGATATTTTTCGTATTATACTCTATGCGTTCTCGAAGTTTCTGTCTCCTTGCAATCAGATTATGCTGCACCTCAACCATTTCCTTGTCATTATAAATCGCTTCCGGATTGCCGGTCCACACTTTTGCATCATAGAGCTGATAATCTTTCAGTCTGCGTACCAAGCGGGAGTTATAGTAATCTAGTTCTTCGTTTGTCTGAAGATATTTTTCCTTTTCCCGCACTGCATCCTGATACTGCTCCCAGATATAGGTCAGTTCCTTCGAATTGTGTACATGGTATTTTTCACAGGTATAATCGACTGCATTTTTTGTATTGACATATTTAAACTTGATCTTATTCAAAAGGATGATCGCTCCGTTAATGTTTGCCTCGCAGCGTTTTAACTGATCGATATCCCGCTGCTGACGGAAATAGAGGAAAAATCCACCGATGGCTGCCGCGGATACCAGCAACGTAAACATCAGCTTTGTGTCCACGTTTTTCACTCCCTGCAGGACTAAGATCAGCGCCATCAGGACAATAAATACGCCAAACAATACATAGGAAAAAATCCTAAGATGATGCATCTCTTCCTTTACTTCTTCCATGCAGTACACCCACGCCTGTTTTTCTCCCTCTAAATAATTCATATCCCGGCGGATGGCTGCCTCATAGGCTTCATTTGCCTCTAATCTGCGGATGGCATCCGGTATCTCATCCTCTTCCTGCTGCATCTGAACGAACTGTGCGTCGGAAATCTTCTGGGCCGTATTTAAATACTGATCCCTTGCCTTATTGAGTTTGGCAACATTTCCTGCAACCTCATGCAGATCCTCCTGTGTTTCTTTTGGAATATTGCGGATTTTCTGGATATCATTCAGATAGTCCGTGACAATACGGTACTCAGACTTCGCCTCTTCTAACTCCCGGATCGCCTCAATGATCTCCTCACAGCGTCCGAGCATCTCATGCTCTGCCTGCCTCTTATATTCCGCACTGTCCGTATATGCACCCCGCGTATTCAAATGCTCTAACACATCTTCAATATTCTGTTTTGCTTCCGGCTGTTCTTTTGCTTTCTTTCTTCTTTTCCAAAATCTCATTGTTTCTTACCTGCCATACTTCTCATATTCCTGACGCCATTTATGGACGATCCCGTAAATTTCTGATTTTGTCTCTGCTTTTATTTCTTCCTTTGTTCCTTTTTCATAAGCCTCATATAGGTTCCGGATCTTTTTTACATTTTCATCCGAAGGAAGCTGCTCTTTTATCGCTTCTAATTCTCTTTCATACTCTTTGAGTTGTTCTGTGCCAATCCCGTATTCTTTCGCCCGTTCGCTTTGTTTTTCTTTCTTATCTGCTAAGAACAGACAAAATAATTCTGACTTTTGGGAACTTGGGTTTGTATTCTTCTCATAAGCTGTTTTGTAACAATCTGCCGCCTGGGAAAACAGAAACAGATTTGCATAGGCGGTTCCTAAATTGTGGCTCACATCTCCTAAGAACACCTCCTGTGTCTCTTCTGTCTGATTCTGTAAGATCCAACGATATTCCTCCATGGCGCAATGATACTTTCCACGCCGCAACAGACGGTCTGCACGCAGCTTATGCCTTGAAAGCTCGTCCTTTTCCTCTAACTGTCTGAAAATCTCCATGGCAGCCTGCTGTTCCGCCTCGGTCGCATAGCCGGTCTCCTCTAAAAGAATCCTTGCAAATTCATAAGAAGGCACCCCCTGTTCTAATGCCTCTTCTAATTTGCAAGCAAGTCCTTCCTCTTTGATCTCCGTTCTTACCCAGTAGAGGTTCGGTGAATCCACGGACCAAAGTTTCGGGTTTGCTACATCCACACTCTGGCTAATCGTCTCTGTTTTACCGGCTGCTACGGTAATGTCATCGGTCTGTGTGGAAATAACATCGCTTTCCTTGTTATAAACGGTCGATTTTACTGAAACACCAGTTGCTTCTGTATCAGAATCGTTTGTTACGTCCGTCTTGATGTCAACGCCTGCTTTTGTGGCATTCTTGATTTCTTCGTATTTGCCACCTTCTGCTTCCAGTTTTTCAAACGGAGTAGTGATCTGCACGCCATTCACCGGAACATTCAGTTTCTCGGTGGAAATCAGATATACATTACGGTAGATACCGGCTCCTGCATACCATCTGGCACTGCTGTTGCTGCTTTGTACTTTGACTGCGATCACATTCTCGCTGCCATCGTATTTCAGATATTTGCTGATATCATACGTAAAGGTGTTGTAGCCAAGGTACTGCTTCCAGTTGTCCTCGGTATGTCCGTTCACCCATACCTGGCTGATCATCTGCACACCGTCGAATTCAATTGAAACGGTTTTGTCTTTAAAGTCATCGGAAAGTGTGAAGCTCTTGCGGTACCAGCCGACACCGCCTGCCAGAGAACCCTGTGCCGCTCTGACACCATTGCTGTTCTCATAAGTACCATAGATTGCCCAGTCATGCGGCAGATCAACGTTATCCCAGCTCGAATCATCGTAGTCCACACCATCCGCCTGAACGGAAGTATCGTTAATGTTGTACTTATTGACCAGTTTGAATTTCCAGTCATCTCCAAATTTCATTTTACGCTCACTGCGTTCTGTTGTCGCTCCTGTTTTCTGAACGGCTGCCGCGACATCTGCCGCTTCTGCTTTCACTGGAGCCGGAAGAATCCCGATTCCACTGAAAACCATGGCAACACTCAAGGCTAACGCCGTCCATCGTCTCGCACCTTTTCTTTTTTTGTTCATTTTTTCCTCCTTTTTGCTGCTTTTCACACTATCCGCATCGTGTTTAGTGAATTTATACACTTTGCTTACTGGTAATATACAAAATTTTTCACCAAAATCATATGTACTATTTTTTGTTTTTTGGTACTTTTTTTACCGTTTTCCATTTCTTTCGCTTTTTTCCTGTGTTATACTAATAATGTTGAATCAAAAATTTTGGGAGGTTGTATGTATGAAACGTACAAAAAAACTACTTCTCCTCTTTTTATTTTTCTGTCTTTTCCTGACTGGCTGCACAGCTGCCACGCAGGAAAACATGGATTCTGCTGAAAACAATTATACAGAGCTTACTCTTTTTTCAGATGTCTCTTTCTGGAATCCTCCAGTCTGGAGTTTTGAAGAAGGAAGCATCAGTGCCGGTATCTCAAAGAAAACCGGAGCATACCTGGATTTTACGATTCCGCCACAGGACGCATCCAAAAAGCTGAGTCTGATGATCTTAAAAGATGAACTCCCTGACCTGATCGTCGCTACGGACAAGAATGTGATCAATCAGCTGATCCGTTCCGGAAAGGTCTGGTCTTTGCAGGATTTTTTTGAAACTTACTGCCCGGATTCCCATTTGCTGAAAGATTTCCCGAAAGACCGGAAACAGGAGTATATCCGACAGTACGGAGACTGGTATGCTTATCTTTCACACCTGAATACCGATGATGCCCGCAAAACCTGGAAAGAAAAGACCTCTTATTATGGAGATCTTTTCACCCACAGTTACAATCATGGCATTATGTTTAACCGCAAACTTCTGGCACGTGCTAACCTGACCGTTTCGGATATACAGACTGCCTCTCAGGTCTTAAAAGCTTTTGAAAAAGTCAAAAAGCTGACTGCTGAAGACGGACAGTCCACCATCCCATTGCTGCTGGAAGGCAATCAATATCTTGACTCTTCGATTTCCTGCCTGATCGGTTCTTTCGGTGCTGAAGTCATTGACGACAATGGAAATTATACAGAACGCTTCCTTCAGCCGGAATGCAAAGATGCTTTTGCCTTTCTGAACACAGCCTTCCGCAAAGGTTATGCTTTCAGTGAAGATCTGACACTTGATAATCTCCAGATGCGCGATCTGATAGCAGATGACCGTGTATTCTGCTATATCGGAAACACTTCCAATACAAGTGTGGATGCCACCAGGTGGGTTTCCGCAGGTCCGATCCTCTCCGATTTTGGAAAACGTCCGGTGATGAGCATCGACCTGAGTGTACCGACCGGCTGGATGCAGACTTTTGTATCCAAAAGCTGCAAAACCCCGGAACTTGTCGCCCGCTTTTTTGATTATATGACTTCTGACGAAGGATTGCTCTACAGCAACTACGGCGTGGAAAACGAAGATTATACTTTCGACTCGGATGGCTATATCCACCGGACTGCCAGAGGACAGCAGCGCTTTCATGATTCTAATGATATGCTCGGACTGTTCTGGAATTTTTACAATGTTGCCTGGGATCACAGCCTACTTCCGGTACCTGCAAAAGGAAGCATGGACGATTGTTTAAATCAGATCCAGACTGCTTTTGCCAGATATCCGGACACATATGTTTATGATTCTGCCCTTCTTCGTCTGCCGGATAATTACATTTCCCCGAACAGTGAGGAAGGTCAGATTGAAAGCACGCTGGAAGCTTACCGCAAAGAGCAGATTCCAAAAATCCTCTCTGCTTCTTCGGATACCGAGTTTGAAGAACAGTATCAGCTTTTTGTAACCACACAAAAAGAACTTGGAGCTAAAAAACTGGATCAGAAGATCAACCGGCAAATGCAGGAGAATTTTTCCTATTACGGTAAAAAAATAGAGAAAGTCAACCCACAAATGCAAGACACCTCAAAATCAAACGGAGAAACAAAACCATGAACTTCTTACAGACTTACCGCAGACACCTGATCTTTAAGCTGGCCGGGATTGCTGCCTTGATCCTTGCTGTGCTTTCGTCTGCCTATCTTTTTATGTCGGTGGACTATGCAAGATCTGTGCGTAAAAACACGCTCGCCCTGAATGAACGTCTGACAGCCCAGACTGCCACACGTATCGAAGCGTACTGGGACTCGCTTTACAATATCACAACTGCATTCTGTTATTCTCCAACCGTGCAGCAGTATTTTTCGGTAAATTCTCTGAACCGACTTCCGGATACACAGGAGCTTGCCTCGGTCTTTTCCAACACACTCCTGCTGAATGACCGTATTTTAAGTGTTTATCTCTACAATGCAGATGCAAAGCAGATTGCTTCCATGGGGAAAAATTTTTCGATTGATACTTCCAAACTGAACACCGATGCCGTGATGAATATCCGGGCATCACATCTGAAGTCAAACGAAAAACGCCCTTACTATGAGCTGATCTTCCCTGTTTATGATCTGAACAGCATCCAGTACCAGAAGCTGCTTGGTACCTGCGTTTTTGTCCTGGAACCGGAAAGTTTTGATGATACACTTCAAAATGCCCAGTCAACGGAGCATGCCGTTGTTTTTCTTCTGGATTCCTCGGACTGCATTCTTGCTTCTGCCGGTTCATCGCAGTCCTGCGGAAGTACGCTGGCATCTGAGATCCTGCACAGCACTTCCGAAAAATATTTTTTCACTCAGACACTTTCCTACAATGACTGGAAAATTGCCGGTTTCCTTCCGGAATCAGATCTTCGGAAACCGGATCAGAGCCTGAAAGAAACACAAATCCTGGTTTATTGCATTTCCCTGTGTCTTTTGCTCTTTCTGCTTCTGTACTGCAATTACAGCATCATAAAACCGATCACCGGAATTTCTGCTTTTATCCGTGAGATCAATCAGAATCCGGACTCCCGGCTTTCCCTCGACCGTCCGGATGAGATCGGCACAGTCGCAGAAAGCCTGAATCAGATGCTCGATGAAAAGCAGCAGTTGCAGCTGGAGATCGAGCAGGTAAAATATCTTGCCTATGAAACGGAACTTTCCAAAAAACAGGCAGAGATCCTTGCCTATCGAAGCCAGATCAATCCGCACTTTCTCTATAATACGTTTGAGTGTATCCGGGATATGGCTCTGTTCTACGATGTGGATGACATCGCAGAACTTACGATGGCTCTCTCCAATGTCTTTCGTTTTGCCGTCAAGGGAACTGATATGGTTACCGTAGAAAATGAGCTGGATCATATCCGTGAATATGCAAAGATCATAAATTACCGTTT
>OIWM01001891.1_pt1 | contig 18824 bp, 9 predicted proteins | sample 1587451 | NCBI WGS metagenome assembly OIWM01 (sample SAMEA3888907, study PRJEB22519) | human gut metagenome | biome: human gut; feature: human-associated habitat; material: faeces | place: Denmark | collected 2011
GTTGTAGCAGCGCGTGAGCGTCGAGCCGTAGCCGATCTCGCCGAACAGACCGCCGATACCCTGATTGCCGCCGTTATAGGCGGCAAGGCCGATGGCACCGGTGTTGCAGGAATCAACGGCCTTCGTGGACTTGACGGAAGCGCCGAAGCCGCCAATCTTCGTGCGGCCGGTGATCGCGCCATTGTTCACGCAGGAGGTGTAGGTCGTCGTCTCGCTCTTGGCCGCGAAGCCGGAGACATAGTCGCCGTCCGTGGTCACGGCGCCGTTGTTGACGCAGCGCAGGAAGTCTGCATTCTTCACGATACCGGCAAAGCCGCCGACATAGCTCCACGGATAGGGGGCAGAGCCCTTCTTCGCGGTGACGGCAACGTTCGTCGTGATATCGGTGAAGGAAACATATTCCGCACCGCCAACGAGGCCGCCGGAGTAAGCGAAGGAGTTGCGGTAGTTTTCGGTGATGTCCAGCTTGCCGGAGAGCATCAGGTTCTTGATCTCCGCCTTCTTGTCGGCCGTGCCCTTGACATAGCCGAAGAGGCCGAGGTACGGAGCGCCGACAGATTTGTCATTGGAATCGAAGGTGATGCTCATGCCGGTGATGCTGTGGCCGTCGCCGTCAAAGCTGCCGGTAAACGGCTGGCTCTGGGTGCCGATCGGGGTCCAGGCCTCGGTCAGCTCGAGGTTGGCCGTCAGCTTGCCGCTGATGGCGGTGTCGCCGCCGTTGACCTTCGCTGCGAACCACTGCAGCTGCTTCTCGCTGGCAATGCAGTAGACGCCACTCTCGTCCTGCGTGGGGATCGCGGGATCCTGCGCGCCGCAGCGGGTGCACAGGCCGTCGCTGCCGTATTCATGGCCGAGAGCCGGGATCTCCTCCGTGCGGGTCTCACCGTGCACGCTGCAGGAGAACGTCTTGACACCGGCCGTCGTGCAGGTGGGCTCTGTCGTGACGACGCCTTCGTCCCACTGGCAGGGCTGAGGTACCTCGCTCGTGAGAACGACCTTCGCCGTTGCGGGGGCGTAGCAGGCGTCCCCCGTGCCGTAGTTCGGGTCATAGCCCAGCAGGTAATAGGTACCGGCCTTCAGTGAGGCCGTGTCGAGCGTGTAGCTGCTGCCTTCGCTCGTAAGCTCCTGCTGCTGTTCCCAGTTTTCATTGTAGAGCTTCACATTGAGACCGGTGATCGGCTCAAAGGACTCCGTGCCGCCGTCGGACACGGACTTGGTGTCATACTTCTGCGTTTCGAATGTGATCTTTTCACCGACCTTGGCGGTGTAGTCGTCCTTGTCAAAGCGGGCGAATGCGCCGTAGGTCCAGAAGCTCCAGTTGGAGAACATGGCCAGATCGATCGTGTCGTTGTCGGACAGCAGAATGTAGTCTGCCGTGGAGCCCCAGCCCGCAGACATCAGGGGATAGACGTGGTTGCGGTAGTACATGAGGTTCTCGTCATGGCCCCAGAAGTTCTGCATATACATGGACGTGGCGCTGCCGGAGATGAGCAGCGCATTGAGCGTATCCACATAGGAGCCGCCGAGCATGTCATCCACGCCTTCGCCGCTGCCGGTGAATTCCAGCAGGCCGGACGTGCCCTTGCCGCAGTCCTTCTCGGCCACGCCGAGGTAGTAGCGCTCGAGCATATAGATGTAGAGGTGCAGGAGCGTCGGGCGCTGCACGATCTCGTTGTCCGTATAGCTTCCGGAGCCGTTCTCCGTGTGGTAACGGTTAAAATCGTCCAGACCGTACAGGGACAGGGGGAAGTACGGGACCTTGACCTCCAGATGCGACAGGATGGTGCCGCCGTCGTCCTTGCCGATGATCGGTGCGCCGTCGCTCGAGATGGTCACATAGACGGTGACGGAGGCCTGGTCGGTCTCGTCATAGCCGTACTGGTTCTTGTCGCCGTCCTCCACGGCCTCGACCGTGATGGGAACGACAGCCTCAGCACTGCCGCCGTCCGTGCAGGTAGCGGTAATGCCGATGCGGAATTCCCCTGCCTCGGCAGAGGTGAACTGCAGCGTATTGTCCTTGATATAGACCTTATCGCCGTAATCCGCCTTCAGCGCGAAGCTGAGGGTGTGCCCGTTCGGGTCGGTGAACACCGTTCCGAGCGGGAGCTGGTACAGCGCACCGACCTTGACGGGATCGGGCGCCGGGGTACTTACCGTGATGTCGCAGTTCGCCGCGAAGACCGCGGGGATCATCGACAGAAGCATGGCAAGCACCAGCAGGATGCTCAGGATTCTTTTCATGCTGCTTTCCTTTCTTTTGGGGAACCCACTGATCGATCCTCTGCGGCGGATGCCGGAGCTTTTTCGCCGATCCATCGGTTCGGAAAGTTTGGAGTATTGCGCAGCCGTTGGCGGCTCTGCCGCCTTACGGATGCGGCATGCCCCTTGCGGGTACACAAAGTACGCCTGCACTTTCCAAACCTCGACTCGACGAAAAATCTCTCGGTATCCACTCTTGAGGATACGATTAGTGGCTTCCCAGATTTATTTATCTTCAGACCGTTGACGGTCAAAAAGATCAAAGCCGCAAAAAAACAGCCTGACAGGAAACTACATGGGAGACATGGAGTTTTTGGCAAGCTGCTGCGTCGTGGGGCGGGTCGGCGGCACCCGACCCGCCCACAGGAGGAGAACACCCGGTCATGCGCAGCGGGAACGCATCCGCTGCCCCGAATCGGGCACAAAAAAACGGCTGAAAGGATAGATAGACTATCCCCTCAACCGATTCGGGCAAAGTAATGCATCACAGTAGGTCTTCTGGGTCGCGCATCCGGGAGCAAAGCCCCCACGGCCGCTGCCCTGCCTTCTCAGGGTTCCCCAATGACCGGCTTTCGCCGACGGGCAGCGGACTCAACGCTCACAGCGACGGTTATCCCAGAGGCGCAGCGCGCCTCCCTCGGGGTATTATCCCCGTTCCCTTGTTTACCCGTATGCCTGACGGGGTTGCCCCGCGCCGTTGCGTACATACGGTCTCTGCAAGCAGAATATTCAGTTCCTGCCGCACAGGCTTTGTGCGGACTACTTTGATTATAGACCATGCGGGCGCGCCTGTCAAGCACCGAAATCCGTATTTTTTTAGCGAATGCGGAAACACACACCGGAACGGGCTTGACAAAAAAATCTGCCCTTGTTATACTGAGAGCAATGGAAGCTTCAAGTGCTTCCGCTGCCGTCCGGGCAGCGGGAGAGGATAGGGAACCGGGTGAGAATCCCGGACGGTACCGCCGCTGTATGCGCGGAGGCCGCGTGCAGGGCGAAAGCCGGTCATTGGGGAACCCTGAGAAGGCGCGCGCGGCCGTCGAGGCGTGAGTCAGAAGACCTGCTTGGGGAGGCTCTGCCCGCATGGTGCGGGAAACGGGGCGCTTTGTTGTGCGCAAATGCGGACGCTGCAACGATTGTTGCAGTGTCCTTTTTTTCTGGGGGTCGTGCCATGAGACGGAAAACAATCTGGGGCCGGGTCTGCACGGCCGTGCTGATCCTTTCGCTTCTGGCCGGTGCGGTGGCTGTCGTGTTCACGGGCGGACGGGTGCGCCCGCCCGATCCGCTGCCGGAGCAGGCGCAGGTCCTGCAGCCGGACCGACAGGAGCGCGGCGGCAGCGGCGGCACATCGGACGACGTGCCCCTCACGCAGTCCCCGGAGCCGACGGAGCCGTCCGAAGAGCCGGACGAGACGGAAACGGCCGAGCCATCCACGGAGCCGGACGAGCCGACGGATGCGACGTCCGCCACGCAGACGACACAGACGCCCGAGCCGAGCGAGGAGCCGACGCGCAGCACCGGCGGCGGAACGGAGCCGACGGAGAAGCCGGGTCCTGCCCCCACGGAGGCCCCCGGCCCCGAGGAGCCGCATATCGTGACGGACCTTGTCAGCCGCGTCTGGCGCTCCGGTGAGCTGGACGGCGATACGCTGCGGTTTTATGCCTATGCTGCGGGCAGCGGAGACCTGAGCCTGCGGGTATATTATAAGGAGTCCGGCTCCACCGCAAACAACGGCACGCGCCTTCTGCCGGCGGACGACCGGAACTTCTCCGTCCGCCTTACCTTAAATCAGTCCTATACCTTCTCCTTATATTTATATCGCGACGGCCGCCGCATCGGCGATGCCGCGGTATACCATATTTCCTACCGCGCAAGGCTCGCAGACGACGATCAGCCCGAGATCGGCGATGCGCCGCCCGTCATCACGACGAGCCGCGACGGCCGGACCGACCCCGTCTCCGTGCAGACGATGACGTTTGTCGTCTGGGCGAGGACGGGCACGGACGGTTCACCGATCTACACGAGCCATCTGCAGGTCTCGATGGACGGCGAGCTGCTGACGAACCCGACCGGCAGCGCCGCGTCCGGCTATGAATATGTGCTGCGCTTCTCCGCGCCGCTCGTCGGCGATGAGCGGGAATATACACTGCGCATCCTTGCGTGGGACGATGCCGGAAATTCCGCCATGCGCACCGTGAAGATCGTCTATCAGACGGTCTCGGAGGGCGACGACATCGGTGAGGCGACCATCCGCATCGACGCCACGACCGTCGGCCTCGGAATCGTCGACGAGGAGACCGTCCGCATCAAACAGGGCGACACGGCCGCGCAGACCGTGCTGCAGATGCTGGAGGACTGCGGCTATGAGGCGGGCTATGACGGCCTTGCGGAAAAGAACGGCGGTTTTTATCTCATGCGCCTGACGCGCGGCGACCTGCTGTATCGCGCGCAGGTGCCGGAGCGCCTCTGGACACTCATCCAGCGCGACGGCATCTCGCTGACGGGTGCGCCCGGCCGCGACAGCCTCGGCCAGCACGACTACACCTGGGGCGCGGGCTGGATGTATGATGTCAACGGCTATTACCCCGGCAAGGGCCTGTCGGAATGGATGCTCGGCGACGGCGACGTGCTGACGCTGCGCTTCACGCTGGCCTGGGGCAAGGATATCGACGGCTTCGGCGCGACGGGCGGCGGCTACGGCGTGCTGTCCAGCTACTGCTATGTCTGGCGCGACGGGCAGGAGATCCCGCTTGGCCACGACTGGCAGGAGACGGCCCGTGTCGAGCCGACGGAGACGGAGGACGGCTATGCGGACTATGTCTGCACGAAGTGCGCCGAGACGCGCCGCGACGTCCTGCCGAAGACCGGAACGGTCGACCCAACGGATCCCACGGATCCCACGGATCCCACGGAGCCCACAGAGCCGCCAACGGATCCCACGGACCCGACGGAGAACGGAAACGAGAGGAGCATGTTCCTTGAAGCAAATGCGAAATATTCTGATCCTGCTGCTGTGCGCTGCACTGCTGGCGGGCTGCGGCGCAAGATCGGCGCCTGCAAAGGCACTCGAGGGCTGCCGGGCGCTGCTCGGCGTGCGTGAGGGCTTTCTGAAGGACCGCGCAGCGGAGCTGGCGGGCAGCTCCATCGGAGATTGGCTCGCCATGGCGCTGCTGGCCTGCGGTGCGAACGAGAGCTATGACGCTTATCTTGCTGCGCTTGAGCGGCACGTCACGGAGCGCTATGCCGAGCAGGGCACGCTCGATGCGCTCATGGCGACGGAGTATTCCCGCACGATCCTGACCGTCACCATGCTCGGAGGCGACCCGGCCGCCTTCGGTACGCGGCCGGACGGCACGACCGTGGACCTGCTGGACGACGGCGTGTGGAATTTTGCGGGCGAGCTCGGCGCGCAGGGCCTCAACGGCCTGATCTTTGCCCTGCTGGCGGTCGATGCCGGGACCTATCCGGAGCCGGAGCGGGCGAAAAACACGCGCGCCGGGATCGTGGAGGCCATCTGCGCGGCGCAGGAGCCGGACGGCGGCTTCGGCCTCGTTTCCGGCGCCTCGGAGGCAGACCTGACGGCCATGGCCCTGCAGGCCCTTGCGCCCTACGGCCGGGACGAGACCGTGGAGCGGGCGCTTGCCTGGCTGAAGGATCAAATGCAGCCGGACGGCACCTTCCTGGCCTACGGCGAGCCGAGCGCCGAGGGCTGCGCGCAGGTCCTCCTTGCGCTGGCTGCGCTCGGCATCGATCCGGAGCAGGAATTCGGCAGCGTGAACCCCGAAACAGGCCTTGCAGAATTCCGGAAGGCGGACGGGAGCTATGCGCATCTGCTGACGGACACGGAAGGAAATCTCATGGCGACGGAGCAGGCCATGCTGGCCCTCTGCGCGCTGGAGCGGCTGCCGGACGGCGGCTGCGTATACGAATCGAAATATCGGGAGGCGGCATGATGGAACAGAAACAATATGAGCTTGCGGCGCAGGTGCTCCGCGAGGTGCAGAAGGTCATCCTCGGCAAGCGGGAGATCGTGGAAAAGGTCCTGATGGCCGTGCTGGCGCAGGGCCATGTGCTGCTGGACGACGTGCCCGGCGTCGGCAAAACGACGCTGGCCATGGCCTTCGCGCGCGCGCTCGGGCTGGAGACCCGCCGCGTGCAGTTCACGCCGGACACGATGCCGTCGGACATTCTGGGCTTCTCCGTCTATGACAAGCAGGCGGGGGCCTTTTCCTACCAGCCGGGCGCGGTCATGACGAACCTGCTGCTGGCGGACGAGATCAACCGTACCTCCACCAAGACGCAGGCGGCCCTGCTGGAGGCTATGGAGGAGCGCCGCGTGACCGTCGACGGGAAGACGCATCCGCTGCCGCAGCCGTTTTTCGTGCTGGCGACGCAGAATCCCGTCGGCTCGGCCGGAACGCAGCTCCTGCCCCCGGCGCAGCTCGACCGCTTCCTGCTGTGCCTGAGCATGGGCTACCCCGACCGGGAAAGTCAGGTGGAGCTGATGAAGGAGCGCCACCACGCCGACCCGCTTGCGCAGGTGCGCCCCGTGACGGATGCCGCCGCGCTCGGCGGCCTGATGGATGCCGCCGCCATGACGTTCGTGGCGGACCCGGTCTATGATTATACGGCCCGCCTGCTTGAGGCCACGCGCTGCCATGAGAGCCTGCAGCTCGGCCTGAGCCCACGCGCCGGTCTGGCCCTGTGCCGCGCGGCCAAGGCGCGCGCGTTCCTGCATGCGCGGGACTATGTCCTGCCGGAGGACGTCGCGGAGGCTGCGCCCGATGTCTGTGCCCACCGCCTTGTGCTCGCGCCGCGCGCCCGCCTGCATGACGAGACGGCGCGGTCGGTGCTTGCCGAAATTCTCGAGCGCGTCCCGCAGCCCGCGGTGCGCGAATTCAAAAGCTGATGCGGAAGCGGATGCTGCGCGCCTGGCTGCTGTGGCTGCTGGCGGCGGCCTGCTGTGCGCTCGCCTTTGCTTTTACCCATGCCGGGGCGGCGCTGGCCGCGCTCTGCGTGCCGGTGCTGGCGGCGCTGGCGGGATTCGTCGTGCTGCGGTGCAGCAGGCTGCCCGCGCTTTCGCTCCGGCTCCCGGCAGGCGGCCGGAAGGACGGCATGATCGCGGGCGAGATCGCGGCCTCCCGCCGCGCGCCAGGCCGCGTCCTGTGCCGCATCGAGGTGCGCAATGACCTGACGGGCGAAACAACGGAATTTTTCGCGGAGGAGCGCTTCTCGTTCCGCGCCGAACACTGCGGCCGCCTGACGGTTCGCATCCGCAGGGCCTGGCTCCTCGGCCTGCCGGGCCTGTTTGCCCGGAAGATCCGGACGGACGCGGCGGCGCATGTCACGGTCCTGCCGGATACGTTCCCGGCCTCCGTCCATGTGACGATGCCGGAGGTGCAGAGCCCGGACAGCGACACCAGCAGCCCGGACCGCCGCGGAAGCGACCTGACGGAGCCGTTCCGCCTGCGCGAGTATGCGCCGGGCGACAGTCTTCGCCAGATCCACTGGAAGCTTTCCTCCAAGCTCGATCGCCTCGTGATCCGCGAGCCGGGCATGCCCGCTGCGCGCACGCTGCTCGTCTTCTGGGACCGCAGCGGCGATGCCGCCGCGCGCGACGCGCAGGCGGAGGCCGTGTTCTCCGTCTGCCAGAGCCTGAGCGAGCAGGGGTATGCCTATCAGCTCGGCTGGCCCGAGGGCGGCACGGCCCGCTTTGCGGAGGCAGGCTCCACGGAGGAGCTGCTGCGCGATCTGCCGCTGCTGCTGCGCGGCGGCGCGGAGCCTCTGCAGGAGACCGGGGCGCTGCGCGGCTTCGGCAAGATTCTCTACTTTACGGCCTCGCCGGACCCGGCCTGGCGCAGCCTGACGGCGGGTGCGGAGCCGGTCCTGCTGCTGTGCGGCGTGCCGGAGCAGCCGGATGTCCGCTGCATCTGCTATACCAAAGAGGACTATGCTGCCGCGCTGCAGCAGCTGGAGCTTTGAGCATGAAACGAACGAACGGTTTTCAACTGGAACGTGCCCCTGCGGGGGGGCAGACTCTGCCGCCGTGGGCGGCCGCGCTGTGCGGCGGCCTGTGCGCTGCGGGGGTGCTGACGCTGCTGGCGGGGTCCTTCCCCGTGCTGCCCGCGTGGGCGGCCCTGCTGCTCGGCCTGCTGCTGGGGGCTGGGCTTGCGCTCCTGCCGCAGCGGGCGTGGCTGACGCCTGCGCTCTGCGGCGCGGCGGCGCTGTTCTGCCTGTGCGCCTTTGTGCCCGTCACGGCGGGCCTGCGGCAGCTGGCGGACTGCGTGCGCCGCTGGCTGACGGCGCGGACCGGGTACATCTATTTAACATCTTCTGGCGGAGTGCGGCAGGGCCTCTGGGCCTTCCTGCCGCTCGGCTTTCTTTCGGCGCTGGCCTCCGGCCGCTGCGCCCGGCGCGGGAGCGTATGGTTTGCGGCCGTTTCGCTGCCTCTTGCGGCGGTCGGCTGCGCCATTGGGCTGTTCCCGTCGTGCTGGGGCCTGCTGCTTCTGGCGGGCGGCATGACGGCCTTGCTGCTGTTCCGCACGGACCGGGGACGGACGGCGGCCCTGCTGCTTGCGGGCTGCCTGCTGCTCAGCGCACCGCTCGGGCTTCTCTCCCTGCCGGAGAGCGGGACCGGGGCGGCGCTGGCCCACGGGCTGCATGCGCTGCGCTATGATGCGGCGGCCAACTCCATGCCGGAGGGCGATCTGCACGATCTTTCCGCGTGGGAAAAGAACGGGACGCCCGCGCTGCGCGTGACGATGGAGCAGCCGCAGCGGCTTTACCTGCGCGGCTTTGTCGGCGAGGTCTACACGGGCCGGAGCTGGCAGCCGCTCGATCCGCAGACGCTGGCGGACGAGGCCGGGCGCTTCTATTGGCTGCATGAAAAGGGCTATTATGCCCAGAGCGCCGTCGGGACTGCGGCGGTGCTCGCCGGGCAGACGCAGGTGCAGACCGTCACGGTTACAAATCTGTCTGCCTGCGGCGCGCAGGCCTATCTGCCGACGGGCCTTGCGGACAACGCCCTGCTGGAGCCGGACCGTATCGGCGACCGCGCGGCGAAAGCGCCGGGGGAAACGTATTCCTGTTCCTGCGCCGTCGGCGGCCTGCGCGACTGGTATGCCGCGCAGCAGGCGCTGGCGGACGATCCGGACGGCGCGGCGCAGTGGCTCACGCTGGACGAAGGCTACCGGGCGTTTGCTGAGGTACAGTTCCTTGAGCTTACGCCGGAGGCGGCCGGAGCCGCGCAGGCACTGCTGGGGAGCGAGATGCAGGGGAAGACCCTACCGGAGATCCTGCAGGCCATCCGGCAGACGCTCACGGAGCACTTCGTCTATGACGAGAGCGTCTCGACGCAGAACGGGACGCAGGACTTTTTCCAATATGTGCAGTCCGTCACCGCGCGCGGCTACAGCGTGCACTATGCGACGGCCGCCGTGCTGATGCTGCGCTATTGCGGCGTCCCGGCGCGCTATGCCGAGGGCTACTACCTTTCCGGACAGGATGCGGCCTCCGGCGAGCAGACGTTTGAACTGGATGAGACGCACGCCCATGCGTGGGCGGAATATTATCTGACCGGCGTGGGCTGGGTCCCGTTTGAGGTCACGCCGGGCTATGTAGAGGCCGAGGACCTCGGAGCAGGCGGCGAGGCGAGTGGAAAGCAGTATGAAAACACGCAGCTGCCGCCCGTTGTGGAGCAGCCGGAGCAGCAGGCCCCGCAGGAGGAGACGCAGCGCAGCTTCCGCTGGTGGCTTGCCGCGATCCCGCTTGCCGCGGCCCTCCTCGCGCTCGTCCTGTGCCAGCTCTGGCGCAGACGCCGCCTGCACCGCCGGATCGCGGCCATGGCGGCGGACGAGCCGCGCGAGGCCGTGACGCAGCTCTATGGCTACGCCGTGTTCCTGCTGGCGCGGACCGGCGCGGCCCCGCCCGCAGGGCTGGAGCAGGCCCGGCAGGACAATGCCGAGGCCATGTTCAGCGGCCACGATATTCCAGCGGAAAAGGCCGCTGCCATGCAGCACTTCGTGCAGGAGACCCTGCAGGTCTGCCGCGCAGAACGGAACCTGTTCCAGCGATTCGCGGACCGCTGGGTCCATATCTGGTATTAGGTTTGAAGGAGGCAATGCTTATGAAGTCCATTCGATTTCTTGCCCTGCTGCTGTGCGCAGCGCTGCTGCTTCCGCTCGTGCCCGTGCATGCGGCGCAGAGCGGCGGGAGCTTCTATCTGACGGCCTCCACGGCCGGGCAGACGCTCATTGAGCCGGTCGCCGTGCCCTATACGGCCGGGCAGACCATCCGGGATGCCCTGCGCGGCAGCGGTTATGCCTTCGGCGGCATCGATACCGCGTTCATCACGGACATCGAGGGCGTCGCGGGAAACTTTACGGTCTATTATGACGGCGGCGCGTATTCGCTCGATGCGATTGCCAGCCCGGAGACCGTGACGGCCGTCGTCTTCTCCGAGCGTGAAAGAGGCTTTCCGGCCCTGCTGGACGCCGTGACGGAGCTTGCCCGCTTCCGGGAGCGCACGGACCATGTGCAAAATTACCCGGCGGCGCAGCAGGCCTATGCGGCGGTGCTGTCCGGCCTGCGGACGGCGGACGAGGCGGGCCTGACGACGCTTCTTGCCGCACTGCGCAGCGCCGTGGCGGAATACGAGGCCATTCTGAACGGCACAAAGTACCCCGTGACCTTTACGGACACGGCCGGGACGGCCGCGCAGCTCACGCTGACGGACAGCTACGGCAATGTGACGCAGGTACAGGGCCTGCGCGCCGAGGTCGTGGCAGGGGAGTACACGTTCAGCCTGTCTGACGGCGGCGCGAACCGCGTCGACGGCACGCTGACCGTGGCAGGCGCGGTGGAAAAGCAGGTCACGCTGCCGACGGGCGACTGGTTCGGCACGATCCGCCTCCACAATGCGTCCGGCGCATCCGCGGGTGCCTATCCCGGCACGCAGGATGAGAAGACCCATACGGCACAGTTCCGCGTGGAGGACTTCCGCACGCTGGCCTATCTCTATGCCGAGCGCGGGGTGGATGCCCCTGCGGACGCGGCGCTCTACAGCTGCTACATCGGCCAGAACGGCAAGGACTACGGCGACGGCAGCCAGCCCTCGAACCGCAAGAGCTGGTCGAGCTATCAGACGGCGCTCGTGTCGCTGCTCACGGCCGGGATGACGGACTGCGAGGTCCGGCTCGAGGCCCGCAGCGCTTCCGGCGCGGACATGCGCATCCAGTCCTATACGCTCCGCCTGCACCGTGTGCCGACGCTCGCGTCGCTTGCCGTCTATGGCGAAGGTACGCGCCTGCCGCTGGACTTTGACCCTGCCGGAACGGACTATGCGGTGACGACGGTCTCAGACCGCCTGACGATCGAGGCGGTCCCGTTCGACACGGAGGGCTATTCCGTCACGGTGAACGGCGGCACGTCCGCAGAGGTCCCCGCCGGGACGATCACGGTGCAGGTGGCCCACACGAACGGCGAGCGCACCGCCTATACCATTGCGGCGACGAAGGTCGACTCCGTCGAGGTGCGGATCACGGTGCCCGCGGGAACGGACACTGCCGTCTTCAATGCGGCGGACAGCGAGATCGCGCCCGTCGGCAGCGGGACCTACCGCCTCATCCCCGGCGAGCGCTATACCTGGATCACGACAAAGCAGGAATTCTATCATGCGGCGGGCAGCTTTGAGGCCGCTGTCGGTCTTACGGTGCAGGCGTCGGAGCCGGACACGACGGACCGTCTCAGCGCGCTTGCCTCCTACAGCGCGCGCAATCCGAAGAACGGTGTGAGCTATGAGAGCGACGTTCCGTTTTCGGCGGCGCAGCACCGCTATACGCTGACGGTGCCGGATGCGAACTCCACGTTCTATCTGCAGGCGACCCCGACGGGCGGCTATGCCGTGAAGGCGCGCTACCTCCGCCAGACGACGAACACAGACACGAACGGCACGCAGGCGGAGATCAACGTCACGGCGACCGTCGATCCCGCGAAGACCGCCACGGCCTGCGGCCAGAGCCTTGCGGCGAGCGGCTATTCCAACACCGTGACGCTGCGCCTGAGCCGGACGGCGGGCAGTGTGGAATATTATCAGGACTACACGCTGCTGCTGCGCCGCCGCCTGACGCTGGGCGGGCTCAGCGCCGCCGTGGACGGCGTAACGCTGAACCTGCTGAATGCGAAGGGCGAGGCGCAGAGCTTTGACCGCGATGTGACGGAATACTGGACGCGCGTCGACGTCAGCGCCCGTACGCTGGACTTCACTGCCTCGTTCCGCAGCCTGCCGACGGAGACGAACCCGAACAGCGGCGGCTATCTTGCGGACATCAACGGTACGACGTATGCGGAAGCGCCGTCCGCCGCCCTGACGCTCGATCCGGAAAAGACCGCAGAGGATGTGACCGTGACCGTGCACCATGCAGACGCGGCGGCGCTCCCGGCGACCTATACGCTGCATGTGCAGAAAACGGAGCCGACGATCGTGACGTTCGTGACGGAGCCGCAGGATGCGACCGTCTTCCTGACGAATGAGCAGTCCGGGCGGCGCGCGGAGCGGGCCACAGACGGCAGCTTCGCCCTGACGCCGGGCGACCGCTACACCTATACCGTGACGGCAAAGGGCTATGTCGGCACGACCATCCAGCATTACACGGCCCCGGAGCAGGCGGAAACGGTCCGCGTCACGCTGCAGAAGGCGGCGGAGAACACGGGCCTGCAGCAGCTTCCTGCCCAGTGGCCCTCGTTCCGCGCGGATGCCTATAACAACGGCGTCATCGACGCCAGAACGCCCGTTTCCTCGGAGAATACGGTCCTCTATTGGGCCACGCAGCTCGGCAGCGGCTATTCCTCCGATGCCTGCGGCTGCCCGATCATCGTGGACGACTGCCTGTATACCTACGGCGGCGAGACGATCTACAAGCTCGACAAGCGCACGGGCGAGGTGCTTGCGCAGAGCAAGATGGACCACAAGTCCAGCTTCGCCATCAACTCGCCGACCTATGCCGAGGGCATGATCTTCGTCGGCCTGGCAAACGGCTGCGTGCAGGCGTTCGATGCCGTGACGCTCGAGTCTCTGTGGCTGTACGAGGACCCGCTCGGCGGCCAGCCGAACTGCCCCATCACCTATGAGGACGGCTATCTCTACACCGGCTTCTGGAACCGCGAGGACGGCAACGCAAATTTCGTTTGCCTGACCGTGACGGATGAGGACCCGGCGAAAACGGATGAGAGCAAGCTGGCCTCGTGGACCTACACGTCCCGCGGCGGCTTCTACTGGGCGGGCGCTTACGCCTGCAAGGACTTCGTGCTCGTCGGTACGGACGACGGCGAGGCGGGCTACACGACGGGCCATGCCCGCGTGCTCTCGTTCGACCCGCGCAGCGGCCGTCTGCTCGGCGAGCTGACGCTGCCGCAGACGGGCGACCTGCGCAGCTCCGTGACCTTCGTCCCGGACAGCGAGGGCGGCCTTGCCGGTACGGCCTATTTTACGACGAAGGGCGGCTATTTCTACGGCCTGCATGTCGAGGCCGACGGCACGTTCACGGAGGGCTCGCTGCGCGCGCTCAAGCTGGCCAATTATGCCAACGATCCGAAGAACCCGGCCATGAGCACCTGCACGCCGACGATCTATAACGGCCGCGCCTACATCGGCGTGTCCGGCACGGCACAGTTCGGCGCGTATTCCGGCCACAACATTACGGTCATCGACCTTGCTTCGATGTCCGTTGCCTATTCCGTCCGCACCCAGGGCTACCCGCAGACGAGCGGCATCCTGACAACGGCCTATGAGGCGGAGAACGGTTATGTCTACGTCTACTTCTTCGATAACTATACGCCGGGCAAGCTCCGCATTCTGGCCGACAAGCCGGGCCAGACCGCGCCGGTCCTCATCACGCAGGAGACGGACGAGAGCAGCGGCAAGCATGTTACCTATGACACACCCTATGTTCTGTTCACGCCGAGCGGTGCGCAGGCGCAGTATGCCATCTGCAGCCCGGTCATCGACGCGGACGGCACGATCTACTTCAAGAACGACTCAGCCTATCTGATGGCTGTCGGCAGCACGATGGACCGGCTCGAGGTCACGGCGCAGCCGGAGAAGACGGTCTACCACGCCGGCCAGACGTTTGAGGCCGCCGGTATGCAGGTCACGGCCGTTTGGCACAATGGCGTAAGGACGGATGTGACGAAGCTCGTGCAGTGGTCGACGGACCCGCTGACACTGGACGACAACGACTTCCAGATCACCTATTCCCATGTGCTCTATCAGGACCGTGACGGCGCGCCGGGCACGGCCTATGCGGCCCCGGTCGGCCTTGCGGCGCTCGATGTGCGCAAGCACATTTACGACCGTGTGGAGACCACGCCGGAGGGCCACCGCGGCACCTGCAGCTACTGCGGGCAGACGGACGAGGCATTCCAGCCACATGAATTCGTCTGGGTCATCGACCGTGAGCCGACGGAGGAGGAGACCGGCCTGAAGCATGAGGAGTGCTTCTGCGGCTACCGGCGCAGTGAAAACACCGAGATCCCGAAAAAGGAGCATGAGCACACCTATGTTGCCACGGTCGTCGCGCCGACGTGCACGGAGCAGGGCTACACGCTGCACACCTGCCCGTCCTGCGGCGATACCTACCGCGACGCCTGGACGGACGCACTGGGTCACAGCTGGGATGCCGGGCGCGTGACGATCCCAGCAACGGAGGATACGGACGGCGAGCGCACGTTCACCTGCACGCGCTGCGGGGCCGAGCGCACGGAGGTCATTCCGAAGACCGGCGAAACGCCCTGCGACGGCGGCGCAAATTGTCCGGGCAGACGCTTCACGGATATGCCGGCAGCCGGGCACTGGGCACACGCAGGCATCGACTTTGCCCTGAAGCAGGGCCTGTTCAACGGCACGTCTGCCACGACGTTCGAGCCGGACGGAAGCATGACGCGCGCCATGCTCGTCACGGTGCTGTGGCGTCTGGACGGCAGCCGCGCACCCGCCGGGCGGAACACGTTTACTGACGTGCCGGGCGGCCAGTGGTTCACCGATGCGGTGACCTGGGCGGCGGAAAACGGCGTGGTCAACGGCGTGGGCAGCGGGAAGTTTGAGCCGGACGGCCGCGTGACGCGCGAGCAGATCGCAACGATCCTGTTCCGCTATGCCGCAAAGCGCTATGATACCTCCGCGCGGGCGGACCTGTCCGTCTTCCCGGATGCCGGACGGGTGAGTGCCTATGCACGCGAGGCACTGGCATGGGCCAACGCTGTGGGCCTTGTGAACGGCACAGACAACGGCCACGGCCTGATCCTCGACCCGCAGGGCGATGCGACCCGTGCACAGGTTGCCGTCATTTTGATGCGGTATGTAAAAAATATCGTTCGCTGAGATGACGGCAGCGAGAAAACCCCGCAGGAGAAAAGCCTCCTGCGGGGCCGTTTTATATCCTGTAAGGCGGTCGGTTGACCCGGCTGTAAAATAGTTTACGTAGAGAAATGTAAAATTATATAAGCTCCGAAACATATGGAACTGTCGGATAAAATTTTCAAAAATTTTGAGGAAAACATATTCACTTTAGCATGTTTTGCCGTATAATAATAGACGCTGGTTGCCCAAAACAACTTTATCCGGCCGCTGACTGAAAACGTTTCTCCCGGCGGACGAGCGCCGGGAAGACAACAGAGCACGAAGAGAGGAGAAAACTTATGATCACCGCTGAATCCCTGTTTTTTGCGATTCTGGGAACGACCCGGGCCGAGATCACTCCCTCCGTCCTTGCAACGGAGATCACTGCCGAGCTGCTGTTTGACGAGAACCTCGGCTTTGACGACTTCCGCATCACGAAGGATGTGTATCTCACCGTTGCCAAGCTCCTGCGCCGCAGCTCCGATTCGGTATCCCGAAGCGTCGAGCGCATGACTGCGCGCCTGTGGCGCTGCGGAAGCCCGGAGCAGCTGCGAAAAATCACCGGGCAGGAGCGGCTGCTGCCGCGTCCCGCCCGGGAAACGATCCTGTATCTGGCGTATTATCTGCGTGCGGAGCGTCCGATCTCTGCGCTGCGGTACGGAACGGATGTCCCGCCGAACCGGGATCAGCGCGTGATGATCGCCTCGCGTTCCGCGCCGACGGAGACGTAAGAAATGTGGCAGCCGATGGCCTTTTCCACGGTCTCTACATAGTCGCGCGCTTCCTTCGGCAGGTCCTCATAGCGGCGCACGCCGGAAATGTCGCAGTTCCAGCCCAGCATGGTGCGGAAGACGGGCTTTGCCTCCGGCAGGATGGCAGGGAAGGGGAAATCGTCCGTCAGCGCGCCGTTCAGCTCATACTGCACGCACAGCGGGACCTCCTTCATGCCGGACAGCACATCCAGCTTCGTCAGCGCGACCTCGGTCGCGCCCTGGATGCGGCAGCCGTAGCGCGTGGCGACAAGGTCGATCGGGCCGACGCGGCGCGGACGGCCGGTGGAAGCGCCGTATTCGCCGCCCTTTTCACGCAGGTTCTCGGCCTCCTCGCCAAACCACTCTGCTGTGAACGGGCCTTCGCCGACGCAGGTGGAGTAGGCCTTCACGATGCCGACGGTACGGTCCACATGGCTGCCCGGCATACCGGCGCCGACGCAGGCATAGCCCGCGATGGACGAAGAGGAGGACGTGTAGGGATAAATGCCGAAATCGATGTCGCGCAGGGCGCCGAGTTGGGCCTCGAACATGATTTTTTTGCCGGCTTTTTCGAGTGCTTCACGCACAATGGGCTGAATGGCCTCGGTATGTGCGCGCGAGGCGATCTCCGGCACCACGCCGCCGTAGAGCGCGTGCATATCCGCCTGCGACGCGATAGCGTCGGAGAGCACACGCCGCCCGTCCTCGACGACCGCCACCGCGGTCTCGTCGCAGGAGGATTCAAAAGCCAGTATTTTCATCTTATCTGCTTCTTTCTATCATTCTTCGCCGCATCCCTCACGAGACCGCCGGGCGCTTGCGCCCGCCCGCGGAGGCGGGGCGGCAGCAGCAAAGCTGCTGCCAAGACGTGTTATCACAGCTGAAATCAAACCGCTCCGCGGTTTGATTTCTCGTCGCAGGAGGATTCAAACGCTAATATTTTCATTTCGCGCCCTCCCCGAATTCCCTCGTCATGATGACGGCATCTTCCTTGGGATGCTCATAGTAATTCCTGCGGCGTCCCACGCCGCGGTAGCCGTGCTGCCCGTAGAGCGCGATAGCGGCGTAGTTGCTCGCGCGCACCTCGAGCGAGAGAAACGCGAGGTGATTGCCCTCGGCAAAGCGCTCGAACACATCGAGCAGCTTCCCCGCCACGCCGCGGCGGCGGCAGTCGGGCCGCACGGCGACGTTCGTAATGTAGCCCTCGTCGAGCACGACCTGCAAGCCCGCATAGCCGACCACGCGCTCCTCTTCGTCGAGCGCCACCAGAAAGGCCGAGAGCGCGTTGTCCAGCTCCTCGGCGAGCGCATTGCGCGACCAAGGCACGGTGAAGCAGGTCCGCTCCAGCTCCGCCACCGCGTCGAGATGCTCGGTTTTCATCGGTACGATACGCACCGCCATAGTTCTCTCACCCATTCACTTTGCCTCCAGCCAGTTTTTGCCCCAGTGCGCCTCGGCCACCAGCGGCACGGAGAGGGACATCACGCCCTCCATCTCCTCGGTGAGCAGCCGCGCCACCCGCTCCGCCAGCTCCTCGGGGCACTCGACGATCAGCTCGTCGTGGACCTGCAGCAGTAGCTTCGCCTCCGGCGCCTCGCGCCTGAGACGGTCATGCACGCGCACCATCGCGAGCTTCATCACGTCCGCCGCCGTGCCCTGAATGGGCATATTGAGCGCGACGCGCTCGCCGAACGAGCGGGTGGCAAAGTTGCTCGCCGTCAGCTCGGGGAGATCGCGGCGGCGGTGCATGAGCGTTTCAACGTAGCCCTGCGCCTTCGCCTTTTCCACGATCTCGGTCATGTAGCGGCGCACGCCGGAGAAGCGGTCGAGGTAATTCTGAATATACTCCTTCGCCTCGTAAACGCTCACGCCGATGTCCTGCGCGAGCGAAAATGCGGAGATGCCGTAGACGATGCCGAAGTTGACTGCCTTCGCGTGCGAGCGCATCTGCTTCGTCACCGCCTCCGTCGGCACGCCGAACACCTGCGAGGCGGTGACGGTGTGAATATCCTCGCCGCTCAAAAACGCCTGCCGCATCGTCTCGTCGCCCGCGATGTGGGCGAGCAGCCGCAGCTCGATCTGGCTGTAGTCCGCGTCCACGAGCACATTGCCGCGCTCGGGCACGAACATCCGCCGCAGCTCGCTGCCGAGCGGCGTGCGCGTCGGGATATTCTGCAAATTCGGCTCGGTGGAGCTGAGCCGCCCCGTGGCGGTCACGGTCATCTGGAAGCTCGTGCGCACGCGCCCATCCGGCCCGATGACCTTCAGCAGCCCGTCGCAGTAGGTCGATTTCAGCTTGGCGTACTGGCGGTACTGCAGCACGTCGGCGACGATGGGGTGCTCCCAGCGCAGCTTTTCGAGCACATCCGCGTTCGTCGACCAGCCGGTCTTCGTCTTTTTGCCGTGCGGCAGCTGCAAGC
>OIWM01001911.1_pt1 | contig 18730 bp, 15 predicted proteins | sample 1587451 | NCBI WGS metagenome assembly OIWM01 (sample SAMEA3888907, study PRJEB22519) | human gut metagenome | biome: human gut; feature: human-associated habitat; material: faeces | place: Denmark | collected 2011
GTGAGTCAAAATGTACGAAGAAAAAATAATCCCACCGAAAAAGTCCATGCCGCGGTCCGTCATTTTTTCTTCTGTTCATCGCGCTGTCTTTTTAAATTACGCAGCAGTTCTTCGTTGAGCAGCGCCTCGGCATCCCGCAGCTCCGCTTCGTTCTCCACATCGACAAATTGCGTGATCCAGATCCGCGAGCGATACCAGCTGCGCGCGATCGCCTCGATGAGCGCCTTGCCGTAACGCGGCGCCATTTCTCCGGCCTTAATAAAATACACGCGGATGATCAGCCCCAGCTTCATGCTCTTGATTTCAAAAATACAGTCCTGCTCGCCTACGCGCTCCATCGCCTCCTGCAAATCCTCCGCGATATGCTCGCACAGCACGCCGCGCTTGCCGTCCTCGCAGACAAAAAAGAACGCGCATGCCGCCAGCACGCCGAGCCCCGTCGCCCAGGCTTCTCCGAACGCGCGCAAGGTCACGCCGTACATCAAAAGTCCGAGCGCAAGCCCCGCCCATTTGATATATCCCAATAATCTGATCCTTTTTTCAACCTGTTCCATACATACCTCTTCTTTTGGGCTAGCGCGTAACGAAATTTGAGATTTCCGCGTGCGCGGCGTTCGCAGACGCGCGCGTTGTTAGGTGCTTTTGCCGTAATTTCGTAAATGTCGAAACACTGTTTTCATTTCCTGCTTATCTAAATCCGCGCGCCGCAGTGATGCCCCTATCTAAATTATAACGCCGATATGCGCGAGCGTAAAGGCGTTTTGTGGATTCTTTCCGTATTCATTCTATTATATTCACTTCTCGCGCCCTTTGCAATAGTTCTTTTGCGTTTCAGTGCCCTTTCCGAGCGCTTTTCTTCTTTTTTTACATGGACTGCCGCCTTCTGCCGCTGTGTTTTGGACGCGTGCGCCGTCTTTCCCGCAATTTCCTTTGCCGCGAACGCGAATTTTCACGAAATTGAGACTTTTCCTTTTCGCAAAAAAGTGATAAGATAAAGAAAACGCTCGCAGCAGCAAGTCTGCCGCCGAAGCAGTTTTCCAAGTGAAAGGAGCCCTTATGAAATTATCGAAACCATTGAATAAATACTTCGACCACACGCTGCTCAAGCCGGAGGCGACCTCCGCGCAGATTGACCGGCTCTGTGAAGAAGCCAAAACCTATGATTTTTATTCCGTCTGCGTCAACAGCTGCTACGTTGGACGCTGTACGGACAATCTCAAGGGTACAGACGTCAAAGTCGCTGCTGTTGTCGGCTTCCCTCTGGGTGCCTGCACAACCGCGACCAAAGCCTTTGAGACCGAGGAAGCCTGCAAGGACGGCGCTTCAGAAATCGACATGGTGCTCAATCTCGGCGCGTTTAAAGACGGCAGATATGACGATGTGCGCGATGATATCCGCGAGGTAGTCAGCGCCGCCGCGCAGTACGGCGCGATCGTCAAGGTGATTCTCGAAACCTGTCTGCTCACGCCGGACGAAATTGAAGAAGCCTGCCGTCTCTCCAGGGACGCCGGCGCGCGCTTCGTCAAGACTTCAACCGGATTTAACAGCGGCGGCGCGACCGCGGCAGATGTCGCGCTGATGAAACGGACTGTCGGTGACGTCCTCGAGGTCAAAGCCAGCGGCGGCATCCGCGACTATGAGACCGCTATGGCGATGATTGAAGCGGGTGCCGACCGTATCGGCGCGTCCGCGTCTGTAAAGATTATGGAGGTGTACCGTCAAAATGTCCAGTAAAGTTCTTGATATCCTCAAGGGCAGCTTCTGCGCCCTGATTTTTCTCTTTTGCCTGATCTCCCGCGTCCAAAAAGGCGGTGACGCCGCTTGGACTTATGTCGGGATGGCTGTAACCGCCATCGCTGCCATCGGATTTTTTAAGCGCGCCTTCGACCGCTACTGATTGCGGCTGCGCGCGGCACGCGAACAGGCAAGCCGGCCGGCGGCCACTTCGCCGCGAACTGCCGCCGGACTGACGCGCAGGCAGCCTCTTCGCTGCAAACGCGTCGATGAACAGGCGAGCCTGCCCGCCGAAACAAAAAGCAGGCAGCCGCGCAGGCCTGCAATACCCTGCTGCCCATCGCGGCATCGGCAAACTATCGCCGCTCTAAAAAAGATCAAAAAATATGATGCCGAGCCGCGGCTCCTTATTCGGAACCCGCGGCTCGGCACTGTTTTTTCTTTCCTTTCATTCCGAGAATCGCACCTGCGTGTTATCCCCGTGTCCGCGGCAAAAGCCGCCTGCGGCGCTGTGCTCTCGCAGCGCTCGCTGTCCGCTTTCGACGTGACCCTTCACGCTCCGCGCTGCAATCTCCGGCAGTCTTCAGCGTGGACAAAGCGCCCATCAGCGCTGCAGCCTTTCGCGACGCGCTACAGTCCTGCCTGCGCTTTTAAGGCATCTGCCTTATCTGTGTGCTCCCATGGCAGGTCAATATCTGTTCTGCCAAAGTGACCGTAAGCGGCGGTCTGTCTGTAAATTGGTCTTCTCAGGTCAAGATCTCTGATGATTGCCGCCGGGCGGAAGTCGAAGTTCTGCTCTACCAGTTCCGCGATTTTTTCATCCGCGAGCTTGCCTGTCCCAAAGGTATCTACCATGATGGATACCGGCTTCGCGACACCGATCGCGTAAGCAAGCTGAATCTCCACCTTATCCGCAAGTCCCGCCGCGACGACATTCTTCGCCGCGTATCTGGCCGCGTAGCTCGCGGAGCGGTCAACCTTTGTAGGGTCTTTGCCGGAGAACGCGCCGCCGCCATGGCGCGCGTATCCGCCGTAAGTATCGACGATAATCTTACGTCCCGTCAAGCCGGAATCCCCATGCGGTCCGCCGATGACGAAACGGCCGGTCGGATTGACATAATATTTTGTTTCCTCGTCCAAAAGCTCAGCCGGAAGAATCGGCTTGATGACATGCTCGATCATGTCCTTTTTGATCTGCTCCTGCGTCGCTTCCGGATCGTGCTGTGTCGAAATCAGAACCGTATCGATTCTCTTAACCTTGTCACCGTCATACTCGACCGTTACCTGTGTCTTGCCGTCCGGTCTCAGATATTTGAGCGTACCGTCCTTGCGCACATCGCTCAATCTCTTTGCCAGCTTATGCGCGTAAGAGATCGGCGCCGGCATCAGCTCCGGCGTTTCGTTGCAGGCGTAGCCGAACATCAGTCCCTGGTCGCCCGCGCCGATGGTGTCGATCGTTGCCTCGTCGTTTAAGCTGCCGTCTTTGTATTCGAGCGATTTGTCCACACCCATCGCGATATCGCCGGACTGCTCGTCGATAGCGGATAATACCGCGCAGGTATTGCCGTCAAAGCCGTACGCGGATCTGTCATAGCCGATCTCCAGAATTACCTTTCTGACCAGCTTCGGAATATCCACATAGCACTTGGTCGAAATTTCGCCCATGACCATCGCGTAGCCTGTTGTGGTCGTCGTCTCCGCGGCAACTCTGCCATACGGGTCTTTTTCAAAAATAGCGTCCAGAATCGCGTCGGAGATCTGGTCGCAGACTTTGTCAGGATGTCCTTCGGTAACGGACTCTGATGTGAATAATTTTTTCATTGGTTTTTCCTCCCTCATAAAGCATCTATCCTTACCTTCAGTTGACAAAGGCACACACGGTTTGCAAAGACCTATTTGCTTCTGCACTTTGTTGTCTTCGCTCACCGTAGCACCACTACGCCTCGCTCATTCGCCTCGCGCAGAGGCAAATATTTTCTCTGCAAACTTCCTTGGAACCTGGCGGCTTGAAATTTCGGCGCAGGCAAGGCCGCAGGACGAAATCTTACTGGACGTAAGGCGAGGACGAGAACGAAGCATGCGTTGAAATTTCAGCTCGTCCAGGCGTATGTGCTCTTGTCAACTGAAGGTAGAAGAAAACTGCTACTCCATATTTTTGAGCGCCTCGCCCAGCGGGATCTTGCGGATCCGGCGCGTTTGTACCAGATAGACCACCGCGTAGCAGGCCGCGCCGATTGCCACCATCGCCGGATAGATCCACGGCGCGACGTAATATGTCAGCCATCCGTTGAATTTTTGCATCATAAGGTAATATACGCACCTGATAAACCGATTGCTGAGCGGCAGGCTGACCAGCAGCGAAACCAGCATCACAATCCCTGTCGTCACGTTATACAACCTTGTAATCTCGCCGTTGCTGTATCCCAGGATCTTCGTCATGGAGATCGCCTGCACATTCTTTTCGATGACCTGCTTGGACAACAGGTAAATGACCACCAGATAGAGGATCACCGCGAAGAACATCAGCATCCAAAATGACTTGCTCATGGAGTCGGACAGTTGGTCAGCCACCGTCGTCAGATCGCGCTCCGTAATGATCGTCGAAACCAAACTGTCGTCGATGTCATTCAGCTTTTGATCGGAGAAATACCCGCTGAAATAGTTCTCATCCTTGTCAAACATTTTTCGAAAATCATCGATATTCATAAACAACGCCAGCGTCGCCGGATAATGATAGCTTGCATCTACCGTAAAATCATAACTGTCCTCCGTGTACTTTTTCGTCAGCGTCACGCTATCCCCCTGCCGCACACCATACTTTTCCATATAGCCGTCCGACAGCAGTACCTCGCCCTCCGGAATCGACGCCGAAAAATACCCGGAATTTTCGCTGATGCCGTATACGGTAATCTCCTCGCCGTTCGGATTTTCCAAAGAAAGCACCGCGTACTTCTCCGCATCGTCGGCACTTGTCTCCACCGGCACCTTGAGGATATACTGGTAAGCCGCGATTTCAGAATCGAGCACCTCCCCTTTGAAATGATCCAAAAGTGGGCTCAGCATCAAGCCGAAGAACAGCAGAAAGCTGGCCATCAGCACGCCCAGGAATAAGGTTAGATAAGCCGTCAGATTTTGCCTGATGACCCGCAGGCGAAAGCGTGTCATAAAGCTGAAATGCCGCAGCGGCATGACTTTTTTCGCTTTGCGAACCGAAAGCTCGTGACGCAGGAACTGCAGCGGCGGCAATTTCATTGTCGCGCAGAGCACCAGGAGGATCACGACCATGACGATGATGCACGGAATGACGGTCGTCAAAACAAAGGCACGGGAATTCCACAGGGTCTCGTAGATCGGCAGTGAATAGCTGTGATAGTACATGTCTACCACCATGCCTTTAAAGAGTGTATAGCCGAGCACATTGCCGATCACCGCCGAAAATAACGTGACCAGCGACGGCAGAATCATATAATGCCGCACCAGCTCGCCGAGGCTGTAGCCGGAGGCACGCAGTGTTCCGATCGTACCGGCTTCACGCTCGATCGTATTTCTGGTCGTCACACCGAAGATGAAAGCCAAAATTGCCATGACGATATACAGCATCGTGATGACCATCACCTGATCGCCGCCGATGTCATCTCCGGTGAAGATGATTGCCTGGTTGTTTCCGGTTTTGACAAAATCGGTCAAAAGACCACTCTTTGCCAGAATATCCTTGAGCTCATCACCCTTGTCGGAAGCGGCGGCATCGCTCAGACGGCGGTCGTCGTTGACCCAGGCATAGGTATATTTGATGTGAGCATCCGTCAGCCTGTTAAAGGCCGCATCTGTCACGCAGGCGACTGTAAAGGTGCTGGCATTGAACATCATATCCGTATTGTTCTTAAACAGCGCGCTGTAATCCGAAAAAGCAACCACGCCGCTGACTGTAAAAAGCTTATCGTCCAGATGCATCTCATCGCCGATCGCAATTTCGTTGTTCTCCGCGTACAAGCGATCGATCACGATTTCATCGTCTGCCTCCGGCATACTTCCCTCCATCAGGCAAATGCGGTCGACCGCCGTACGCGGCTTGTAGATCCGCACACTGCTCGTGTCCGAAAGTTCAAAATCTTTATACCATAACGGATAGATTCGTACGTCTTTCGCTTCCAGTTCCTCCTGCAGCGGCTCCGGAAGTTCTGTGGCTAAGGTAAAATGCCCGTCCTCGACGGTATATTTTTCAAAGCTGTCATTATAAGCACCCTTCATGCTACCGCCGGCGACCAAAAAGCCGGAAACAAAGCCGATGGTCAGCGTCAGGAATAGAAGCAGTGCCAGATACTTGCCGATGTCTTGCTTTAATTCCCGCGGAACGCGCTTATTCAGCGGATTTTTTTTCTTCGTTCTTTTCATGCTTTCCCCGCCTCTTTTCTACCATTCCAGCTTAGCAGCCGGAATCTTGACGGCAGTTTCGTCTATGCTGCGGATCTGCCCGTCACGCAGCCGCACGACCTGATCGGCCATGTGCTGGATCGCGTCATTATGTGTAACCAAAATCACAGTACAGCCGAACTTTTGATTGACTTCCTCAATCAGCTTGAGGATCTCCTTGGAAGTATTGTAATCCAGCGCGCCGGTCGGTTCATCGCAGAGCAGAATGTCCGGATTCTTAACCACAGCTCTGCCGATCGCTGTTCGCTGCTGCTGTCCGCCAGAAAGCTGATTCGGAATCTTATTCCGATGTTCCCACAGTCCCAGCGTCTTTAAGATCTCATCGACGTCTAGCGGGTGTTCGGATAGATATGCGCCGGTTTCGATATTTTCCTTGACCGTCAGGTTTGGGATCAGATTATAGGACTGGAACACATAGCCCAGATGACGCCTCCGATATTCAGTCAATTGCTTTTCGTTCATGCCGCGCATCGCTTCGCCGTTGATGGAAACGCTGCCGCTGTCCGGTGTTTCGATTCCACCGATGATATTGAGCAGCGTGGATTTGCCGGAACCGGACGGCCCCAGCAGTACGCAGATCTTGCCTTTTTCTACGCCGAAACTGATGCCCTTGAGCACCTCGGTCTGATTATCCCCTGCTCCGAACGATTTGCGGAGCTCTTGAATTTGTAGATACATCATATCGCCTTTCTTTCCTGTATGCAGATTTTGTATTGGATACCCTGCGCATAAAGACAACGCATGGCTTTTTGACTATGCTCCCATGCTTTTCATCAAATAGTTAGCACATGCTAACTATTTGATGAAAAAAAAGGCTAACCGAAACACATCGGCATGTGTTTCCAGTTAGCCAAAACTAACTTCTTGTCTATCATACCACTTTTTGCAGTCTTGTCAAGAGCCCGGCAGCAAAATAATTCAAAATACCAGGCGCGAAACATGCAGTAATGCTATTTTCGCAGCATCGCGAAGTCGATCTGCCGCTCCGCGGGCCTTGCGTCGAGTACGCGGATCCGCACCTGCTCGCCGAGCTGGTACGGGCGGCGGAGATCACGCGCAAACACCATGCCTTCTACCGTATTCGGCAGCTCGACATAAACGCCGAATTCCGTTACGCCGCTGACGATACCGTCATATTCCTCACCGATATGATCCAGCATGTACTCACATTTTTTAAGCTTTTCGACTTCCCGCTCCAGCTCCTGCGCCTTGCGCTCGGTCCGGGAGGAGATCTCCGCCGCCTCCTGCACATCGTGCCGATACTTTTTCAGCTTTGCTTCCGTCATGCGATTGTTGATGGCTGCTTTGATCACGCGGTGGATCATCAGATCCGGATAGCGACGGATCGGCGAAGTAAAATGGCAATAATATCGGAACGCAAGGCCAAAATGCCCGTCACATTCCGGGCTGTAATAAGCCTTCTTCATCGTCCGCAGTATCACACGGTTGACGACCGCCTCATAAGGCTCGTCAGCGATCGTGTCAATGATATCGGCCAAGGTTTTCGGATAGATATTGTCCGGATTTCCCTTCAGATGGATACCAAAATTCATCAGGAAAGCCTTTAAGTCCATCATTTTTTCCGGGTCCGGCTTTTCGTGCACGCGATAGACGAACGGATAGTTCATCCAGTAAAAATGCTCCGCTACTGTTTCGTTGGCGATCAGCATAAATTCCTCAATCAGGCGATTCGCGCTGCGGCGCTCTGCCGGACGAATCGCAATCGGATGCTCGCAAGCATCCAGAACGATCTCCGACTCCGCAAAATCAAAATCCAGACTGCCCCGCTGTTTCCGCTTGTCGCGAAGTACGCGTGCCAATTCCCCCATCGCGCGGATATCCGTCAAGAGCGGCGCGTATTTGGCACGCAGCGCCGGTGTCTCATGTTCCAAAAGATCCGACACGTCATCATAGACCATGCGCGCCTTGGAATTGATGACAGACTCCGCGAGCTCGTGATGAACGACCTCTCCCTGCGCGTCGATTTCCATGAAGCAGGAAAGCGTCAGCCGATCCTCTCCCTCGTTAAGGCTGCAGATCCCATTGGAAAGCCCCTTTGGCAGCATCGGTACCACGCGGTTGAGCAGATACACACTGGTGCCGCGCTTCAACGCCTCCTTGTCCAGCCAGCCATCCTCTTCCACATAGTGGCTGACGTCCGCGATATGCACGCCAAGGCGGTAATTCCCGTTGGCAAGCCGTTCTATCGATACTGCGTCATCCAGATCCTTTGCGTCCGGTCCGTCAATCGTAAAAATATTTTTGCCGCGCAGATCCAAACGTCTCGCGATTTCTTCGTCGGTGATTTTTTCCCTGCCGCGCGCCTTCGCTTCCGCGTTGACACGGCTTGGGAAGGTCTGAAACAGTCCGTAGCCGCGGATCAGTGACAGAACATCGCTGCCGGTTTCCCCTTTGCGCGCGACGATCTCGGTGATTTTCCCCTCGATCCTGTGCTGCTTGTCCGGATACTGCGTGATCTTCGCCACGACCTTATCGCCGTTTGCCGCACTGCGAAAGGCGTCCTGTTTGATATAAATATCCTCCGTCAACTTGCGGTCATCCGGAACGACGAAGCCAAAACCTTTTTTCTTTTGGAATGTGCCGACCACTTCTTTGGTCGCACGCTCCAAAATTTTGACAATGATCCCCTCCTTGGATTTCGTCCAAAGATACGGCGGCAGGAGTTCGACCTGCGCCGTATCACCGTTCATCGCGCCGCCCAGATTATCAGGCGCGATAAAAATATCGGCGCCCTCCTCCCTGCGCAGGAAAGCAAAGCCTCTCGCATGCTTCTCGATGATTCCGGTGATCGGTTCCTGCGCACTGTTCGAAGTTTCCTCCGGTATGAGGAAGCCTGTGCGGAACGCACCATCCGCGCCGATACGGCGGTTCAGATGCAAAGTGCTTTCCGGATGTCGCCGATTTTCGTTTTGCTTGCGGCGATGATGACTTGTTTTTCTGTGTTTTACGTTTTGATTTGTTTTTTTATGCTTCATTCGTTTATCTCATTTCCATTTTTTCACAAGCTTCGCCGCCGCGATTCCGTTTTTCGCTTACAGAAGACCATGTGCCTTCGCTTCGTCCGTCAAAAGCTCTCTAAAATCCGGATGTGCGATGCGAATCAGCGCACGTGCGCGGTCTGCCATCGTCAGCGGTTTCAAATTGACGCAGCCGTACTCGGTTGCCACATACTGGACATCTGCGCGCGGTGTGGTAACCACCGAGCCTGCCGGAAACGACGGAACGATCTTGCTCATGCGTTTTCCGTTCTTCATGAAGCTGGAGGTCGTGACAATGAAGGATTTTCCGCCTTCTGACCATTGCGCTCCTCTGACAAAGTCTGCCTGCCCGCCTGTACCGCTCTGCTGATTCCATGCCATGCATTCGGACGCGCACTGCCCGTACAGGTCGATAGCCATCGTGCTGTTGATGGAGATCATCCTTTTATTTCGCGCGATAATGCGCGGATCATTCGCGTAAGGGAACGGTACGCAGTACATATCAGGATTTTTATCCAAAAAGCGATAGAGCTTTTCATTGCCCAGCGCGAACGCATAGACGTTTTTGCCATCCAAAAACCCCTTGTGTTTGTTGGTTACATTGCCGTTTTCTATCAGCGCCAGCATCGGCTGATTGAAGAGCTCAGTGTGGATACCCAGATCATTTTTTTCTTTGAGGCCGTAGCCGATGGCCGTAGAGACATTTCCCAGTCCCAGCTGCAGGGTGGCGCCGTCCGGAACCTCCTGCAAAATCAGCGCGGCAAGCTGTTTCGCGACCTCGTCGCTTTCCGGCACGTCATAGCTCTTGAGCGGTCGATCTATCTCCACTAGCGCGTCTGCCTCGGACACGTGAATCAGATGATGCTCGCCCAGCACATACGGCACCTCCTTGTTTACCTGAAGGATTACGGTTCTCGCCGTTTTTTTGATTTCCTCTCCGCAGGCAACGCCGGAAGCTCCGTACGAAAAGTATCCGTCTTCGTCCGGCGCGGAAACCTCAAAAAAGGCCACATCCGGCTTCGCGGTTTCCTTTGACCAAATGTTTACCTGTGACAAATGCACAGAAGTAAAATTGACCGGCAGACCGCCGCGGTAGACTTTTCTCTCGCCGACGCCGATAAAATAAGTCAGATAGTGAAACGGATTGTCGGCCGTTTCATCGAAGATCGGTGAAGGCTCAAACGCCTGACTGCTTTGAATCTCCACATTTTCCAGTTCATGTCTCCTGTCCCAGAGCGCAGCAAGCAGACCGTACGCCACACTGGAGGCGGTCCCCGCGTAGACTCTGTCGCCGGACCGAACGAGTTTTACCGCTTCCGCAGCACTCGTCCGCTTTGCTTCATAGTCCTTTTTCCAATTCATGTTTCTCCTCACATCATTCACACATCGTGTGCGGTCTCTCGTGTCGATTCGCCGAAAGCACACACAAAAGAGCCGCCCTGCGGCTCTTTTAACACATACATATTAAGTATACGAGTCTTTGTGCGGAAAGTCAAGATTTCGTTTCACCTACTTTTTTCCTGCAAAGCGTCAAGGTTAAGATGCCGTACAGAACGAATAAGCTGTTCCTGCCTGCATACGCGAAGAACAGAATGCCCGCGACCAGGTCAAAAATCAGATATCCCGCGTCAAAAATAACCTCCATCAAATCCGGCATCAGTGATTTATAGGTTTGTTCTTTCATATCGCTTGCTCCCTTTCAATCAATTGGTTATAACACAAATAGTTTTTCGCGAACAGAACGCCTGCCAGCGCCAGTGCGCAGCCGAGTCCCGAATGGAAAAAAGCAACAAATCGATCCGGAAAAATCCACGCAGCGCGCTTGGTCTCTTGTCAAGCCCCAATCTGAAGAGCTTTTGCCGGAAAAATCATGCAGCTGTCCGAATCGGTATGTACTGATTGGATACGTTCAAAACTCCGGATACAAATCGAAACGCCGCGCCGGTTCTTTTTCGCCGGCGCGGCGTTTCTGTGTCTGTGATATCTGTAAGTTTATGTGTCTCTGGGCTCTGCAGCTGATCGATCAGCTCCTGCAGATACCGCATGGCATTAATTCGTGCGCTTCTCTGCCGCGCCTTCCGCTTGATCGGTAAGCTTGCTGCTGCGGTTCGCATCATCGACCTTTTCGCTTTTGCTGCCGCTTTGCTTTTTATCGTTCTGTTTGTCAGCGTCCTGCCCGGTCTTGTCGTCGTTCTTCTCGTCATGGTCTCGATCGCCGTCCAAATCATCCTCGAGCTCACCTACCAGACCCTGCTCATCCTTGACACCATCGTTGATGCCATCATTAGCCGCATCCTTGGCACAGCCCGTAAACGCAAGCGCAGCTATCAACAGCATCGCAAGAAGAAACACCAGTGTTTTCTTTTTCATAAAAGCATGCTCCTTTCTACTGTTTCGTACAGCATTAGTTTGCCTGCTTTTCTATTTTCTATTCATGGGGCACGAATGCAAAAAAACAGCAGCGCAAATCGAATCGTGCGACTCGCTTGCAGCTGCTGTTTTATCTGTTGCATATCGTTTTTTGTTCGTTGTTTATCTTTTGTGTGATCTTGCTTATTCACTCTTAATCGCTTCCAGTGCCGGAATTTTCACAGCTTTATTCGCCGGATAGTAGCCGGATACCAGCCCGATGAAGATGGAGAATACAATCGCGAAGAGAATCAGCCACAGCGGCACGATTGAAAGCCGCGTGATGTTTTCGCCGCCGAAAACTGCCAGCTTGAACGCATCCCAGGTAAAGCCCTGTCCGATCGATATGATATCGATGAGCCACGAAATCATCAAACTGACGATACTGCCCGCGATGCCGCCCAAAAGCCCGATCGTACCGGCCTCCATCAGAAACAGCGCGCGGATGTCACGGATGTAGCAGCCGAGCGATTTCATGATGCCGATCTCCTTGGTTCTTTCGGAAATCGACATGATCATCGTATTCGTGATGCCGATCGCCGCGACAAAGAGCGAAATCGCACCGAGTCCGCCGAGCAGGAGCTGAATCTGGCGGGAGCTTTTTTCGAGCTCCTCACGCATACTGGACATCGACCAGGTATTATAGCCCATATCCTTGATCGACTTCTCCACATCCGCGACAAGGCTGATATCCGTCACTTTGACATTCATGCCGCTGTAAGTGATTTTTGTCTGCGGCTGCCCGGTCGCCTTTTCGATGATGTCCTTCAAGGTCGCGGTGCTGACCATCAGCCCTTCTGAGGTTTCATAACCCCTGCCGTAATCCTCTTTCACGATACCTGTAATCTTCATCTCACGCTGATAGCTTGTAGTTTCATCGAGCTGAACCTCCAGGATAATCGGTGTTTTGAGCGGATCGAAGTAAGGGTCATCCGGTCCCTTGGTCTGATTGCCCTGGTCATCATACTCACCCCAGCGGTCCACCATGTTGCTTCCGTCCGGGAGCAGAGTATCCTTAAACGAATAGGCAAAATACTGCCCCGCCACGCCCTCATCACGCCCGCCTCCGGCCGTGATGCCGTCAAGGAATTCGTAACCCATGGCTTCCAGCGCGCTCGTATCCACACCGACAAGCGTAGCCCACTCCGCTTTATACCGGTTATTCAAACCGGCGTACAGATTGACCGTATAGTCGCAGTTCATCTTCGGCATGACAGCCTGCACCCCGTCGATGCTACTGAAGGTTTCCACCGCCGCGTCATCGAGCTTCATCTCCTGGCCGGTATTCGAGGTTCCGGAAGAAACCTCGATGATCGTCAAATCGCCCATATTCTGCAGCATCTGGTTCTGCGACTCCGTCATGCCGATCCCGATGGATACCATGACGATGATCGAACAGCAGCCGATGAATACGCCAAGGACGGTCAAAAAGGTTCGTCCCTTTCTGCGCTTGAGGTTTTCGGCGCACATTTTCCATATATCCGAAAATCTCATAGGCTAGCCCTCTTTATGATTCGAGGTTTCTTTGCTGCTGTCATCTGCCGCACTGCCGCTGTCAGACGAAGTTTTCATTTCATCGTCCCAGCTGTCCCAAAGCTCCTGCTCTTTTTTCGCAACCTTTGCTTTCTTTCTCTTTTTGAGAACGATCAGCGCCGCAATTCCGATCGCAGCCACCGCGACAATCACAATCCACCACGGAAATCCTCCGGTTTCTTCTCCCGGATCATCCATGCCGGGATCGTCGGTACCCGGATCATGCGGCGCGGCTTCCTGTACGTTCATCGTTACCGGGAAAATGCGTGTCCTGGACTCTCCGTTCGCGTCCTCGTAATTAACGGTAATCGCAAAGTCAACCTCTCCGGTACTGTTCGGCGTGAGCGCGAAAGCGATTGTGCCGTTCTTGCCGGCATCCACATTGCCGATGGTCTGGATCGGTGTCTGCGTACTGACATCACCGTCCACTACAGCCTCGACATTAGACATGATGACCTTGCTTTTGTTGATATAGTTCATCGTAACGGCAACTTCCTGCCCTGCCTCGACGTAGTCCGGCACGACCGGATTGGAGATTTCAAAGCGGTCCGGTTGGTAAAGCGGTACCGAAATCTTCACATCGGAGGAAGCAGAAGTGCGCTTCTTATGATCCAAATATTCGTATTTGAAATTGATGGATACATCCTGCGCGGTATCCACCGTCGTATTCGCAACCTTCATCGGTACCGTAACGGTCTTGCTCGCGCCTGCCTTCACCTTATCATAGAAGAAAGTATTGGAGGAGCCGTTGATCGTCAGCCCTTCGCCCCCGGTCACAGTAATCACCATGTTTTCTACGTCAACGGTGCTGCTGGTATTGCGGAACTTGAAGGCCAGGTTGAATTTGGAGCCGGCTGCCACACTGCCGCCGCCGTAATGAAAGCGGGATACAATAATGTTCGGCAGCGGACTCGCTGTTGTTTCATCGGTCGTCTCTTCGGTTTTTTTCTTCACCTTAGCCGGAATTCCGATTCTGGCAGAAGCCTCTCCAGCTGTTGTGGAAACATTGTTATAGTATGTAAATTCCAGCTTCGCGTCTAAATACTGGTTGACACTGGCTACCGGATCGAGCACGCGTACCTTGACCTGCGCCGTCTCTGTCCTGCCGACACCGATGCTGTTCATCTGCACTGCGGAATCCTTGCCGACCACCAGCAGAGACTCAGACGGAGTGAAGGAAAGAATCGGATTGTTGATCGTTGTCCTGCCGATATTCTTGACCGAAACCGTCAGCATCAGCTCATCCCCTGCCTTGACATCGCCGGACAGCTCGTTTCTGGTCACGATCACCTTCGGTGTCGGGATTGGATCCGGCGTCGGCGCAGGAGTTGGCTCCACCGTCGGTTCGGTGTATTCCTTACATTCGGAAATCGGAACTTCGATGTTCTGGTATGTATTCTTGTTGCTAACCATCAGTTTCAGACTCTGCCCGGTTCCTTTATATTGCAGATTTGTCACTTTCACTGTAAAAGCAAAACTTCCAGCAGTTGTTCCGGATCTTTTATCCACTTCTGCTTTGCCGCCGCTGAAGCTGTCTACCAGACGTGCTACGTCAATCGTATCGATGTTAAATTCCCCCGCTGCGTCATTATATTTCATATGCAGAGTGATGTCCACTCGACTGCCTTTAACGATGTACGTATTTACGTTATTGGTACCGGCATTTTTCACCTCATAGCCAGTCACTTCAAAGCTGCCTTTTGTTTCTGTTGTCGTCGTTTCCGCAAACGCCGCGCTCATCGCGCCCAGCGCCAGCATCAGCGCCATACAGAGTACAAAACCTTGTTTCAAATATTTTCTCATTTCTTTTCTTTTCCTCTCCTCGTCCTCTACTGATTGCCTGCCTGCTTGCTTGCAGCCGCGAGTTCGGCCTCCTGCGGTGTCCTGACATCGCTGATGATTTCGCCGTCCATCAGCGTGACGATGCGGTCCGCGTACTCGGTCATTTCCGGATCATGCGAAACCAGCACGATGGTCTGATGAAACGTCCGCGAGAATCTGCGAATCATCTCCATGACCTCTCTGGTCGTCTTGGAGTCCAGATTACCGGTCGGCTCATCTGCGAATACGATATCAGGCCGCGATATGAACGCGCGGGCGATTCCAGCGCGCTGCTGCTGTCCGCCGGACATCTGTCCCGGGAAATGATCCATGCGGTTCTTCAGTCCGACCCGGCACAGCATCTTCTTCGCTTCCAGTTCCCTGGTTTCCTTGTCGATCCCTCGAAACATCAGCGGCATCGCGACATTTTCGACCGCGGTCAGCTCCTTGAGCAGATTATACGATTGGAATACAAATCCCAAATGTTTCTGCCGGAAGGCGGCAAGCTGGTTTTCCGTCATACGCGAAATGTTTTTTCCCCCGATGAACACTTCGCCGCGCGTCGGTTTTTCCAACCCCGCCAGCTGATTAAGCAGCGTACTCTTGCCGGATCCGGATGTTCCGAAGATACAGCAGATTTCCCCTCTGTTGATGGAAAGGTTGATGTTTTTTAAGGCGATGACTCTCTCCTCGCCCATGAAATAGACCTTGCTCAGATTGCGAATCTGGATGATCGGCCTGTCTCTTAAACTTGCTTCATTCATAAAATGTCCTTTATAATTCGTATTTGCCTTTCCCAAGTAAATCCCTTTTGCACTTTCTATTTTATCGCATCTTTCTTGCGAAATTCTTTAGACTTTCTTATTTTTTCTTTAGAAAATGTTCTCTTACGGTATTTTTACTCGTCTGTCGCTTGCGAAAGATCACAAGACCGCCGGGAGCAGAATCTCAAATTCCGTACTGAATCCCGGACTTGGCTTGTCCAAAAGTGTAATCGTACCGCCATGAGCTTCGATGATTTTTTTGGTAATGGCAAGTCCCAGACCGCTGCCTTCGCTGCTGCGTGAATCTGTACCTGTCACAAAAGGCTCGAAAATCCGCGCTCTGCGCTCCGGCGCGATGCCGACACCGTTGTCCGCCAAACGGATCGCGATCGTGTTTGGTTTGTTTCTTTCTTCGGTTTCGACAATCTTAATACCCATGACTGTGCCGAGTGCGTTGTACTGCATCGCATTGTAGATAATGTTGTTCAGCGCGCGCGTCATCATCGGTTGATCGATCGCGCAGAGAATCATTTTTTCCGGAATCGAAATCCGCAGCGCGAAACCTGCCAGATTGATTTCATCATAACGCTTGGCGAGGTATTCCCGCAGGAATTCACAGACATCGGCTACCACTGGCTGCACGCGAAATTCCGGATGGTTGACCTTGTTATACTCATAGAAAGAATTCAAAAGATCGTTGAGTTCCTCCGCCTTATCATCGATCAGCTGCAGATAGACCGCGAGCTTGTCCTGTGGCACCTTGCCATCCGCGATCGCGCGCGTATATCCGCAGATGACCGTAATCGGCGTTTTGAGATCGTGGGAAATATCCGTCAGCAGCTTTTGCTTGTCCGCGTCAAGGCGTCTGCGCTCCGCTTCGCTTTCCGCGAGCTGGTCCGCCATACAGTCAAAATTCCGCGCGATGGCCTGCATCTCATACGGCCCGTTGACCATGCCCACATGCGCGTCAGCCGCGCCGCCCGCCGCCATGCGATTGATCGCCGCGCTCAGTTGTATGAGCGGATTTTTGACTCGTTTGTTCAAAAAAAGAATGAAAAATGTGATCAAAAGCAAGCTGACCGGCAGCAGAACCCAGTAGATCATATTGGCTCTTCTTGAAACAGTTGTATAGTCATCGGCATGCCATTTCTTTGCCGCCGCCACGAGAATCCGACCATCCGGCATCGTATGCCGCAGAAGCTCCGCATCCTCCGGGAAGCTTCCGGTTAAAATGCTGTATTCGCGTGCGGTATATTGCATTTTGTTTTTTTGCAAAGGCCCGCTGATGACGTGATAATCCTGATCCAACAGCATCTGCTTTGTCTCCGTTTCGTCGCTGTTTTCGCGGTAGATTGTCTTGACTACCAGATATTCACCGCCGCTTTGCGCCACATCCAACTCATAGCTATTGATAAAGGAAAAGTCATCATAATCCGGTACGCAAAGCACCTCGTCGATATCCAAAAGGTAAGGGAAGTTTTTTTCATCACGATAGAGCAGCGATCCCTCCGGATCAAAGACCGCGAAACCTCCGTTTTTTCCAAAATAGCGAAAGCAATTGACCTTTTCATATTCTCTGCTGATCATGTGTACATCTTCTGCCGCGGCATCCATGTCCGGCGTCAGAAGCATATGATCGTAATAACGGTCACTCGCCCAAAATACAAGTAAGACACAACCTAGCACCGTCAGCGAAAAGCCGAAATAGGCCTTCGCGAAGAGTGTGACCAGTTTTCCTTTTTTCGCGTTAAACTTCAAAGCGATATCCCACCCCTCTGACAGTTTTAATATAGACCGGTTGTTTCGGATCTGTCTCTATCTTATCCCGCAGCTTCGAAATATGAACCATGATGGTGTTTTCATCGCTCTCAAAAAACTCCCCGTTGATGTTTTCATAAAGCTGTGCCTTGGTAAAGATTCTGCCCGGATTCTTCATCATCAAAGAAAGCAGCTTGTACTCCATCGGCGTCAAAGTAATCTGGCGATCGTTTTTCCAAAGCTCATGCGAGGAAAGATTCAAAAGCAGCTCGCCGCGCCGCAGCTCACTGGTCTGCGCGTCCGCGCGGCGCAGCAGGGCTTTGACCCTTGCCACCAGCTCCAACGGATTGAAAGGCTTCGCCATATAATCATCCGCGCCCATGTTAAGTCCCAAAATCTTGTCCTGGTCCTGTCCCTTCGCCGAAAGAATCAAAATCGGCATCATGGTTTTTTTGCGCAGTACCTGCGTTACCTCAAGTCCGGTCATAGAAGGCATCATAATATCCAAAATCGCGAGCTGCGGATTGTATGCCTCAATTAGCGAAAGCGCCTCCGCGCCGTCCCCGCTGCAGAGGATCTCATAGCCCTCGCTTTCCAGATACAGTTTCATCAAATCGCGGATATCGACATCGTCCTCTGCTATCAAAATTCTGGCTTTCACTGTGCTTCCGTTCCTTTCTCCGCGTGCTCCGGCAGAGCCTGAATAAACGCAATCGCCCGCTCAATAACCGCTTCTCCAGTCTCGCCGTTCGGCCCGCCGTTATGAATTTCATGGTAGTAACCCGGCCATTCGACAAAGGTAAAACTCGTCGGATCCTGCAGCTTGGCAAATTCACGACTTCCCCGCACATCACAGATTTTATCCGCGCTTCCGTGCATCAAAAGGCAAGGCGTGCTTCTTGCCCGACCATTATCCTCATTGGTTCCCTTTTCCAGCGCTGTACCGATGGTAAACCCCTCGTAAGCGCAGAGCGCCGTCGCGTACGGATGTACCATCGGGTCGTTCTTATACGGTCTGACATATTCGACATTGCCCAGCTGGTTCTCCGGGAACTCGGATTTGATTTTGTAATTCGGCGCGATCTTTGACAACAGCTTCACCGCTGTCAGCAATCCGCCGCTGACCGGACGCACAAGGCGGATCCACGGCGCAGAAATGATATAGCCGGCCGGCACATCGTTATGGCCGCCGCGCGCGCGATAATCGAGCGTAATATTCCCGCCCATGCTGTGTCCGTACAGCACGATTGGAACGTTCGGATAAAATTCCCGCGCGTATTC
>OIWM01001913.1_pt1 | contig 18722 bp, 19 predicted proteins | sample 1587451 | NCBI WGS metagenome assembly OIWM01 (sample SAMEA3888907, study PRJEB22519) | human gut metagenome | biome: human gut; feature: human-associated habitat; material: faeces | place: Denmark | collected 2011
TTGATTAACGTTTTGAGAATTGTGAAGCTTTACGAGCTTTCTTAAGACCTGGTTTCTTACGTTCAACCATACGTGCATCACGAGTAAGAAGTCCAGCGCGTTTCAATGAATCGCGGAAGTCTGGATCTACTTGAAGAAGTGCACGAGCGATACCGTGACGGATCGCACCTGATTGACCAGCGTATCCACCACCTACAACGTTAACGTGTACGTCGTATGAACCTTCAGTTGAAGTAACTGCGAAAGGTTGGTTGATAACGAGACGAAGGTCTGCGTGTGGGATGTATTCTTCTACATCTTTTTTGTTAACTGTGATTTTACCAGTACCTGGAACCAAACGTACGCGTGCAACGGCGTTTTTACGGCGTCCTGTACCTGCATATTGTGCTTGTGCCATTATATTAGTGCTCCTTTCCTCTTAGAATTAGATAAGTCCTGAGATATCAAGTACTTCTGGTTGTTGTGCAGCATGAGTGTGCTCACCGCCAACGAAGACTTTCAATTTCATACCTTGTGCGCGTCCAAGAGTGTTGTGTGGAAGCATACCTTTAACTGATTTTTCAATCAAACGAACAGCATTTTTAGAACGAAGTTCACCTGCTGAGATTTGTTTCAATCCACCTGGATACATTGAGTGAGTGTAGTAGATCTTATCAGTTGCTTTTTTACCAGTCAATTTAACTTTTTCAGCATTGATAACGATTACGAAGTCACCTGTATCAGTGTGTGGTGTGAAAGTTGGTTTGTTTTTTCCGCGAAGTACGCTAGCAACTACTGCAGAAAGACGTCCAAGTGGCACATCAGTTGCGTCAACGACATACCATTTACGTTCAACTTGGCCTGGTTTAGCCATAAATGTTGTTTTGTTCATGATTTCTCCTATATATAGTTCGATTTTTGTTTACGAGTGATGGGTGTTCCTTCCCATCGAAAAGTATTTGGAAGGTTCCGGGGCCTTTCAAATGGGGTAAACAATACCGTTTAACATAATATCAAAAAAACACGTCCAAGGCAAGCCATTTGGAGGTGTTTTTCTTTTATTTTTTGTATTTTTTTAGTCTCTAATTTTATAAGGTGTAAGACTAGAAATCATAACTAATTAACCTCTAAGGGGGTACAAATTAATCCTCAGATTCCCAAAAAAGCTGGTCTAAAGTTTTGTCCAGAGTTTTGCAGATAGCAATACACAGGTTTATAGTCGGGTTGTAGTCTCCCTTTTCAATAGCTGAGATAGTCTGACGAGAGACTCCTATAGCATCTGCCAACCCCTGTTGAGTGAGATCCTTTGCTACACGAGCTGACTTCATTTTTAAATTTTTCATTCAAAAATCCTATTCTTCGTCTTCTAGTTCTTCCAAACGGTTTTTCTTAATTCTTTTAATAATAACCCAGCAGTCACAAATAAGGGTCAAACCCAATGTCAAAAATGCTACACTACTCATAAGATTCTTCCCTATCTTAAACGACTGAAATAGACTTAAGAGGCCCATTAGCAATATAAAAATTCCCAAAAAACACATTACCCAGGAAATTATAAGCATCTTCTTCTCAAGTTTTTTGTCTAGCAACCATGGATGCCCATTACGTGATACGCTGTGAACTAATACTAGGCACATAGAACCAAAGAAAGTGATGATTAATAGTGACTGCACTAATTCGACGGAGTGTGTCTTACTAGCAACCATAATCGTTACAAACATACCAAGCATGGCTATCCAATAACCTCTAGCAGAAGATTCTCCGCTGATCAACTGAGCACGTTCATCCATCGTGCTAGCTACTTTTTTCTTTGACTTCTTCATTTTGTTTCCTCCATTTTCTAGATTCATTATAGCATTATTTTACGTTATGTCAAATATATCATTCATTTTGTATATATTATCTTTTTATATTCTATTAATCTATCATTTCAGAAAACAAAAATCAGATAGGAAATCCTATCTGACACTTTTTCTATCTAACTTCTTTACCAATCGTAAAGACGGCCAAGGTATCTGGTCCAACGTGGGTAGAGATGACTGGCCCAAGTGGCATAATGAGAACTTGCTCAATGTCGTCAACTGCTAACAATTGTTCTTTTAGATTCTCCGCCGCTTCAATATCATTGGCATAAGCGAGAATTGCTGTGCTATGTCCAATATCCTGAGTAGCTTGCAGCACCATTTCTTTAATGGCTTTTTTACGTCCACGGATTTTAGCCAGAGGAACCAACTTGCCTGAAGCATCTAACCAAAGGAGAGGTTTAATATTAATCAAACTACCAATAATAGCTGAGCTCTTTGAGAGACGTCCCCCACGCATCAAATGGTAAAGATCGTCAACCAAGAAGTAAGTGCGTAATCTTGGCAAAATAGCCTCAATCATGGCTTTCGTTTCAGATAAGCTCTTACCTTGGTCACGAGCTTCTGCCGCCAAGATAGAGAGATAACCTTCCCCACCTGCTGCCGCTAGAGTATCTACAATCTCAATGACAGCTTCTGGGTATTCATCCAAAATCATGTCACGCGCCATAACAGCACTTTGATAAGTACCTGAAAGCACTGATGAAAAGGCAATATAAAGAAGGGCATCACCATTTTTGGCGTGACGACGAAAAACCTCTTCAAATTGACCAACATTCACTTGACTAGTAGTCGGCTGACTGCCTTCCTGCATACGTTCCAAGAGACGGTCACTCGTTAAACGGTTAGGACCAACGGTTTCATAGGCAATATCATCGAGCGTAATGGTCAAACCAACAAGCTCTACCTTATTCTCCTGAGCCCATTTTTCATCTAGATCTGCTGTGGAATCTGTCAAAATGTTAAATGTCATATGTCCCTCTATTCTATTTCATTTAAAAGGTCCTGTAATTTCCCTAATTGTGCATCGTCCCATGGACGTAGTCTTGGTGTCTTTAAGTCAATATGTGCCGACATCTTGTCTAAGTCAGACTTAACAGTATTGACACGCTCTTCCAACTCACGAGCCGAAACACGCAAAGCTCCTTGTGAAAAGATAGCCCACTGTTCATTTAAGTCACTAGTTGCTACTTCAACTAAATTTTGAACAGTATTCATCTCAGCCGCTGCGCGCTCAATATAGCTATCTGCTGTCTCATCTTCCTCAGTAAAAATAACACTGATACGATACTGATCATAACGCTGACGACTCCCTGGAACAAACTGAGCATCAAACACACAGATAATATCAATATGTTCAAAGTTAGCATAATGATTGAGCTTACGAAGCAATGTTTCACGAGCTTCATCAAGCTGATTGGTCTTAAAGAGTTGACGGGTTTCTTGCCAAAAGGCAATCATATTATAACCATCAACTAGAAGTATTCTTTTTTTCATAGTTACAATCGGTTTCGATAAACTTCATACATGAGAACTGCTGCTGCCACACTGGCATTAAGGCTCTGCACATGACCACTCATGGGTATAGTAATCATCTCATCCACTTGTTTCTTGATGTTAGCAGAGATTCCCTTACCTTCATTACCAATGATAAGGGCAACCTTTCCAGCTGTATTCCATTTATGAGATGGGGTCCCATCCATATCCGTTCCAAACACCCAGAAGCCTGCTTCTTTAAGCTTATCAAGAGTTTGGCTAAGATTAGTCACTCGGGCAATGGGAATATGCTCCACGGCCCCTGTTGATGTCTTGGCAACGACAGGTGTTACCCCCACAGCACGATGCTTAGGAATAATAACTCCTGTCACCTGAGTAGCATCAGCTGTACGTAGGATAGAACCAAAGTTATGAGGGTCGTTAAGTCCATCTAAAATGAGGACTAGAGGATTCTCCTCTTGTTCAGCCTTATCCATAATAACTGAGAGCTCAGAATAAGCGAACTCTGACACACGAAGAACAAACCCTTGATGCACAGCCCCACCTGTCATATCAGACAAGGTTTTCTTAGGTGTCCAAGAGATGGAAACCTTCTTTTCAGCTGCCAAGGCCTTAATGGCATCAACATTTTTCCCTCGAAGATCATCTTGAATATAGAGTTTATTACCAGTATTTGCTTCTAGACTCTCTGTTACGGCGTGCACACCGTAAACAATGTCTAGACTTGATTCTTTAGTTGTTTTCATAAGCTAATTCTATCATAAAAAAAGCCCTCTTACGAGGGCAAAGCATGTTAAATAAATGTAATTGCTGCTAAGTAAAGCACTAGAAGAACGAGAACAACAGTTGCAGCAGCCAAAGCTTGCTTACCAATTGTATCTGGATCTGAGATTGATTCTGCAATCTTTCTCGCAGCTTGAGTAATGGTTTTACCTGCCGCTTGGAAGATATCAATTGAACCTGTGCTTGTTGAATTATTTCCAGAAATCGCTGAAGACCAACCACTCAAAACCTCAGCAATTTGTTCTGCTAATTGCTGTGTTAACGCTCTAGTTGTCTCAGCCAACTCATTAACAGCCGTAGCTTGTATATGATTGGCGGTCTCAGTATAGTTATTTGCACTGGTATTATAAGTAACCGGTACAGTCGTTGTTGTCGTTGATGAATACTGATTCCTACGGTAACTATCAGGTGTCACTGGACGCTCGCCTTCATTGAAGACGCTAAAAGTCTGTGTCAGGTAATGAATATTGTTATTCGTATCAATCAACTCAAAGGTCATTTTATGAATACCAGTCGTTTGTTCTGCCAAATGGTAGGCACTCAAACCAGCATTGACCTCATCCAAAGTTCCTTCAACAAAGTAACTATGATGAATTTGTTTGCCATCAAGGACTAGATTAAGGCCCTTAATCTTCTTACCTTCCATCTTGTTAACATCAAAATTGACGTTAAAGATTTCACCACGTGCTAAATAAAGAATGTCTGTATTCCCTGTAACAGCAGGTTGATCTTCAAGAAGCGCTCCAGTACTATCTCGTTTTGGAACAACGGTGTATACTTCAGAAGTGATTGGAGTCGCTAAGATTTCTGAGATGAGTCCATCCGTAAAGGTTACCTCTGACGAATAGGTCAAACTCTCACTTTGCAACATAGAAACCACTTCAGAAGTTTCAAAGACCTCAGAAGTTGATGATGAATCTTTCCAACCAATCGTGAGGACAGTTAAGCTATCTTCTGAATTATTATTTAACTGACTCGTTTCTGGAGCCGTAGATGCAAGAGAGCTAGCAGTACTTGCAGACTCAGAAGCGACTTCAGAAGTTGCAATAGCTTGGCTAGTAGGAGTTGCACTTACAGATGTCTTATGAGAATCCAATGAAGAATACTCTGATTTTTCAATAACATCATGTGTATTTCCAGCAAGTTCTGATGTATATAGTGTACTTTCACTCTTATACATTGAAGTCACAGCTTGTGACTCTGCAGTCGCTGTAGCCTCACGAGACTTATCATAAGTAAGCACAATATTTGGTTTTGCTTGTTCAGAATCAGATGTTGAGTTTGCATCTCCTCGTTCAGACGCCGCTACTGATCGATCCTCACCAAAAGCTTGGGCACGAGCCTCTTCTGAATGAGGTGTCGTCGTAGAAACGCTAGTCTCCACGATATCAACTTGAGAATGTACCTCAAGAAGCCCCTCATCTGTCTCACTTGAAGAGACAACCATCAGTGACGTTGAGGTCACCACTGAACTTACTTGACTCGCTGGCTCTGCCTTAGCTCCTACTGAAGAAAGATCAGCCTGAGGAGCAACTGGAGCCGGTGCCTCACTATTAACATAATCTATTTTAGCTTCATCAGGTTTTACCTGAACCTCATCTGCTTTACCTGTTTGAAGCGTAAAGCTAGATAAAATCAAAGCAGCAAAAGTTGTATAGAAAACTTTTTTCTTAGCTATTTCCATTCACCTCCTCATTTTTTATGGCCTCATTTACTAATATTATAGACTTTTTTTTTACTTTCTGTCAAATTAGTTTTATTAAAAAACGCTATAATATCAGGGTTTTACACGTGTCAGACATCCCTTAACTTTCTCATTTTCAAGGTGCTAAATATTAGTTTCATCTTATTTTTTATTGTCAAGACGCTGAATTACTTTGATTCTCAAATAATCTAAATTTTGAATCTTCAACTAATTGTCACAATTTTTATAGCCTTTAAATAACAAAAAATCCTGCTCTCGGCAGAATTTTTAGATTTCTTTTTCAACTTCGTCAATACACCAAGCAATTAGTTCCTCTAAGCGAGCAATATCCTCGGTCATATGAAGATAGCCCATGACTGCTTCGAAGCCTGTTGACATTTTGTAGGTAATGACATCTGTATTTTTAGCCTTGGTATGGCTATTCGCATTACGACCTCGTTTATAGATATCTAGCTCTTTTTCAGTCAAAAGCTCTTGCTCTAGCATTTTTTCAATGAGACTAGCCTGTGCCTTTGCGGACACATAGCGTGTAGCTAGACGGTGCAATTGATTTGGCTTGGTCTGACCTTGAAAAATCAGGTGACGGCGAATGTACAAGGAATAAACAGCATCTCCCTCAAAAGCGAGAGCAATACCATTAATAAGGTTGACATCAAGATGTTTAGTCACGTGTCCACCTCACGCCCTCCTTGGTATCAAGAAGTTTGATACCTTGAGCAGCCAACTCATCGCGAATGCGGTCTGCTGTCGCAAAGTCCTTGTTGGCACGCGCCGCTTGACGCTCTTCAATGAGTTTTTCGATATCTTCATCAAGGACTTCTTCTTCGAAAACAATACCGAAGACTTGGAGCATTTTTTCAAAAGCATCCTTAACGGTTTGGTCATAATTGCCTGAATTAATCCATTTGGCCATGTCAAACAGAACAGTCACACCATTCGCTGTATTAAAGTCATCATCCATTGCTGTCTGGAAGGCTTCAAGATAAGTTTGCAACTCATCTTGATTCACCTGATCTGTCAAGGGAAGACTGTGGGTGTTTTTCAAATACTTAAGATTGACTTCAGCATCATGAATAGCTTTTTCAGTAAAGTTAATTGGCTTACGGTACTGTTGTGTTGCTAGGAAGAAGCGAAGCACTTGACCATCGACTGTCTTAAGCATATCATGAACCGTTACAAAATTACCTAAGGATTTTGACATTTTCTCATTGTCCACATTGACAAAACCGTTGTGCATCCAGTAGTTGGCGAAGATCTTGCCAGTTTTGGCTTCTGATTGAGCAATTTCATTGGTATGGTGTGGAAACTCAAGGTCTGCCCCTCCACCATGGATGTCGATGGTATCTCCAAGGATTTCAGTCGCCATAACTGAACATTCGATGTGCCAACCAGGACGACCAGGTCCCCACGGGCTGTCCCAAGAAACTTCTCCCTCTTTGGCAGCTTTCCAAAGGGCAAAATCCAGAGGATTCTCCTTACGTTCTGTTTCAGCATCCGTACGTCCGCTTGCACCAATTTCAAGATCTTCCAAAGTCTTGTTAGCTAATTTAGCATAGTTGTTTGACTTAGCTACTCGGAAGTAAACATCACCTTCAGAGACATAGGCAAAACCTTTGTCAACCAAGGTTGACACAAATGCAATGATTTCATCCATGTAGTTAATAACACGAGGATTTTGTGTCGCTGGTTTAATGCCAAGCTGTGCAGTATCTTCCATAAAAGCCGCGATAAACTTGTCCGACAATTCTTTAGTTGAAATGCCAGCTTCATTGGCTGCCTTGATAATCTTATCATCTACATCCGTAAAGTTAGAAATATAGTTGACTGTGTAGCCACAATACTCAAAATAACGACGAATAGTATCAAAAGCTACTGCTGAACGGGCATTTCCGATATGAATATAATTGTAAACTGTTGGTCCGCAGACATACATATTGACAACATTTTCTGTCAAAGGTACAAAATCACGGAGCGAACGCGTCATCGTATCATAAATTTTAATCACTAGAGATTCCTTTCAATTAACTGGAAACTATTTTTTATCCTTGATATGGTTTAGGTATAAACACAAGAGTATCACAAGAATGATAATCCATATAGCCGCAACCAGCTGACCCTGAGCCAAGAGAGACATAGCTGAAAGGAAACTCCCAACTATATAGAAGACCAAAAAAGGATTGTTTTTGAATAAATTTTTCATAACTCAAGTATTACTTGTGACGTTGCTTAAAAACAAGACCACCCCATAAAAGAGCAATGCAAAACCACAAGGCTGCCATGCTATAGTCTGCTCTATGTAAAGCAATGTAAACAAGGGCAAGAGGGCCCACGACCGTCAATCGAGTCACCTTTGAACTAAAGAGTTTCATCGTTTCCTTTCCTTATAGCCGTGATGAGTGGAAGCTAGCTGCTTTTAGAAGGTCTTCTAGTTTTTCGCTATAGTATTCACGACCTTCTTCAATATCGTGGATAACTTCTTCGTCCTTTTGACCATGAACACGCACAACCTTAGCAGGAACACCAACGACTGTAACATCTTCTGGGACATCCGCAACAACCACAGCTGCCGCACCGACCTTAGAATTCTTTCCAATCTCAATAGGGCCTATGACCTGAGCATGGGCTGAAACCAAGGCACCCTCACGAACGGTTGGGTGACGTTTTCCGACATCTTTACCAGTACCACCTAAAGTGACACCGTGGTAAAGCATAGCACCCTTCTCCACAACAGCTGTCTCACCAATGACAAGGCCTGAGCCATGGTCGATGAAAACACCTTCAGCAATCTGAGCCCCTGGGTGAATCTCGATTTGAGTCCAGAAGCGCCAAAACTGACTATGCATACGTGCTAAGAGTCGACAATGGTGGCGCCAGAGAAAATGTGAGATACGATGAGCAGCCAAGGCTTTTAATCCAGGGTAGGTTAAAAGAACCTCCAGACTCGTCCGAGCTGCTGGGTCATTTTTCTTTACTATATCAATACTTTCTTTCCACCAACCCATTTAGGTCACTCCTTACATCATTATTACTATTATTGTTTGTTGTGGCCCTATTATTTCTTTAAAGTGGAAAGCTGTAAACAACTAGGTCTACTCGCTATCCCCCTCAAAATAAGACCAGTCGACTAACTCAGGCTGCTCATCAAACGGATTGATGACAATACCTTGAACCTTATCCAACTCATTTTCACCTGTTGAAGGCTGGTAAATTTCTGACAGTGGCCATTGTAAAATCGTCCCTTTAGCCTTACGGAAAGGTAGGCCAAAAGTTTCGTTACCGTACCATTTTGCAAAGCTCGTTAAGTTCGTAAACACTGGCACATAACTCTGTCCCTCTGCATTCGACATGGTCGCAAAGAAACGGTCATCCTGACCATCTTCCTCGCGTTTGTGAATGAAGGCTGGAACAAGATAAATCTTAGCTTCAGGATCCGCCTTTTGATTTTCCTCACCCAAAAGATTATTTAAGGTCTGAGTGAAATAGTTGATAAACTGGATAAGTTCACTGCTTGCAAAAAGAGTGGTATTTGAGAAATCACCATCCTCTTTTAAATTGAAAGCAAGACCAAAAAGCTCTGCCTGAACCAGTTGTGTTAGGATATCTAAGCTTGAACGTTCTATCCAAGTCTGTTCTCGAGCACTCTCTTGAGTAGCTTTGAAAGATTGTAAGTCCTGTTCACTAGTGAAGACAGGAGCAACCTTCTTGCCTTCCACTTCAACTGCGTAGAGGTCTTGGGCAGCCAAGACGGGAGTACGTTGTAGGTGATTAACCAAAGCCAAACTGGTCAAAAAGTGGTCTGGTTCCTTTAAAAATTCTTTTAAAGTTTCATCAAAAGCTTGCAATTCTTGATTTTCTGTCATTCTTCTATCTGTTCTTTCGTTTCTGATTTATCAGGATTTTTCGGTGCTTCACCATTTTCATTATGGTGGCGTAGTTTGTGATGAGAACGACGGCGGTGACGATGCTCTCCTTTATTTTCCCCGTCCTCAATCTTTTCAGGCTTAGGGAGCAAGGTCTTGATTGAGGCATCGATACGTCCTTTTCCATCGATTTTGATAATTTTAACAGTTACCATATCCCCAACCTTAACCACATCTTCGACACGCTCAGTGCGTTCCCAAGCTAGTTCTGAGATGTGGACAAGAGCATCTGTCTTATTAAAGAGGTGAACAAAGGCACCGAACTTTTCAATACGCACAACTGGTACAGTGTAAACCTCTCCAACCTTAGCTTCACGTACAAGATCGGAGATGATAGCTTTAGCACGGTTAATGGCATCCTGATCACTAGAGAAAATCTGAACAAGACCTTCTTCATCGATATCGATAGTGACACCAGTCTCAGCGATAATCTTGTCAATCGTTTCGCCACCTTTACCGATGACAACCTTGATTTTGTCAACAGGAATCTGAATACTGTCAATCTTGGGCGCTGTTGGTGCCAATTCTGGACGTGGCTCAGCGATTGCTGACTCAATAACGTCAAGAATCTCAAAACGAGCTACCTTGGCTTGAGCCAAAGCCTCTTCGAGAATGGCAGGTGTAATACCTGAAATCTTAATATCCATCTGAAGAGCTGTAATTCCTTGACGTGTACCAGCTACTTTAAAGTCCATATCTCCAAAATGGTCTTCTAAACCTTGAATATCAGTCAGGACAGTGTAGTTAGTACCATCTGAGATAAGCCCCATGGCTATCCCTGCAACAGGCGCCTTAATCGGTACACCACCAGCCATAAGAGCCAAGGTTCCTGCACAAATAGAGGCTTGTGAGGAAGAACCATTTGACTCCAAGACTTCTGCTACCAAACGGATAGCATAAGGGAACTCTTCAACACTTGGAAGAACCTGAGCAAGGGCACGTTCACCTAAGGCTCCGTGACCTATTTCACGTCGACCTGGTGCACCGTAACGCCCTGTTTCACCCACTGAATACTGAGGGAAATTATAGTGATGAAGGAAACGTTTCTTATACTCTGGATCCAAACCATCAACAAGTTGTGTATCACTCATAGGTGCTAAAGTCAAAACTGACAAGGCTTGAGTTTGTCCACGTGTAAAGAGACCTGAACCATGAACCTTAGGAAGAAAGTCAATCTCTGCGTCCAAAGGACGGATTTCATCCACACGACGACCATCTGGACGAACCTTATCCTCGGTAATGAGACGGCGCACTTCAGCATGTTCCATCTGCTCAAGGATTTCCGCTACATCACGCAGAATGGTTTCCTTATCTTCATCTTCTGCAAAGCGTTCTTGATAAGAAGTAAGGACCTCTTCTTTAACAGCCTGGGTTGCTGCTTCACGCGCCAGTTTTTCTTCCACCTGAACAGCCTTAGCTAACTGATCATAATAAGCCGTTTCGATTTCGACTTTCAAATCAGCATCAACTTGTAGAAGTTCAACCTCAGCCTTTTCCTTACCAACAGCTGCAACGATATAATTTTGGAAATCAACCAACTCTTGAATAGCCTCATGTCCCTTCAAGAGTGCTTGCAACATAATATCCTCAGACAATTCCTGAGCACCCGACTCTACCATATTGATAGCTTCCTTGGTGCCTGCCACTGTCAAGTCTAAAAGTGAAATTTCCTTATCCGCTGCACTTGGGTTGATGATGAAATCTTCTGCGGCATAGGCCACTTGAACCCCAGCAATCGGACCATTGAAAGGAATGTCAGAAATAGAAAGAGCTAAAGAGCTGCCAAACATAGCCGCCATCGGAGCACTAGCATTCTCATCATAAGAGAGGACGGTGTTAATGACTTGAACTTCATTTCGGAAGCCTTCCGCAAACATAGGACGAATAGGACGGTCAATAAGGCGAGCAGTCAACGTGGCATCTGTTGAAGGACGACCCTCACGCTTGTTAAAGCCCCCCGGGAACTTACCAGCTGCATACATTTTTTCCTCATAATTAACCTGTAAAGGAAAGAAATCTGCAGTTGCCATCTTTTTAGACATAACAGCTGTTGATAATACCGTTGTATCTCCATAACGCACGACGACAGCACCATTAGCCTGCTTGGCTACCTGCCCAACTTCAACGACAAGCGGGCGTCCTGCAAAGGTCATCTCAAAAGTTTGTTTAGCCATGTTTGATCCCTCTTTTTATCCATGACCAGCCCTTATAAAAACGAACCGGTCAACTTTATGTCATTCATTTGATATAACTTTCATTTTACCATAATATAGTCAAAAATGGCAGAGCTCCGGCATAAGTTAGCAGCTAAGATTCCCTTTCTCTCAGATATTTAAGTCGTTTTGTGATATAATAAACACTTATGAGAGACAAAGGAATGACTATGAAAAAATTACAACACATCATTATGATTGCCTTAATCTTACTAGGCCTAGTAACACCTGCTCTAGCACAAGAACAGACAGATGACTTCAATGTTTCCGCTAAACATGCGATTGCTATCGAAGCAACTACAGGAAAAGTCCTCTATGAAAAGGACGCCACTACCCCTGATGGTGTGGCTTCAATGACTAAAATCCTAACAGCCTACATGGTCTATAAAGCAGTTGATCAAGGAAAAATTACCTGGGACACTGAAGTAGATATTTCAGACTATCCTTTCAACTTAACCGTTGATTCAGAAGTTTCAAATGTCCCACTGGATTCCCGAAAATACACTGTTAAACAACTCCTAGATGCCACCCTCATTTCCAGCGCTAACAGTGCTGCTATTGCTCTGGCTGAAAAAATCTCAGGATCAGAGAGTGCCTTCGTTGACACTATGACAGCCCAACTAAAAGAATGGGGCATTACAGATGCTAAATTATATAACGCTTCTGGTCTAAATAATAAATATCTTGGGGATAACCGCTATCCTGGCTCAAAACCAGATGACGAGAATACGATGAGCGCCCTAGATGTTGCCATTATTGCGGACCACCTCATCAAAGACTATCCTCAGGTACTTGAAATCACCAAGCAAACCGAAACTGACTTCGAAGGTGACAACAAATTAACGACACACAACTACATGTTGGAGGGACAAGACAACTACCGTGAAGGCGTTGATGGACTCAAGACTGGAACAACCGAACTTGCAGGGGCATCCTTTGTAGCCCACTCCAATGAAAATGGCATGAGTTTGATTACAGTTGTTATGAATGCGGACAATGGCGGAGAGGATGAAGCTGCTCGATTCACAGCCACAAATGAGTTGCTAGATTATGTGACTCAAAACTGGGAAATCAAAACCCTCAACACCAAAGGACAAATCGTCAAGAAAAATGATATTAAGGTAGCCGATGGAGACAGTCAAACCATCTCTGCTAAACTCGAGTCGGACCTTACAGTCATTCAAAAAATAAACAGCAAAAATGATGCTGTTAAAATCAAAGCAAAAACCATAACAGCACCTATCAAAAAAGGTGACACTATTGGAACAGCAACCTTTGATGATAAGAATCTCGTAGGAACAGGTTACATCTCTGATCCGCCTCAAATTTCGGTAACAGCCAACCAATCTATCAAGAAAAGTTTCTTCTTAAAAGTTTGGTGGAACCATATCGTTAATTTCTTTACAGAAAATAAGTAAACACAAAACTACCTTTTAGCTATCAAAAGGTAGTTTTATCTTGCCTTCAAAATTAGTCCTGTTAGTAAATGCTCCTTCTCTACACCTTATGTTCCTCTCAAAATGTGGTATAATAAATATCCAAAACACATGAAGGAACAAACCATGAAAAAACTGATTATGCTTATGATGACCTTCTTACTCTGTCTGGGAAGCGTAGCCCCTGCTTTTGCAGCAGATAAGAAAAAAGGATATGATGCCGCAGCCAAACATGCCATCGCTGTCGAAGCTACTACTGGCAAAATTTTATACGAAAAAGATGCAACCACTTCTACAGGGATTGGCTCTATTACCAAGCTCCTAACAGCCTACATGGTTTATAAAGCGGTAGATCAAGGAGACCTCAAATGGAACAGCAAAGTTGATATTTCTGACTACCCCTTTGAACTAACTGTCAGTGCCGGAGTATCCAATATCCCACTAGATGCCCGCAAATACACTGTCAAACAACTTCTTGACGCAACTCTTATTTCCAGTGCCAATAGTGCATCGATTGCTCTAGCCGAGGAAATCGGAGGAACCGAAAGTAAGTTTGTCGACATGATGAAAGCCCAACTTAAAGATTGGGGTATCACTGATGCCAAGATTGTCAATGCCTCTGGTCTCAATAATTCTTACTTAGGTGACAATATCTATCCAGGCTCTAAATCAGACGAAGAAAATACCATGAGTGCTAAAGATGTTGCTATCATTGCACAACACGTGGTGAAAGAATATCCTGAAATCCTCGATATCACTAAAAAAACTGAAGCTGATTTTGATGGTGTCAACAAACTTAAAACCTTCAACTATATGCTTAAGGGACAACCTAGTTACCGTAAAGGGGTGGATGGCCTAAAAACGGGAACCACTGATTTAGCCGGTGCTTCCTTCGTGGCCCACTCAAATGAAAGTGGCATGAGCATTATCACAGTCATTATGAATGCTGATAATACCGATACTGATGACTACGCCCGTTTCACTGCAACAAATGACCTACTTAACTACGTTGTCTATCATTGGGAAAGCAAGACCATTGCCAAAAAAGGACAAGCTATCGGTAAAAGTCAAGCCCATGTTATTGATGGTAAATCTAAGCAAGTCACTGCTGTTGCTAAGTCTGACTTTAATATCATCCAAAAAATAGATGCTAACAATAGTAAACACATTAAAGTCACTACCAATCAAGTCCAAGCCCCCGTCAACTCAAGTAACAAGGTTGGAACGGCTACCTTTGAAGATAAGTCACTTGTAGGAGAAGGTTACTTGCCTAACCAAGGTATGCCTAGCATGGAACTGGTTGCTGGTAAAGAAGTTAAGAAAAGCTTCTTCCTCAAGGTCTGGTGGAATCACTTTGTCAACTTTGTCAACGAAAAACTCTAATCATTACAGTCGAGCTTTGCTCGGCTTTTTCTTTTACCCCAACTTTACAGAAAGATTGACTCTATCTTGACTCCTATTGACACAACAAAAAGACAAACTACACCTGTAATCTGTCTTTTTGTTTGATTTTTACACTACTGTAAAGGTTAATTTATCTTTCGAGCATCCAATCTTAAGGGTTTGTCCACTAACTACTTGGCCACCTAGTAAGAGCTCAGATAACTTATCCTCCACCTGAGTTTGAATCGTGCGACGTAATGGACGAGCACCCATCTCAACATCATAGCCATCTTTAGCTAAATGCTTGAGGGCAGCTGGTTGAAATTTCAAGTCAATCCCTTTTTCAGCCAAAGCTGATACCAACGGTTTTACCATAATCTTGACAATCTCACGAAGCTGCTCTTCCTCTAAACTATGGAAGACAACCTTTTCATCAATACGGTTGATAAACTCTGGGCGGTAGGCCTTCTTAAGTTCTTCCATGATACGTGACTGCATAGCTTGGTGATTATGAGAAATGTCTTGGGCACCAAATCCAACAGTCTTATCATCACGAAGAGCAGTCGCTCCCAAGTTCGAAGTCATAATGATAATGGTATTTGAGAAGTCGACTTTACGACCTCGACTATCTGTCAAGACACCGTCATCCAAAACTTGTAAGAGAATATTAAAAATATCTGGGTGAGCCTTTTCCACCTCGTCAAAGAGAAGAACTGAGTAAGGCTTATTACGAACTTTTTCTGTTAACTCACCGCCCTCATCATATCCAACATAACCTGGAGGAGCACCGTTAAGTCGGCTAGCCGCAAATTTTTCCATGTATTCTGACATGTCAAAGCGAAGCAAAGCTGACTCATCATCAAAGAGAACTTCCGCCAATGCCTTGGCCAATTCTGTCTTACCAACACCAGTAGGCCCAAGGAACATGAAGGAACCAATCGGACGTTTTCCAGTACGAATACCTGACTGGTTACGACGAATAGCACGACTAATCGCTGAAACTGCTTCGTCTTGGCCAATAACACGTTTGTGAAGCTCTGCTTCCAGATTCAAATAACGCTTGCTATCTGCCTGAGTCATCTTCTCAACAGGGATACCTGATAGACGACTAAGGGTTTGCATAATCTGATCCGCATCTACCAAGGCAGGTTTTGGTAATTTTGCTTTTTGGCTAGCCTTATATTGTTTAACAGCAGACTTCATATCACCAGATAGAAGCGCTTCATCCAAAGGCGTTATCTCACGTTTGGCTTCTTTTTTAATACGACCTTGAACAGTCGCACTCGCTTCATCTAAAAGGTCAATGGCAGAGTCAGGTAAGTTTTTACTCGTCAAATAACGATGCGCCGCCTTGACCGCTGTCTCAACCGCTTCATCAGTAATCGTTACACGATGATAGTCTTCATAAGACGAACGTAGGCCTTTTAGAATATCAATCGCCTCAGCTACACTTGGCTCCTCAATTGTAATCTTAGCAAAACGACGAGAAAGAGCTGCATCTTTTTCAATATGCTTCTGGTACTCAGCTTGAGTTGTTGCTCCAACCATATGAAGGGTTCCACGTGCTAGAGCAGGTTTCAAAATATTCGCCGCATCTAAGGTACTATCAATACCTGAACCAGAACCGATAATCGTATGCAATTCGTCAATAAAGAGAATGATTTTTCCATCAGCTTCAATCTCATCAATGATTTGATTCATACGTTCTTCGAAATCGCCACGGAAACGTGTTCCTGCAACCACACTCATCATATCAAGCTCTAAGATACGCATATCAGCCAACTCAAAAGGTACTTCGCCTGAAGCAATACGTTGTGCCAAGCCAAGCGCAAGTGCCGTCTTACCAACACCTGCCTCACCCACAAGAACTGGATTATTCTTCGTTTTACGACTCAAAACCTGAATCATGCGTGAAATTTCTTTCTCACGTCCAATAACAGGATCAAGAGCACCTGACTCGGCCACTGCCGTTAAGTCCTTGGTATAATCTGCCAACTCCCCAGTAGAAGATTGAGGAGGCTGCATCATATTAGCAAAATTTCCTGATGCCTTTGATTTTTTAGGCTTACGAAGGTCATGAATGGCCTTCAAATCTTGCTTACTAAGACCTGCATAACGCTCCAAAGAACGTCGTAAATCGATAATGCGAGGCTTATCGCTGTCATCCTTATATTGAAAACCAGCAACTTCAAGGAGACGACAAACCATCAAATCCTTATGAAGAAGGAAGGCCATCAATACATGTTCAGACCCTACCTCTACAGCACCAGTTACACTAGCAATTCCCTCTGCCTCTTGCAACATAGCCTCTAAAGCATGTGACTGTGCACGTAAATCGATAATATCTGATTCAGACAAGTCTTTTGGACTTTTCTCCATCGTTAGTACAGCAGCGGTCTCAATCTCTTCCGCACGAATACGGTCCTCAAAATCAGTAAATGTTAGGTAAGCTACAGATCCTGGAACCTCAACCATAGCCAGAAGCACATGCCAAGTCTCCAAGAAAGGACTTCCAAAACGCTCTGCCTCAAGCTGAGCACGATGGAAAATGGCCTGCATTTTTCTTGAATATGTCGTCATCTAATTTCCTTTTCTATCCAATCTAAGTAATAGCGAGCGTAGAATACGCGAACGAATAGCAGCCGCATCTGCGCCTAAAATATCATCACTAGCAGTTGCTAAAATCAAATTTCCCTCACGTTCTGTGATGATTTTTTCATCAAAAAGCAACTGGATCAAGTCTGTAAATACCTGCTCGCTGAGCTGATCCGCTAAGTTTTGAAGCAAATCATTAATCATGTGGTGCTTGTCAGAGAATCTGACTTTGACGATACGAATATAACCGCCACCTCCACGCTTACTCTCAACAATATAACCACGACTTTCTGTAAAGCGGGTCTTAATAACATAATTAATCTGACTCGGTACAACTTGAAAAGTATCTGCTAAGTTCGAGCGTTGAATCTCAGCAATTCCAGACTGGCCCAGCAATTCTTTAATATATTCTTCTATACTATCTGATGTATTTCTTGCCATCTTAATTCCTCCAGTCTAATTTGACTATAACTGACTATTATTATACCAAAAATGTCAGCACATGGGAAACTATACCTTCAAAAAGCTTTTTAAAGTTGTCATTAGAGACCATATAAGATACAATAAATAAGACTAAAATATTAGGTAACTTTAAGTGTTTGATCCACTTTGACAGGCTGAGCCCCACCTAATCCAACAAGTACTTTTTAGCACTTTCGCAGTAGTATTAGTCTTATCACTCTTGATAAAGCTCTTGTGGCTTTGAGTCTTTATTTTATTTCTCTATGAAAGGTTACTCATGAAATACATCATTGCACTCTTAATCTCTATGATTCCCTTGGTTGAGCTCCGTGGAGCCGTTCCTGTTGCTATCGCCTCAGGTATCCCTTGGTGGCAAGCCCTAATTCTTTGTGTTATTGGGAACATGATTCCAGTTCCAATTATCTTCTTCTTCGCCCGCCGTGTTCTCGAATGGGGGGCAGACAAACCTCTAATTGGGGGCTTCTTTACCTGGTGTCTTAAAAAAGGTCACAGTGGTGGCCAAAAACTTGAAAAAGCTGCCGGAGATAAGGGGGTCTTCTGGGCCCTCCTCCTTTTTGTGGGAATTCCACTTCCAGGAACAGGAGCCTGGACTGGTACCCTAGCAGCATCTATCCTAGATTGGGACTTTAAACGTAGTATTATTGCCGTTATGCTGGGGGTTATCCTTGCAGGTATCATCATGGGAACACTCTCTCTTCTACTTGGTGTAAATACCTTCGCTCATTAATTACTTTGTTAACGTCTGGGGCATGCTCAGATGTTTTTTTATAACAACAAAAAAGAAGTTACGATTCATTTACGTAACTTCTTTCTTTTTATCTAGCAACTAGAATTAGTTGTTAAGTGCTGCTGCCATTGTAGCTGCA
>OIWM01001919.1_pt1 | contig 18699 bp, 19 predicted proteins | sample 1587451 | NCBI WGS metagenome assembly OIWM01 (sample SAMEA3888907, study PRJEB22519) | human gut metagenome | biome: human gut; feature: human-associated habitat; material: faeces | place: Denmark | collected 2011
TCTTAATATCCAGTTCAGAGATTCTGCGGACAGCCGGTTTTCTTCCTTCATTACGGTTTTCTACTATAATAAATAGTACACCATATACAATCAGCATCACAGCTCCCGGAAGCGGCTTATAAAAAATCTTATCCAGAATATCATCGAAAAGCAATCCCACTACAGCGGCCGGTACACAGGCAATCAATACTTTGATCCACATCTGCCAGGTCAGCATCTTCTGCTTGTGGCTCTTTCTTGGTGAAAACGGGTTCAACTTATGAAAATACAGTACTACAACTGCCATGATCGCACCTAACTGGATAACCACATCAAACATCTCCATAAATGCATCACTCATACTTGGTTTCAGCACATTCCCCACCAGAATCAGATGTCCTGTACTGCTGACCGGAAGCCACTCCGTGATTCCTTCCACGATTCCGAGCAAAATGACTTTCAATACGTCTAACATTAGTTACCCTCCTATTCAGTTTTTAATATGTATTTTTCTATGAATCTTGCCACGCCTTCTTCATCATTGGAATCTGTCAATCTGTCTGCTGCTGCCTTCACTTCCGGCATTCCATTCGCCATGGCAACTCCCATTCCGACTGTCTTAAGCATCATCGTATCATTGGATCCATCACCAAATGCCGCAATTTTCTCCCGACTGATCCCGAATATCTCGCCCAGTTTCAAAAGAGCCATCCCTTTATGGACACCTTCTGCATTGACCTCAATATTATTCTCCAATGCTCCGGTTGCTTCCACTCCTGTCACTTTACGGATACGCTTCCATGCTTCTTCCTTGTCAGTCTGGTATCGGAACAAAGCCTGTACTTTATCTGTCCCTCGATTCTCTGTCTCAAACTTCTCTTCTACACTTTCAACAGGGACACGAGTATTAAGAATATATTCGCCCATGGCCTTCGTCATGACATAGTCCTGAATATGGACAAGCTTCTCTTTCTCTGAGTAACCGATTCCATCGTAATACACATCTCGTAGTGTATCATAATCTGAGAAAATATCCAATATTTCGCGCGCTTTTTCTACCGAAATTAACATTTCTGATAAAACTTGTTCTGTTTTTGTCTCCAAAATTCTGGCACCATTGGCTGTCACTGCATATTTTATAAACGGAAGCTCCAGAAGTTCCTTTGGAAGTCCACATAACGGCCGTCCCGTCGCCGGTACCAGAATCACTCCCTGATCTGCCGCTGCCTCCAATGCTTTCTTCGTTCTCTCCGTCAGAATCTTGTCCGTTGTCAGAAGTGTTCCATCCAGGTCAAAACCAATCATCCTGATGTTCATCTCTTTTCGTCTCCCTTACTTTTTCAGCACTTTCATCATCTGTTTCTTTGATGGTACCTGTCCCGAAATAACAAGCTTTCCGTCAATCATGACAGACGGCGCTGTCATAACTCCAAGCTTTACAATCTCTACCAGATCTGCAACACGCTCAATCTTCGCGTCAATCCCAAGCTCCTCTACACACTCTGCTACAATTGCATTCGTCTTATCACAGTTCTCACATCCACTGCCGATTACTTTTATATTCATATCTGACTCCTCATCTCATCACATTCACTAAAAAAGGTCCACTGGACCTTTTTAGTCCTCTATTTCTACAACATCAGAGAGAAATTCAAGTTCTTGCGGGATATATTCTTCACGATCTTCTTTTTCTAATTCTTCCTTGGATTTGAGGCTTCGTGCAAATTCTGTTCGGAGTTTTTCAAATTCTGCTTTTGGAACAGCCATAATATTGGGTGAGAAACCGGCAGCTGAACTCATGATATTGCCAAACATATCATTGAGATCACTGCGTTTCATGACCTGTTCAGCATTGAAGGCAGCATTAAAAGCCAGGATGGCATTTTCCTGATTGGCTAATACAGGCTCAGATCCATTCAAAAGGGCCCTATTTTGTGGGCTAATAGAATCCAAAATTTCAGGCCAAGTTGCCTTTAGGGCATCCAGACATTGGCGTGATTTCTGCGGATTTTCCATGGTTTCACGCATAATAGTGAGAATCTTTTCACGATCCACCTTATACTGATAAGCAGGTTTGGCTTTTCGAGTTGGTGCTACTTCTCCTTGGACTTTGCCCTCTTTAAGAGCTTTACGTAGGCCTTCTACTTCGCGACGAAGACTATCTAACTCTTCTTGTAAATTTCCTGGAATTTCTTGTGACATCTGACTATGGGTTTCTGACAATTTTATAGTCAGCATCTCCGCATAGATTTTAGGATGTGTTCCAGTTTTAATTTCTGGCAAGGCACTTGTAACCAAGTCAATCAATTGGAAAAGTCGGTCTTGCTCTAGAGAAAGATTCTCTTCAAAAAGGGGACTATGATGACTGTTCTCTCCACCCGCTTTGACAATCAGAAGGTCACGGAAATACTCCAAGAGATCAGTCGCAAAACGGCTCATAGACTTACCATTATCAAAAAGAGTTTCAAGATTTGATAAAGCTTGCGTAGTATCTTGATTGCGAACGTTAGCGACGAAACTATCCAAGGCTGTCAAACCAATAGAACCAGTGATTTCTTCAGCTACGGCTTGGCTGACATGATTGTCAGGAGACAAACTCAGTGCTTGGTCTAAGATTGACAAAGCATCACGCATACCACCTTCTGCACGACGAGCAATAATAGTCAAAGCCTCATCATCAAAGGTCAGTCCTTCTTTTTCCAGAATTGAAGCCAAGTGCTCTTTAATAGCTCCCTGCTTGATCGATTTAAACTCAAAGCGTTGGACACGAGAAAGGATAGTTGCTGGAATCTTATGTAATTCAGTGGTCGCTAGGATAAAGACCACATTTTCAGTTGGTTCTTCCAAAGTCTTCAAAAGAGCATTGAAAGCACCTGTCGAGAGCATGTGAACTTCGTCAATAATATAGACCTTGTAAGTCGCACGACTTGGGGCATAGGTCGATTTGTCACGAATTTCACGAATCTCATCAACACCATTATTGGATGCCGCATCAATCTCTATAACATCTTCGAGACTACCGTTTGTAATATCGCAACAAATATCACAGTGATTACATGGCTCCCCATCAACTTGATTAGGACAGTTCATAGCCTTGGCAAAGATTTTCGCCGCACTAGTTTTACCGGTACCACGCGGCCCAGAAAAGAGATAGGCATGGCTGATTTTCCCTGACTCTACCGCCTGTCTTAGCGTGGTTGAAATCACTTTTTGACCAACCATTTCACCAAAGGTCTGACTACGGTATTTACGATATAAGGCTTGATACATTAGTTTACCTCAAACATTCCAAATGTAAGCTCGGTTCTCTCGAGTAAAATTTTGATAAATGCTTCAAGATAATCTTGGTCTACTTGGTTATAGTCTCCTACTTGGTGAGAATCCAAATCGAGAACACCAACTAATTTGCCATCTTTGACCATTGGTACAACAATTTCACTTCGAGCAGCGGAATCACAAGCGATGTAATTAGCGTGTTTGGTGACATCTTCGACAATTAGGGTTCTATTTTCTGCTGCAGACTGACCACAAACACCCTTACCTAAGGCAATTCGAACACAAGAAACATTACCTTGGAAAGGGCCAAGGATTAACTCATTCTTGACATTATCCATCAGGTAGAAGCCTGTGAACACAGAATTTGGCAGGGTTGTATTCAAGAGAGCTGAGGCATTAGAAAAGTTGGCCAGAGCATTGTTTTCATTGGCAAAAAGCACTTTAGCCTGTGCTAGCATTAATTCATAGGCTGATTTTTTTTCTTCGTTAGTCATAACTACCATTATAGCAAAGATTGGTTCTTAAAACTAAGATTGACCTACCTTTTCTCCTTCCCTTTCATTTAAAAATAATTCAAGATCTTGAACGACATTTTCAGGATATTCTGGACTAGAAATCTGATAAAACTTAACAGTCATTCGATTTCTGAACCAAGTTAATTGACGTTTAGCAAATCGACGCGTATTTTGCTTGAGTTTTTCCAAGGCTTCGTCCAAGCTCTGGTTCCCAGAAAAATAAGGAAACAACTCCTTGTAGCCTATACCACGAGCTGACTGGGCATTAGGATAATTATCGTACAACCACTTGGCTTCTTCCAAGAGCCCAAGTTCAACCATCTTGTCTACTCGTGTATTAATTCGATTATAGATTAAGGAGCGTTCATCATCTAATCCGATAAGAAAGGGATCATAAGTCGTCTCTGTATTTTCAAGATTCTCCGAAAAACGATGGAGTTCAAGTGCTCTAATAGCACGACGACGGTTAATCTCTTTAATCTCAATACCTAAGCGATCAATTTTTTCAAAAAGTTCCTGATCAGATAATTGCTCTAATTCCGATCGATAGGCTAAAACGTGCTCCTGATCGACCTGTCCCCCTAGGTGATACCCTTCTAGGAGACTTTGTAAATAGAGACCTGTTCCTCCTACTACAATAGGCAGCTTACCACGACTAACGATATCTGTAATGGCAGCCTCTGCCTCTGTCACAAAATCATAAGCTGAATAGGTCTCATCAACATCGCGAACATCAATCAGATGATGCACTGCTGCCGCCTGCTCTTCAGGAGTGGCCTTGGCGGTTCCTATATTCAATTGTCGGTAAACCTGCTGGCTATCTCCTGAAATAATTTCCCCATTAAAACGCTTGGCCAATTCAATTCCAAGCGCTGTTTTTCCTACAGCAGTAGGACCAGCTACTACAATAAGTTTGGTTTTCATAATGTTTTCACTTGCTATTCTAGATATTTTTTTAGATAATATAAGCATATTATAACATATACGGAGGATAGTCTCATGGCTAAAAAACATTCATTCGCTAAAGGTGTCGCTACTGGCGTTATCGGAACTGCTGCTACTGTAGCAGGTGCTGTCTTCGCAGTTAAGAAAACCATTATCGAACCAGAAGAAAAGAAATTGGCTTTCATCGAAGAAAACCGTAAAAAAGCAGCTCGCCGTCGCGTAAGCCGCTAATAATGAGAACCAGGGAAACCTGGTTTTTTACTGTTATTTTTACTCTTCATCTATGACTAGGAACGGAGCCAAATTTGAAAAGAAAAAAATATAATATTATCACCTTCTCTTTGCTAGCTTTCTTCTTTCTCTTTGGTTTTTTATCAAAACATTTAAAAGAACCTGTAAAGCCAACAGCAAAAACGCATCACATCTCTCACAGCCTTTCATCAAAAAGCAGCTCTTCTCATAAAAAAGAGAAGACCAAATCTTCAACTACTACTTCAAAAGAAGATAAAAAAAAAGATCAAGCATCCCCTTCTGTTCAAGCACCAAATAAAAAACAAAACAACCAAACATCCCACCAAGATGGAAATCAAGAAAAGTCCAAGCCTGCTGAAGGTGGACGAGGTTGGGGCGGACCAGAAGATGGCTCCTATGCCATAAACGGAGGGGGAGGTGGGGGTCACGATGCAGCCTTCGCCGCAGGTGCTGGTGGAGGAAGCAATCACGCAAGCTCAACCCATCAGAGCAATGAGTGGGTTGACGACGTTGATAACAATCCTTACGAGTACCCACAAGCTTCATCAAGCACAGATACAACTGCCAATTCCAATTAATGAGTTAACAGAATACTTAACATCACTAGTATTCTATCCGAAACCCTAGTTAGGACTAATCCTGACTAGGGTTTTTGCATATCAAAAAAACACCTATAATTCAATAGGCGTCAAATACATTTGGTTTAAATTTGGGGCAAAATAGCTTAAAACCGCATGGTTAAAGGCTTAAAAATGTCCCCTGCCGGAATCGAACCAGCAACGACTCCTTAGGAGGGAGTTGTTATATCCATTTAACTAAGAGGACTTATGAAAAAATCTGCCACGAGGACAGATTTTTTATGTGAAATCTGTAAATTATTTACGGATTTCTTTGATACGTGCAGCTTTACCTTGCAAAGCACGCAAGTAGTAAAGTTTAGCACGGCGGACTTTACCGTAGCGTACAACTTCAATCTTTTCAACACGTGGAGTGTGGATTGGGAAAGTACGTTCTACACCGATACCGCTTGAAATTTTACGAACTGTGTACATTTCTGAGATCCCTTGACCTTTGCGTGAAATAACTACACCTTCAAAGATCTGGATACGTTCGCGAGTTCCTTCGACAACTTTCGCGTGAACGCGAACAGTGTCACCAGGACGGAATGATGGGATGTCAGTACGAAGTTGACCTTCTGTCAAACTTTGGATCAATGGATTCATTTTTATATACTCCTATCTTACTAATCTTAAGAGCAACCTCTGTGTCTCAGCGGATTAGCCGTTATTTTTGTGTGTCCATTACACACTCCTAGTATCTTATCAAAAAATTATCAGGATGTCTAGTATCTTATTGCATTTCTAGCATTTTTTGTTGTCCATAAATGCTCGTCTTATGATTAATGAGATAAGCAAAAACCATGACAATCGCATAAGGGACTGCATTAGCGGGACCAAAGACTTCAACTCCAATGAAAATAGGTGCTAAAAGGGTATTGGTACTGCTACCAAAGACAGACAGATAGCCTAGACCTGCTACAAGTGGAATTGGAAGTCCCAGAACTGGTGCTAGAACAGCACCAAGACTGGCTCCGATAGCAAACAAAGGGGTTACTTCTCCTCCTTGGAAACCAAGAGATAGGGTAAAGACGGTCAAGAGCAATTTCAAGAGCCAATCCAATGGATAAATGGTCCCACCACCAACACTTAAAGCAATCAAATTCGTTCCAAGACCTGTATAACGTCCCTTCCACAAAATCAAAAGAAGACAGGTTAAGACGACACTTCCTAAGAGAACACGATAATAAGGATTTGGGAGCAGACTTGCTACTTTCTTTTTAGCTAGTGACAAGAGATAAGCAAAGAGATTTCCTGCTAGACCAAAGGCCAGACCTAAAAGAGCTAATTTAATAAACGTCCCAAGGTCAATACTCAAACTTTCGGAGACAAAGTGGCTAAATTTTTCAAGACCTAAGAGATGGCTTGTCGTACTAGCCACAAAAGATGCAATAAGAGTCGGTACCAAGATTGGCAGACTTAACTGTCCTAGAGTCAATACCTCAAGCGCAAAGAAGGTCGCGGCGATTGGTGTTTGGAAGAGCCCTCCAAAACCAGCGGCCATCCCCATGGTCAAGAAAATACGTGAAGCATTCGGGAGCTTAAAATAGCGACTAAAAGCATGAGAAACTGTGGCCCCCAGTTGTACAGCAACTCCCTCACGACCTGCAGAACCCCCGAAAAGGTGGGTCAGCCATGTGGTTACAGTCACCAGTGGAATTAACCTTAGGGGGACTTGATCCTCCTCATTATGTCCAACCTTGAAAATCAAGCCCATCCCTTGTGCTGCCTTGCCTGCAAACCTTTGGTAAAGGTAAACAATCAAAAGCCCAGCTATAGGAAGCGCTGGGACTAGATAAAAGAGATGGTGGTCCCGATATTCTGAAAGTCCTATGAGAACACGACCAAAAATAGCATCAATCAGCCCAACCAGCGCCCCTAGAAAGACAGCATAGAGACTCAAAATCACTAAATTGGAGTATGAGAGACCTTGACTCTCACTTAATTGTCTAATTTTCATCTTAATAGCCTACCTTCCTTCAAGCTTGCCTATTTGATAAGTACGAGAATGTTTCATAATATCCGCAAAACTAGCAACGATAGCTTCTTTATATTCAGGATTAACGACACTATCACCTACTTTGTCTAGCAAGGCTTGCTCTCGTTCGGGATCATAAATCGCCTTTCCAGTGCGTTGTTTATAAGCACTTACTCGAGTTACCAATTTCATACGTTCTTCCAACAAAGCCACGATCTCATTATCAACGGTGTCAATCTGTTGGCGAATCTCATTTAAGTCCATACTGACCTCCTTTTTTCTCTCCATTATAACAAAAATGACCTGAGGACAAAAGAGCCTCAAGCCATTGAATTGCTTATAAAAAGAGTTTTCTTACCTGACTGATATTACCTTCATTAACAACTAGATACAGGGTTGCTCCTGCTTTTAGACGTGTGTCTCCATGAACAACCTCAGACTGATCTTGAAAAATCTGAGTGGAAATCAAAACCCCATCAGGTAAGGTTAAATCCTTAACCAATCGACCAGCTAGACTATCTGTAACCGGCAAGTCAATCATCGTCGGTATATTATCAACTTGCTCTTGTTCGTGAGCAATCAGATTGTGAAGCATGGCTTCATAGACAGGTTCTCCTCCCATGAAATCCATAACTAGATAGGCAATCAGGGTCACAACTCCAATGGTCATCAATTGGTGAAGGTCACCCACCATCTCAGTTACTAAAATCATAGCAGTTAGCGGTGCCTTAGACACAGCACCGAAATAACCAGCCATACCAAGAATGATAAAGATAGGAAACTGAACGGGATGTAAAAAGCCTAGGTTTTCAAAAGCTGCCGCAAAGACGCTACCAGAAAGAGCACCTAGAGTCAAAATCGGCAAGAAAATCCCACCAGGAAAGCCAGAACCAAAGGACAGCATACTCCAAATAAAGCGGATAGCCAAATAGAGGATAGCCACAGTTAGAGCAGGATGTAAACCATTTAAGGCAAGAATCAATTCATTCCCGCCACCTAAAAGATGTGGAAAATAAAGGCCAATAGGAATGATAAACAGAACTGCCAAAAGGCCATGAAAATGAGATGGCAAGTGGAAGATTTTCCCTAACCCTTGGTAGACCTTACCAATACGTAAGACAACCCACTCATAACCGTATCCAAGCACACCTAGAAAAATCCCCAAGACAATAAGAATCCAATAATCCTTCAAAGGAAATACGGGTAATTTTTCTGTCATAGCAAGGACTGGTACCTGGCCAAAGATGCGTAAGGAAACAGCATTGGCCACTAAAGATGCCGTTAAAGCTGTCACCCAAACATGACGAGAGAAATGATGATAGACTTCTTCGACGACAAACAAAAGACCAGCAATTGGGGCATTGAAGGCAGCCGATAACCCTGCTGCTGCTCCTGCAGCAATCAAGACACGCTTCTCACGTGCAGAGAGCTTAAGTCCCTTGGCTAATCCCTTAGCAGTCATGGCACCTAGTTGAATACTAGGTCCCTCACGTCCCAACATCAGTCCCATTGAAATCCCAAGGACTCCACCTAGGAATTTACGCCATAAAACTGACCACCAAGACGGATGTAAGAGCCCCATCAGTTCCCCTTCAACATGGGGAATTCCTGAGCCCTTGATGTCTTTTTCCTGCTTAATAAGGTAACCAATAAAAAGGGCAATCAAGAGATTAACAAGTACAATTCCCAGAATCAGAAGTGGATTATGAAGAGCGTCTTCGTAAATAGCTACAGAAAATGCGGCCCCTTTGGCAATTAACCAACGAAAAAGACTGACCACTGCTCCTGCTGTCACCCCCACTAAAAGCCCTCGCCAAACGGACCAAAGGAGATGTTGAGATTGCGTCCTAAAATCTCTTTCTATTTCATTCATAAAAACTCCATTTTTGACTACAATAAAAGCAGACTTTACTCTGCTTTTTTCTTATGCTAATGCTTCTGAAACTTTTTCAGCGAAAGCTTCAAGATTTTCGATATCTTCATCTTCAGCAGAAAGGTCAACCTTGACGCTATCAGCACCCTTAGTCGCCCCTGTGAATGTGAATTGATTTTCAAACTCATCCACTGAATGACAGAAATAATCGTAGAAGGTATCTCCTGAACCTACAACACCAAAGATTTTACCTGACAAGTCGAGGTCAGCCAAATCTTCGTAAAAGTCAACGATTTCATCTGGCAACTCACCATCACCATAAGTGTAAGTCGCTACGATACAGATGTCCGCATCTTCAAAATCAGCAGCATCAACCGTTGTACACTCGTCTACATCTACAGTGTGACCTAATTCTTCCAATTTTTTGGCAACGATATCTGCGATTTCTTCCGTGTTACCGGTCATACTGGCATAAACGATTTTTGCTAAAGCCATAATGTCCTCCAAAATAATAAATTAGCTATATTATATCATATTTCTTCAGAAAATAAATGACCTAATAACTCAAAAAAACTGCCCTGATTGGCAGTTTTAAATTGACATTAATTCTTCTTTTTAGACTTTTCTTAGGTGAGTGCGGACGCTAGCGACTTCCTTCGGAATTCCATAGCTAAGTTTTGAGCCTAATGCCTCAAAACTTCCGAGTGCCTAAAGCTTTTAAACTTTAGGCACTTTTCTCACAACGAAAAGTCTTGTCTACAGCTCGCTCTGAAATTATTAAAGGAACTATCTCATTTCATCTACAGAAATTAGTCTATGTTTTGATAGCCAAGTCACTTGTTAGAGGAAACTAAAACTGCCCATTAGGACAGTTTTAGATTTTGTAAAAGTTCAAAATGTCGATAGACTAGCCATAAGCCAACACCAACTAACAGAATGATAATCACTGCTCTCATGAGACCTCTAAGAAAAGTCAAGAGCCAAGTGAGAAGCATAGAGGTGATTAGCCAACTCCATCCAGAAGCACTGTAAAGGGTTTGAATACTCTCTATGGAATGACTAGTCAGCGTTTTTACCCAAGTGGGAATATAAATCCAAATGCCATCACCTGATAGGCCCAAACGATTGGCAATCATGGTTCCTGTTGTTTGCAACCAAGTAAAGACGCCAGCATTGAAAAGAAAAAGGAAGGTTTGCATGGGGTAACGTCTAGCAAGGCGTTTCAAATAGCGCATGACAGCCCCTCCTTAATTAGCATAAAGAGCATGGACCGTATCAATGTCCACCTGTTGAATCCCGTAATAAGATCCAGCGGATTGCATAACGGATGTCTTAGAGTCATCATGGTCTAAGCCAATAGCATGTCCCAATTCGTGTTCAGCCGTATTAACAATACGCTTGTGAGTATAACCAAAATCACTATTCAAGAGGAAGTAACGATTTAACTTTACATCCACATGAGTGATGCGATTGGTCAAAACATTGGTTTGACTATCTGCTAAACCTGCTGCCTGTGAATTCGCATCGGAATAGTCTGTCGCAACAATGTCAGCCGTTGAGGCATCATCAGTTAAAGTAAAGATGAAAGCACCCGTGTTATTCCAGTTGGTGATAGCTTCCTTATAGGCGGCTACCAAGGTTTCGTCTGTAGATTGTATATAGATGCTGGCTGTATTTTGCGCCCATCTAGCTCCGTTAGACTCTGGAATAGTATCTGTCGTTGATAGGTTAGAGACAACTTTCTCAACGTCACTAGTACTGGTACCACTAAACCCTAGCTCTACTTGATGAAAGGCTTGGTTAATATTTGTGGCTAAGGTACTTGAAGAGTTATTGGCATAGTAGACGAGTCCATACCCAATGAGGGCTAGCACTAGGGCAAGTTTAAATATAGCCCAAATAAGATTCCAAATAAATTGTAAAAGAAGTTTGGGAATATAGAAGATTACTCTGAATAATTTTTTCATTATTGAGCCTCCTTTTCGAAACTTCCCTTAGTATATCAAGCTCTAATAGTTCTGACAAGTAAAAAATATCACTTTAAGCTTTTATCATCTCTTTGATAAGATGTTACAAACTTGACCTATTAAGACAAACGTTCTTCTTTAACGTAATCAATAGGTAACCATTCTAAGTAGGCTTCTAGTTGTTTTTCCCAATAATACCATTCATGTCTTCCATGGTCCGTGCGGTAGTCAATGTCCAAACCAAGAGCTTTCAAATCAGCTACTGCTTTGTTTTGAGAGTCAAAAAGGAAATCCTCAAGACCACACCAGGCAAAGAATTTGGTTTTCTTGTCATGTTGTTTGGCTAGATTGACCAGTTTATGCTGCTCAATGTCTTTTCCTTCTAAATCTCCAAAGACACCTTGCCAGTATTCCTTAGACTCACTCGTTTCATCAGTAATCATCTCCACTGATAATCCAAGGGCACCAGAGAAGGAACCCGCACAAGCAAAGTTATTTGTCGTTAAGGCGAGTTTGAAAGACCCATAGCCACCCATAGAAAGTCCAGCGATAAAAGTCTTTTCACGCTTCTTAGTCATACTTGGGAAGAAACGTTGCATGACTTGAGGAAGTTCCTTAGCAATGGCATCGTAATACTTAACACCGTATTTGGTATTTGTATACCATCCATTTTCAGAGTTAGGCATAATAACGATAAGATTAGTCTTACGAAGGAGACGCTGAATATTGGTACGAAAGGCCCAAGAATTATGATTGCCCCCCATCCCATGAAGGAGATAGAGAACCGGAATGTCCGTATCACTTTCCGTTTCAGCAATCTGGTCACGGTCTGGATAAATGACATCTACTTGACGGTACTGTCCTAGAACATCTGAAGAGTATTCAATTTGAAAAAAAGCCATTTGTATTTTCCTTTCTTAATGTTAGAAAAGCTGGGACACCCCAGCTTTTGATTTTAAAACAAAGTCTTGTTGAGACTTTCCTCAATGTCTATGGTGCAAGCGACACGCTCACACTCTTATGTTTTAGTCAGTTATTAGCGGACTTCCATAACTACTGGAAGGATAGCTGGGCGACGTTTGGTTTGGTCAAAGAGGAACTTAGCCACATCGTCGCGGACGGCTCCTTTCAGTTCACCCCAGTCGAAGCTGTCTCCTGCCAAGTAATTTTCAACGGTAGCATTGACAATGTCAGCAGCCTCACGGAGAATGTCACGGCTCTTCTTCACATAAACGAACCCACGTGTATTCACACGCGCTTTAGAGACAATCTTACGTTCCTTCTTGTTAACAGTGATAGCTACGATAAAGATACCATCTTCAGACAAGACCTTACGGTCACGAAGGACGATATTACCTACATCACCAATGGCATTACCGTCAATCATAACATCACCAGCTGGAACAGCTCCTTCATGAAGGAAACCTTGATCTTCAGACAAGTGCATGATGTCACCGCGTTTAACGATATAAATATTTTCTGGAAGAATACCAACTTCCAAGGCTAACTCTGCATGTGCTTGAAGGTCACGGTACTCCCCTTGAATAGGGAAGAGATACTGTGGACGAAGGAGGTTAATCATCAATTGAAGTTCGCGAGCATTGGCATGTCCAGAAACACGAAGGCTCTGAGTAATCATCTTAACAGTTCCACCAGCTTTATAGATAGCGTTGTTGACACGTGCCACTACGGCTTCCTTAGCAATGCTTGGAGTTGTTACGATATAAACCAGATCCCCATCCTTAATTTGAACGTAACGGTGACGACCAACAGCCATCTTTTGGAGACCATCGATTGGTTCACCCATACGACCATTTTCAAGGATAATCAACTCGTGGTCTTCAAACTTGTTCATGTCTTTTGGTTTGACAATAAGTTTTTCATGCTCCACAGTCAATTTTTTGAGACGAATGGCTGTGCGGACAATATTTTCAACGTCAAAACCAGTAAGAACAACGCGACGTCCATGATCAGCAGCTGAATCGAAGACTTGTTGAATACGTACCAAGTTTGAGGCAACTGCAGCAACAATAACACGTCCTTCTGCATCGGCAATGACTTGGTCAATTTCTTGACCAACTTCTGCTTCCGAAGCTGTTTGTTCAGTACTTGTCGCATTTGCTGAATCTGACAAGAGGGCCAAAACACCTTCACGGCCGATTTCAGCCAAACGACCTAAATCAGTTTTGTAGTAAGGACGGGCAGCTTGGTCAAATTTGAAGTCACCAGTATAGACAATATTACCTTGGTCAGTTCCAAGAACAATCCCCATTGATTCTGGAATAGAGTGCGTTGTTTTGAAGAATGAAACTTCAGCATTCTCAAATTCAATTTCAGTTTCTGCGTCAATAACATGGAAATTATTGAATTTCTTAACACCAGCATTCTTGACAAAAAGTTTAGCTAACTCGATTGTGAGTGATGATCCAAAGACTGGTGCTTTGACTTCTTGCAAGATATAAGGTAGGGCACCAATGGCATCGGCGTGTCCGTGAGTTAAGAAAATCCCTTGGATACGATCTCTATTTTCAATCAAGTAATCTAAGTTAGGGATGACAAAGTCAACACCTAGTTGTTCATTTTCAGGATACTTTAGACCAGCATCCAAGATAAAGATAGAGTCGTTAATCTCAACAATATAGAGGTTCTTAGCATTTTCACGTACTCCACCTAGGGCAATAATTTTAATATCGCTCATGCTTGTTTTTCTCCTTTTTAGTTTGACTCTCTTCTAGAGCCTATTTTTACAGACGGTCCAAGAAGCTGAACGTTCGTGCGAACAGTCTCCTTGTCGATTTACAGGCCACAACAAAAAGTTGCATACCCTTTAAGTATACAACTTTTTGGCTTATTTTACAATTTAGAGTCAGACGAGGCTTACTCAAACATAGCGTAATAGTCTGTGATATCCAATTGACCTTTTTCTTCCTTGGTAAGGTCTTTAATGATTTGACCATCCTTCATAACAATCAAACGATTGCCATATTTTAGGGCATCTTCCATGTGATGGGTAATCATCAAGGCTGTAAGATGGTCGCCCGTCACAAACTCATCAGTCAACTTCATGAGGGCTACACTGGTCTTAGGATCCAGGGCTGCAGTGTGCTCGTCTAAGAGCAAGAGCTCAGGACGTTTAAGTGTCGCCATCAACAGACTGAGAGCCTGACGCTGACCACCTGAAAGGAGACCTGCTGGTGTATCTAAGTGCTTTTCTAAACCATTACTGATACGTTCGATCAGACCTTGAAACTCCTCTGTGTAGAGATGAATTTGACGTGATTTAAGACCTCGTTTTTCGCCACGGTATTTGGCAATCAAGAGGTTTTCTGCAACGGTCATACGAGGAGCTGTCCCCATTTTAGGATCTTGGAAGACCCGTGAGAGGTACTTGGCACGCTTCTCAGCAGGGAGAGACGTAACATCCTCACCCATGATGAAAATCTGACCACTGGTCAACATGAGGGTCCCTGCAATGACGTTGAAGAGGGTTGATTTCCCGGCACCATTTCCACCAAGAATGGTAATAAAATCACCTTCTCTAATGGTAAGGTTGACATGGTCCAGGATGGTTTTTTCGGTGTCAAAACCGTTATTGACCTTAACAGTCGCATCTTTGAGTTCTACAATAGCTGTCATCGTGATAAGGTCACCCCCTTAAAGAATTTTCGACGTAGGACAGGCGAAATCAAACAAATAGCCAAAACAATCGCACTAAAGAGTTTGAGGTAGTTTGTGTTAAAGCCAAGAGCAATAACCGCTGTCAAAAGGAACTGATAGAGGATTGAACCAATACAGATGGCAATCAAACGTTCCAACAGAGTCAAGTTAGTCGCATAGAGGACCTCACCAATGATGATGCTGGCAAGACCAATGACGATAACACCAATACCTTTAGAAACATCGGCATAACCGTCCTGTTGGCTAATCAAGGCTCCTGAGAGGGCAATGATACCGTTTGAGATAACAAGACCCATCACTTCCATATTGTCTGTGTTGATACCAAAAGATTTGGCCATGTCTCTATTATCACCTGTGGCAATATATGCTTGACCTAGGCGCGTGTTAAGAAAGGCAATCAAGGCAGTGATAACAATGGTTACAGCAATGAGACCAACAATCAAGAGGTTGTAGTCCTTGCTGAAAGGAAGTAAATCTTGAATAGTCTTAATATCAAGAAGTCCTAGGTTGGCCCTTCCCATAATCATAAGCATGACTGAGTTAAGAGAAGTCATGACCAAAATCCCTGCCAAAATAGTAGGAATTTCTCCCTTAGTATAGAGGAGACCAGTCACAAGTCCAGCACCACAGCCGGCCAAAACAGCAACCAAGGTTGCTAAAATTGGGTTCCAACCAAAGTTCATAAGAGTTACTGCTACTGCCCCACCAAGAGGAAAGGAACCTTCTGTTGTCAAATCAGGAAAATCCAAAATACGGAAAGTCATGTAAATCCCAAGACCTAGGATTCCGTATAGAAGCCCCTGATAAATAGATGAAATAATCATAAGTCCTCCTTATTTATCAGCTTTAACAGCGATGTCTGACTGTTTAAGCACATCGTCAGGGATGGTGATGTTGAGGTCTTGAGCAACTTTAAGGTTGAGCGTTGGAGTACCATCATCAATAACATCAACTGGGACATCCTTAACTTTCTTACCTTTAAGAACCTTAACAGCACTACGAGCTGTGGCTTTTCCAAGTTCATATTGGCTTTGAGCAACTGAGGCCAAACCGCCCTCTTTCACCATAGTATCGACAGTCGTATAAACTGGAATCTTAGCTTGGTTGGCTGATGAGATTACTGTTGAAAAGGCTGAGGCAATAGTATTATCTTGAGGCGTCCAGATAGCATCTACCTTACCAGTCATGACTGACATAGTTGTATTGATTTCATTGGTTGATGGTACGGCATACTCGACCACATTTAGACCATCTTTTTCAGCAAATTTCTTAAAGCTTTCAACCTGCGATTTGGAATTATCCTCGCTTGAAGCGTAGAGAATACCAATTGTCTTAGCATTTGGTGTCAATGATTTGACCAATTCCACTGTCTGCTTAATCGGCACTTGGTTAGAGGTACCAGTGACATTGCCTTCTGGATGCTTGAGGTCCTTAACCAATTTGGCCCCAACAGGGTCTGAGATAGCTCCCATAATGACTGGAATGTTCTTGGTAGCTGCCGCTAGTCCTTGTGCTGCTGGCGTTGCAATACCGATAACGACATCATTCTTGTCATTGACCAATTGTTTAGACATGGTTTGAATTTTAGACTGGTCTCCTTCGGCATTTAGGAGGGTGATTTTAACCTTGTCTCCCTTATAACCAGCTTCCTTAAGACCATCCTCAATTCCCTTCTCGATTTGATCCAGGGCATCGTGAGTCACGAACTGGAGGATTCCTACTTTGACGACCTTATTAGCATCTTGGTGCTCTTTTTTGAAAAGATCTGTACCAATAGAACCGAGCGTCAAGATAGCTAAGAAAACCAAAGTCCAAATTAAACGCTTGTTTTTCATATGTGTCTCCTTCTATAAATTCTTCATTTCTATTGTAAGTCATTTTCAGTCAATTAGCAATATTCTTAATTTATAAAAATTACCTTTCTCAAAGAAAAAGAATCAGAACACGATGTCTGATTCTTTTTCCTATTATTACTGATATTGTGCCAAGTCTAGCTTCATAATATAAAAGTAAAGGTCGCCATATTGTCCTTTGTAGCCAATATCATGTCCGTTTATCGTCACCTTAGTGACTGGCGTTGAATCCGGTAAGGCAATCCAACAAGCTTGCTGTGCTCTGACAAATTCATTGTAATCTTCAAAAGAAGTGTGTTTTTCTTGCTTTGCAGTATTTAAATAAGTTACTTCAATCATCGAGGGACCTCCTTTTAATCCTTTAATTAAATTCTAGATTACGCTTCCTAGAGGGTAAAGTCAATCATGACGTCTTAAAAAAACTAGCAGGCTAGTCCATACAAATAGACCCCATGGCAAATGCCATGAGGTCTATTTTAATTGGAATCTGGATTCTTAAGGTCCTATCCGACCGTTAAATCATCTTAACGTTTGCGTCGTTTTGCGCCATAGAGTCCAAATCCAGCTAGAAGACTTGCCAAACCAAAGATTGCAAGGTTTGAATCCTCACTACCAGTTTCTGGAAGTTGAGCTGTCTTATCACTTGGATTGATAAAGTGAGCTTCTTCTTTTGTTTCTGGAAGTACTGGAGCCTTAGGCTCTTCTGTTTGTGGAGCTGGCTGTGGCTCTGGTGTCGGAGTTGTATCCGGCACTGGTGTTGGAGTCACAATTTGTTTGTAGATGTGTTGAGTATTACCATTTTCATCTACAACTGTCTTCACAAATTCATAACCTGGGATTTCTTTCTTAGGTTGTTGGCCATCTTCGGTTGGATAACCAGGGATTGGCGTACCATTTTCATCAACGTATGACGTCGTTACTTGCTCGTAGACATGTTCGATATCACCATTAGGTAATTTCTTAGTTTCTACGAAGCGGTAACCTGGAATTTCAGCTTTTGGCTGTTCACCATCAACTGTAGGATATCCTGGGATTTCCTTACCTTCTTTATCAACAAACTTAGTGATTGGAAGGACAGTTGGTGTGTAGGTAGCTGAAGCCTTAGTTCCGTTAACATCTTCACGAACCACTGTGACTGCTGGGGCAGTTCCTGTAAATTCAGTTTCTGGTGTGAATGTTACAGTACCATCGGCAGCTACTGTGTAAGTTCCGACACCTGCAATAGTCTTAGTAGTTGAGCCATCTTCAAAGGTAGCTGGTACTTGGTTATTCATTGGTACACGGCTATCGCCTTCAGTGAAGCTTGGCTTACCTGTTTGCGTTTGACCTTTATTACCAATTGAAGTAACTGATTCTGCAGTTGGTGTTACTGGTGTTACTGTTGGTGTATAGGTAGCTGTAACGGCTGTACCGTTCTTATCAACACGTTTCACGGTCACACCTGTACCTGTTCCTGTGAATGCTTTTTCTGGGACGAAGGTTACAGTTCCGTCTGGAGCAACTGTGTAAGTTCCTTCACCTGGAATAACTTTAGTTGTTGAGCCGTCTTCAAAGGTAGCAGGTACATCATCATCCATTGGGACACTTGGGTTACCAGGCGTGAAGCTTGGTTTACCTGTTTGTGTTTGACCTTGGATATCTGTAGATGTTGCTGGCTCTGAAGTTGGTGTAACTGGAGTTACTGTTGGCGTGTAGGTTGCAGAGGCTTTGGTTCCGTTCTTATCTTCACGAACCACTGTCACAGCTGGTGCAGTTCCTACGAATGA
>OIWM01001921.1_pt1 | contig 18678 bp, 16 predicted proteins | sample 1587451 | NCBI WGS metagenome assembly OIWM01 (sample SAMEA3888907, study PRJEB22519) | human gut metagenome | biome: human gut; feature: human-associated habitat; material: faeces | place: Denmark | collected 2011
TTTCTATCACCTGTTAACATAACAACATTGTTAACATTTTCTTGTTTCATCTGTTTAATTGCATTTTTCGCTTCAGGTTTAACTTCATCTTTAATTAAGATAGCACCTAGATACTCATTATCTTTTGCAACATATGAAACCGTAGCACTTTGATCATTTACCTTAATATATGGAATATTGTTAGCTTCCATTAATTTTTGATTACCCACATAAATCTTATGGTTATCTATTGTAGCGATAATACCAGAACCAGTTACATTTTCTGTATCAGTCACAATACTTGTATTAATTTCTTCTTTTGTTTCATCTCTAAATGCTGCATAAATTGATTTAGCAATAGGGTGCGTTGATAAACCTTCCGCAAGAGAAGCTTCTCTTAATACTTCTTCTTTTGTTATTCCATCTTTTGTAATAACATCTGTCACTTTAAAAGTACCTTTTGTTAGTGTACCTGTTTTATCAGATACAACAGTATCAAGCTCTGCCATTAGTTCAAGATAGTTAGATCCTTTAACAAGTACTCCATTTCTACTTGCTGCACCAATTCCTCCAAAGAATGATAGTGGAATAGAAATAACTAATGCACATGGACAGGAAATAACTAAGAACGTACAAGCTCTATAAATCCAAGTCATTGGATTACGTGTGATAATAGAAGGAATAATCGCTAAAGCTAATGCACTGTATACAACAACTGGTGTATACCATCTCGCAAATCTTGTAATAAAGTTTTCAGTTTGTGATTTTTTCTCTGATGCATTTTCTACAAGTTCTAATATTTTAGAAACCGTAGAATCTTCAAATGCTTTTGTAGCTTCAATCTTTAATAAACCTTCACCATTGATACAGCCTGAAATTACTTCTTCTCCAGCTCTTACCGTTCTAGGTACTGATTCACCTGTTAAAGCTGCTGTATTTACTAAACTTTTACCACTTTTTACAATACCATCTACAGGAATCTTTTCTCCTGGTTTAATCACAAGAATATTACCAACTTCTACATCATCTGGATCAATAATTTCAATTGTTCCATCTTCATTTTCTAGGTTAGCATGTTCTGGCACAATATCCATTAACTGTGTAATAGAAGCACGTGATTTACCAACAGCATAACTTTGAAACCATTCCCCTACTTGATAAAACAGCATAACTGCACATGCTTCAGAATTTTCTCCTGTTGCAAAAGCACCAATTGTCGCCACAAACATCAAGAATGATTCATCAAAAGGTTGTCTATTCTTTATACCTAATAATGCTTTTCTTACAACATTCCATCCACTTAATGCATAAGGAATAACATATGCAAGAAAACTGTATAATCTATTTTCAAATATGAACGGGAAAAGATTTGCTTTATCAAAAATGGTAAATAACAAAAATACCCCTAAAGCAATAAGTATTTGTTTTAATTCTTTCTTCAATTTATTTTCCATAAGTTTTTCTCCACGTTTGTTTAAAAACATCATACAGATGACCGTATGATGCTTTGTTATTTTATAGTTCTACTGAGAAATCAGGTTCAATCTTCTTGCCTGTTTCAATTGCTGTTTTTAAGATTTCGTCAAATCTCTCATCTTCTGCTTCTAGAGTAAATTTCTGCATTAAGAAATTAACTTTAGCATCTGTAACCCCATCAATCTTTTTAATTGCATCTTCTACTTTTGCAGCACATGCAGCACAATCAATTTCACATTTGAACTTCTTTTTCATATTCTTTTCTTCTCCTCAAGCATAATCAAGTATCTATTTTTCTTCGATATGTTCTTTGCCCATGGCAATAATTGTCTTAACGTGTTCATCATCAAGATCATAAAGTATCGTTTTTCCACTTCTTCTAGAGCGCACAAGTTTAGATACTTTCAAAATTTTTAACTGATGAGAAATAGCAGATTGATTCATATCCAAATCTTCCGAAATTTCGGTAACACTTTTTTCACCATCAAATAAATCATATAAAATTTTTACTCTTGTAGAATCACCAAATAATTCTGCAAGTTCACATAATTCATCTTCATTTAATGGAATATGTTCTTTCTTTTCTCTCATGCAGTCTTTTTTCATATGTCCTTCCATTCATATGAATACTTTATCATATGTTCAAACGTTGTCAATAGTTATATGCATATTATTTGCTAAAACTATCATCAATATTCATTAACATGATATTTGAAGAATATACTTCTTTTGCAAGTATCAAAAGACTTAAAATAAAACCATCTTTTACTAAGGTATATGATTCACTTATTGCTTCTTCACTTAATAGCTTATGCTTCTCCAGCAAATGATATTCACACATTTTATCTAAATATTTTTTAGTTTCTTTTACTGATAAACCAACATTTTTACTTATTACATCTAAAACAACATAAGTCTCCTTATCCAAGCTACCTAGAAATAATAAAATATCAATAACTTTTTCACTAGCAAGTAACCCAAAAAGGCTCACATAATCTTCTTTTTGCATAACTAAATCTTTAAAACACTCACGCTTTTTAACAAGCATCATAAATTGCGAATCTATCGTAAGATTACCAATCATATACCCCCATTTTGAAGATAACTGTGCAAGATTTTCTAAACCGTTTGTTTTTGTAATAACGGGGGATCGTTTCCCGATTAATTCCATTACTGATTTAGGTGAAAAAGCAGCTAACGCACTAAGCCAAGCCATTTGATATGCTTTATCAAAGCGATTATCATCCTTTTCATCAAACTCTTTAATAATTGCTTCGAATATATCTTCTTTTTCACTTGTTTTATGTCCATATAATGTATCAATACTGACATTTAACACATCTGCTATTTGCGGAATTATTTCAGCATCTGGCATACTGCCTTTTTCCCACTTTGAAACGGCTTGGCCACTGACATGTAATTTTTCACCTAGCTCGATTTGCGTTAAATGATTTAAAATACGATATTTTTTTATATTCTCTGACAAGATAAACATAAGTATTTCCTTTTTTATGTATCTTATCATAAATTCAACCATTAGTTGAATTCACATCACTTGTATTGTTATAAAAATAGTTTCATATTTATATGAAGTATCACTTGATCCCATAATTAAATATGCATAAGCTTCATTTGTTAAATGATATCCCTGTTTCTCTATTTCATCTAATTTTGGCTGTAACAATTCTTTTGGTATTAACTCACCATGTCTTACTTCACATTTAAAATCACAATATAAGCCTTTAGATAGTTTTTTATATTCCAGTCTATTATCCAGTATTTTATGAAATAAGAATCCTTGTTCATACGAATATTGATCCGTCTGTATTTTACAAACAGGTATACCGGCACCATATTTTTCAAATAATATAGGAAATCGTTTTTCATTATCACTTGTTAAAGGATAAAAAAACATATCCTCTTTTTCTATGATTTTGAATGGAACTTTCAATTGTAGTAAAGATTGAATCTCTTTTGCATTTTTTATTTTCTGTTCGAGAATCAATTTTTCTTTTTCCAGTTCTATTACACTGTTACTTACAGATATTCTCGCTAAATCCATATCTCTATTCTGCATAAAAGCTTTAATATCTTTTAAAGAAATACCTAAACTGTTATAAAGTTTAATCATTACTAATAAGTAGCAATCATTTTCCGAATATGAGCGATAATTATTATCTTCATTTCTAGCCGGCTTAATTAATCCTTCAGATTCATAAAAACGAATCATGTCTTTTGATAATCCTGTAGCTTCAGATACTTCTTGAATCTTCATATTTTTCACCATTGACATTGGAAGCATTCCAACCTTTACACTAATACTGTGAATTATATCACAAGGAGGGAATATGAAAAAATTATTAAGTATTATGTTAAGTATGCTTCTAATTTCTTCTGTTACTGGATGTAGTTCTAAAACTAATTCTACAGATAGTGGAATGAAAGATGGAACTTATTCAAGTACACAACAGGGATTTGGAGGCGAAGTTTCTGTTACATTAACAATCGCTAATGGAAAGATTGAAACAGCAGAACTAGTTGGAGACAATGAAACAGAAAATGTTGGTAAAGCTGCATTAAGCACTTTATCAGATCAAATTATTGAAAAGCAATCTGCTGAAATTGATGGTGTTTCTGGTGCTACAGTTACAAGTAATGCTGTAAAAGCTGGCATTCAAGCTTGCCTTGATGAAGCTAATGGTAAAGAAACAGGCACTACTGAAGCTAAACTTCAAGATGGTACATATACAGCAAGTGCATGGGGATTTTCTACAAATAAAGAATTAACAGTTGAAGTAACAATTGCTGAAAACAAAATGACATCAATTGATGTTACGGATTCTGGTGACACAGATATTATTCTTAATACAGCAATTGAATATATGATTCCACAAATGATTGAGAATCAATCTGTAAAAGTAGACTCTACAACAGGTGCTACAACAAGTAGTAACGCAATTAAAATGGCTGTAGAAGACTGCTTGAAACAAAGTTTAAGTGCTGCCGGAAGTGAAGAAAGTGCAATTAGTGCGTTCTATACAGTTCCTGCAAAAAAGACTGATAAAGAAACAATCGATACTGACATTTTAGTTGTTGGTATGGGTGGAAGTGGTATGGTTACGGCAACTCGTGCAGCTGAAGCTCTATACAAAGCTAATGGAAATGATGCAAGTAAAGTAAGCGTTCTATCTATCGATAAAGCTGCTAAATATGGTGGAACAAGTGTTACAACAACTTCCCCAATGTCTATCAACCCATCTTACTTTGTAGAAAAGAACAATGGTGAAGAATATGTTGATGCAGATGAACTAAAAGCTGCATGGATGGAATATACAGAAGGTGATGCAAAAGAATTCGCTATCGATTATATGATGGAAGAATCTGGTCCTGCTGTTGACTGGTTAATTGACAATGGATTTGTATTTGGTGCTCCTGCACAAGGACTAAGTGCTCCATATAAAGTATGTGTTAACTATGGTGATCAATTTGCTATTCCAAAGAACGTTACACAAACTTACTTCGATAAACTTTATGATACATATACAAGTTATGGTGGAAAAACAATGCTACAAGTTGAAGGCAGAAGCTTAATCACAAATGAAAATGGTGATGTTGTTGGTGTAAATGCTGTTGCAAGCGATGGTACAGAATATACAATCAACGCCAAGAAAGTAGTTCTTGCATGTGGTGGTTTTGCTGGAAGTGGTGAAATGGAAGACAAATATCTATCTGATGAATATTACAACTTATCAGGTGGTGGAAGATACAACTTATTCGGTATGGCTCAAAACGATGGCAAGATGATGCAATCTGCTATTGATAATGGTGCTGCTACTTATAACATTGGTATGCCACCTATCAGTCACATTGGTGGTGCATATATGATTATGCATGAATTCCCAATTATTGAACTTGATACAATGGATATTTGGACTGGAAGAAACGCTACTCAATCTCTAAATGATATCCCAATGATGATGGCTGTAGCTCCTAACTGTCTAGCTGTTAACCGTAAAGGTGTTAGATTCGCTGATGAAACAACATTAGCTGCATATAAGAACTGGGGATCAGGTGCATATTACTACACAATCTGGTCAAGTGAACAAATTAAGAATATCGAAGAAAACGGTATGGAATTTGATACTATTGGTATCTTTGTTAACCAGGGTGGCTGGCCAAGTCATGTTGCTATCCCAGAAATCTATGACATCTTAAAAGCTGGTGAAGACATGGGTTATATTTATGAAGGTAATACAATCGAAGAATTAGCTGAAAAGATTGGTGTTGATCCTAGCACATTAGCTAATACAGTAGCTGACTATAATGAATACATTGATACTGGTGTTGCAAAAGATGGTATTGAAAAAGCTGATGTAATCTATGGTATTGATGGCAGTCCTTTAGAAGGCGACTATTCAACAAAAGAAAAAGTTGAAGGTGATGGTCCATATTATGCAGTTAAAGGTTCACCATGGTTATATTCAACAATCGGTGGTCTTGATGTAGATGAAGACTTACAAGTTCTTGATACAAATGGCAATAAGATTAATGGCTTATATGCTGTTGGTACAGATTGTGAAGGTGTATTATTTACAGAAAAGAAAGAATATGTAACTTATGGTGGTGCTGACCAAGGTTGGGCATTTACATCCGGTTATATTCTAGGACCTAAACTAGCTGAAGAAATTTCTGCAGAATAATTTTTACTTAAGTCATGCATTCGCATGGCTTTTTTTATCGAAAAAATTCACAAAAAAACCCAAGAAATTTTTATCATTTTTCTTAGGTTCATAACGTATATAAACTAATTCGATTCTTGTTGTACTAGTGTATATTTGAATCCTTCATGTAATCTATAAACTTCTAAATTTGGAAATTTATTACGCAAATGTTCAACCATACCATCCATTCCTGGCATCTCATTCACAGAATGATGTAAAAGAATAATAGGAATATGATGATCCAAGCACCATTGGTGTTCTATCCAGTTAGTTCCACCATCATCGGCCAACATAACGCAATCGGCACCCATTTTAATCATTTCTGGTAAATGTGTTGCTGCTCCTACTCCTGTAGCAAACACCTTAACTTTATAGTCAGGATCACCTAATATTTCTACATGATTACTACCGTAACCAGCAAGTGCATTTGCATATTTTTGAGCAATTTCACGAACTGTTAATGTTTCATTAATATATGCCTTTGTATGATAACTGTTGATTACTCTTTCTTCGAAAGGTAAACCTGTAAGATGATTTAATGAATCTGCTACACCAAACTTTGGAAACATGTCCCAGCCATCATGCAATCGATAAACAGTAATATCATTTTCTTTGCAGAATTTAATTTTGTCTTGTCTAGCTTGGAAATACCCCTGCCACATATGTGTATGTTCCAAATATAAAAAGTTTTCATGATCAATAATAAAATGAATGTCTTGTTTCTTCGCTTCTTCTAATGCTTCTTTTGTAGCTACCCAGCAAACCCCTATCTTATTAACTTCTTTATTATCTCCAGTTAAAATAACATCTCTTGTTTGAGAGTAATCCACCCATGTAGCTTCTTTTTTAATTTCCTCAATTATTTCATTAATATACATTTAAAGTTTTCTCCTTACTAAAATAGTAGCACACATAAAAAAGGCAAAACCAATAAAGTTTGCCTATTTTTATCCAATAATTAATTTAACGATTTCATCTTTTGGTAATGGTTTAGAGAAATAATAACCTTGTATCATATCTACACCCCATTTTTCTAGTAGATTCTTTTCTTCTTCTGTTTCTACACCTTCTGATACTACTCGATACCCCATATTATGGAATACAGATACAATACTTTGATAGAAAGAAGAAGTTCTATCATCTTTGCATATGTTAAAGAGTAATGAACGATCAAGTTTGATAATAGAAAATGGTAGTTTTGTTACAGTATTAAAATTAGCATAACCAGAAACAAAATCATCTAAGCATAAACCAATTCCTGCTCTAACAAATCCAGCAATCGCATCATTTAAAGATGCATTATATTCTGTTGCGACAGTTTCAGTAATTTCAAATTGAAAATAGGAATGAGATAAGTTGTAACTGTCAATGATATCCACAAAATGTTCACAACAATCTTTCTGCATTAAATCAATTGGCGATAAATTCATCTTTACTGTTTTAATATGCTGCATTAACACTTCATTTTCTTTAACAAACTTACATACTCTATGAAATTGCAAATCGGTTATTTTTGTAATCGTATGATTTTCTTCAGCTAACTCAATAAACAAATCTGATGCAATCCATCCTAGCTCTGGATGATATAGTCTACTTAATGCTTCTAAAGATATATAGTGATTATCCACTAGTGAAAATACAGGTTGATAATAAACCTCAAATAAATCTTTCTCTATTGCTTCGTCCAGATACTGTTCTACTTTTTGTTTATAGTAAAAATTATGTAATGTCTTATCATCACCTTGAATTATTTCAACCATTTCTATATGTGGTGATAAACCTTCCAGATATGCTGCATAATCCAGCATTGTCGCATCATCCAACAATCTTTCTGCATTTAATATTCCTGCTATTACTGTTGGTACACTTCCCTGGTTTTTGCTTTCTTGTAAATCTTCTTCGAAGAAACGAGAAATGGAAGATAAGAAATCTTTATATTCTTTTAATGATTCTGCTAACACCAAAAATCTCTTTCTAGAAATACGGAATACTTTTTCCCCACAAAGTTTTTGCAGTTTATCGGATGATTCGAGCAATAATGAATCGTTATTTCCAGCTACTCCCTTATTGTTATAATTCAATTGATAAACATAGATTGTAATAATATGAAATGTTTTCTTTGATAAAACAAGTTCATTAACTTTCTTTGCAAGATACGGCTTATCATACAACCCAGTTAAACTGTCAGTATTAGCATGAGGATTATTTATCGCAATAAATAGTGCTAGAATCGCTAAACTTACACCAAAACCTGTAGTCAATATTGTTTGATTTATACTTTGAACTAATACCCCTATTCCCGCTAATAAAAGAATTTCAAACAAAGCAAAAATCTTTCGTTTTCCAAATATCTTACGCCATCTAAACGTCATTAGACATCCTAAAACAATGTGGAAAAATGCTCCATAATACATAATCATATACCATGGTCCTTTAACATATCCTAAAGAAGGATCAAAAGAGAATAACATTTCTGTAAAGGGATTAAATAATACAATCCCCAACAATAGCATTGTAGGTATTCCCACAAGTAGTGTTTCAGTAATAGAAATAATTTTATTTTCTCTTAATGTTCTAATATAGCAAACTAACGCAAAAGGTAATAATGCCTGTAAAACATAGAAAATTGTTGTGGAAATAATTGCACTTTCTTTTATGTTAATAAAGTATGTACTAATCATTTCGAAAGAAACGTCAAGCGATGCAAGTACAACAAGACCCAAAAAGACTTTGTTGTTTAAGTCATTTGGTCGTTTTTGCTTAGTGAATTGCCACAAAATAAGCATTAAGATAATCATCGCTGACATAAGAAAATCTGTATTATAGCTCATTTTGTTTTTCTTTTACTCCTTCCGCATTTACTTTATTATCTAATTCTTTTAGTAAACTTTGTTGATAACTTAGATGAAATTTACATTTACTGCCATTGGATAAATTGTATTTTTTCACTTCATCTTCAATCAGTTGAATATATTCTTTTTCATCCTTTGCTGGATTTTTAATCACGGCAACAAATTCATCACCCTTAATTCTAAATATATCTTCACTATTTCCAGTAATACTGTTACAAGCTTTCTTTATACAACTACTAGCCGCAATAACAATTTCATCTCCCGTATCAAATCCATAAATCCGATTTATTTCTCTTAAATCATCAAGATGTATTAGTAACCATATAGTATCTTTCTTATGCTTGATTACTATTTGTTCATTCATGAATTTATCAAATGCTTTCTTGTTCTGTAACCCTGTCAATTGATCTTCCATCGACATTTTTTCATATATCGTCTGTTCAATGTGAAACGAAATATCATTAGATACCTTTTGAATAATTCCCAAGAATAATATGATAACAAAAAGTAATATACCAAACTGAAATATAGCATCATACCACGGTATTTGTAACAACCAGTATAATAAAAGTGCAAAAATACCACTTGCTCCTAATAGTCCAAAAGCATTTAGACACAGTTCTAATTCCTTAGTCTTATATTGTTTATATTCTTTCCATAATAAATAAGTCATACTGATTACACCTGTAAATAATAAGACATGGGTAATAGATAACATTTTTATAAATTGAATTTTAAAAACAAGATGCACAATACCTTGTAGTATCGCATTGCAATATAAGACAATACTCCAGAGTCTTGGTAACCATTTTTTATCTTCATGAACGGTATTTTTCACAAAATGCACCATAGGTACAGACATTAACATAAATGCATAGAATGATAATAAACTTCCTTTAGCGATAAATTTCCCATTAACTTGAAATAATCCAGAGTCTGTCCTGCACCAATAACTACATATACATAAAAATAACGCAACATCTAAAAATCTTTTTTCTTGTATACCATGATGTTTCATATAGCTGTAAATCGCTGATGAAATAATCGATAAGCAAAACATTGCCTGTGTAATAAACAATACAAGATTGGAATTTTGCATATGAAAGCTTGCCATTCTTTGTAAAGAACCTATAACTGGGGGTGAAATTAGCATTTTACTATCTTAAACATTTTCATAAGTAACGCATAATGGAATATCACTTATTTCAACTGGTAATACTGCATCTGCCCAAAGTTTCCCCTTCATCTGTTTATTTCTCACAAAAGAAGTATCTTGATATTTATATAAAATATTATCCCCAACAGAAATAGATAAACCATCTGTAACTTCATCAAAAGATATTACTTTATTAACATCTTCTGCACTTAAGCTGTCATTATATAAAACAATATTGTTACTACTGTCTTTTGGAATAAATCCAGGAAGTTTTACATCTATTCTTTTACCATCTTCCACTCTATACCACCCGTCATATAATGAAACTAATTGTGTATTATTTGACTCTTTAAATCCTGAAAGAAGAACTAGTACGAGAAAGAACAAGAAAACCATAATTACTTTTTCGAGTTTTTCACAGTGTGTATTATGTAACCTGGACATTTACTATTTCCCCTGTTTCTAAAAACAAAAACTAACATACACATTATAATTCGTCAAATGGAGATAGATGAGGATATTTTTTTACATATTAACAACTTTTTTAAGGGAATTTGATTTTTTTCTCGAATATAAATTATGAAGGAGTTTCAAATTACTGTTATTTCCGTATTATGTCACCACAATATCGTTGACACCACATTTGGTGTCACATATAATTGAGAGGTATTGTCTATATGTCAAAATGGGATAAATTATTATGCCGCATTTTAAATTTATCAAATGAAATTAGATTTGATGAACTAAAAAAGATTCTCGAATACTACGGATACACTATGTACTCCCCAAGAGGTGGAAGCAGTCATTACACTTTCAGAAAAATTGGGAATACACCAATAACCATACCAAAACATGAACCAATCAAAAAAATATATGTAAAAAAAGTAAAAGATCTCATTTTAAAGGAGGAAAAACACAATGAACAAGTTAAAAAAATATTTAGAGCTTAACTATCCTATGGAAATCATTGAAGACCCTGACGAAGGTGGCTATGTTGTTTCTTACCCAGATTTACCTGGATGCATAACAACAGGTGATACTATCGAAAAAGCTATCATTAATGCTCGTGATGCGAAAAAAGCCTGGCTACAAGCTGCTATTGAAGATGGTATTACTATTAACAAACCTAATGAAGTTAGTGCTTACTCTGGGCAATTCAAATTACGATTACCTAAAACATTACATCACCAACTAGCTGAACATGCTAAAAAAGAAGGTATAAGTATGAATCAATATTGTGTGTACCTTCTATCTCGAAATGATGCCTTATTAAATAAATGAAAAAACTACATATATTTTCAACAAAATAATTAATTGTTTTCTGTTTGCTCCTTTTCATTTGATATTTTAGTTGCAATATATAACGAAGCTGTTGCTTGAACTTTAGTATTTTGCACAATAGAAGCCTTGCCGATTAGCAATGAATAAACAACTTTATATAAAAGCATTTCTACTAAAGCTACAATAATCCATTTTAGAAAGCACAAAAGAAACGTAATAGTTGTATCACTATTTTTTCCAACTATTATTTTTGTTTCCACGAAAGATAGCATAATTCCAACAATAAGAATTAGTGTAAAAATGACAAATCCAAAATTTTCAACCATTTTTGCGCATTTTTGAATTAATAATGCAACATTATCTATTGATGTACAATCCTTTAAGCTTTCTGGTATTTTCTGCTCATCTATAACAAAACATCTCCTCTTATATTTTCAATATCATTATATCTTTTTTTGCCAAAAAATATCGAATTCAACTTGATAATGCAAACAAAAAGTTACTCTCATTTTGCGAGTAACTTTTTGTTTGTTATTTACTATTTTTAATGTATTCTGCACATAGCATTCCGCTTTCAAGCTGAACACCTACAAGTCTTTGAATTGGCACAACAGAGTATTGTGTCTTTTCTTCTACATATTTAGATAAGTTAACAAGTTCTTCTTCCATTTGAGGAATGATTTCATTTAACATTTCCTCTTCTTTTGTTCCTTTTCTCTTATCTCTTTCAAATTTAGCGCCACGAATTAATGAACCCCAGCTTAACATCAAATAGAATTTTGTGATAACTAAATTATCGAATTCTTCTGATACTTTGCATGGTTTTTCGTTATCTTTATTCTGTTTAGCAAAATTCACTTCTGTATCATAAGATTGTTTACGATTATCTAAAGATTGACGAACAATCTTAACAAAGACATTATCTTCTCCACATAAATCACGATACTTGTCAAAGTAGGAAGCCATCTTGTCTTGAATCTTCAAACGTTCCTCATTACCTTTTAGTACTGCATCTAATCGTTTATAAGATAATTCTGTTTGATCTTCAATTTTTGGTGAATAGAAGTAAGGCAGCTCTGCAACAAGGCAGAATGTTCCATATTTTGAAGCATATGAATCAGAGCTGTCACCACAAGTCATTGTTTTTTCAGGATGACCATCCCCATATTTTTCAGCATAGTCATATTCCTGTTTCATTGATAACATCTGATAAATAGCAGGTGAAAGTTCAGGAATAAATGGTGCTTCTGGTTCACCTAAATTTAGTGGTACCTGTCTATCTTTAGCTGCTTTATAGAAGCCGTCATATACTTCTTTCGCTTCGCGGGTAATGTACCAGTATGCTCCACCAAAGCCGGCATTATGCAAAGAATATAAGAATTCAGGTTTAGTTTCATCAATAACATCCATTAATACCTTTGTTTCTGGAATTGGTGTATCCCACTTGTAGTTTTTGTAATCAAATGGGAATGTCCATTCAGCTTGCTCATAACCAATTGGACGATAGAAATTTTTCGCATAGTTATATAGTGTGAAAGGACCTTTAAACCAGCCTTCATTTAACGCTGTACCATCCACATCAATACTCTTGATGAGATACCATGTATAATCAAATTCATTTCTGAAATCATCATGTTCACATAAGTATCTTGAAAAATATTCAAGCATCATCGCACCCATTGGTTCATTTGGATGAGGACAGCCAAACATAAATGCATTTTTTGAACCATTACCAATCTTTAATAAATAGATAGGATGTCCTTTACGTGATTTACCTGCTTCTCTAATTGTACAAATATCAGGAAATTCTGCTGCTAACTTCTTAGAACTTTCATCCATTTCATCAACAGTTAAAAACACTTTATAATCAGGTATATTTTTATATAAATCTTCAAAGTTCATACTTTTTCTCCTTTTAAAAGAAGGCAGAGGTACTTCCTCTGCCTGTACATCAGATTTTAGTTATTATTCAACTGGATCAAGCCATACATATGTTAGTTCACTGAAACCTGCTTTTTCTTTTGAACCACCTTCAGTTTCAGAGAATTGTGGATGACCATGAATATAATTCTTTGTAGGTTCCTGGTTAGCATAAGTTAAGATACAAAGCATTGGAATATCTTCTGCTAAATGAACTTGGATTTCCTTCATATATTCATTTCTTTCTTCATCAGTTGAAGCAGCTAGAGCCTTATTATATAATTCATCAACTTCAGCATTGCTGTAACGAGGAATGTTTGTTGAACCTGTTGTTGTCCAACGACGTCCTGCACCAAGTACATCTGGTCCCTGGAAACCAGCAAGCATTGTGATTTCAAAGTCATAGTTATCTAAGCATTGTTCAACCCAGATATTGTAATCTAGGAAGTCGATATTTACTTTAATACCAATCTTTTCAAGGTTGTCTGTACATACTTTTACAGCATCTTCAAAGCCACCTGTCATACATTTGAATGTTGTTTCAAAATAGTATCCATCAGCGTTCTTTGTATAACCAGCTTCTTCTAGAAGATCCATAGCTTTTTCAGGATCATAGCTAGGTTCTTTGCAATCAGGATTTAGAGAATCTGTATAAATATCTGGAATATAGTATTGAGCTGCTGGTTTAAATCCATTTGTAGCTTTTACAGATACATCATCACGGTTAATACCATAAGCTACAGCTTCTCTTACTAATGGATCAGAGAATGGTCCTTTTTCTAGATTGAATGTAACGTACCAAGGAGAAGGCCATGTTTGAACTGCAGTGTTATATTTAGCTGTATCATCCATGATACCTTGTAAATCACTTGAAGGAATAACTGTTGGTTCAACTTCATCAACTTCGTTATTCAACCATGCTTGATAAGCAGTAGTTGCATCAGGGATAACTGTATAGATAACTCTCTCTAGATATGGTTTATCACCATAGTAGTCGTCATTACGAACGATTTGAATATCTGTGCCTTTGTTCCAAGTATCAAATTTGAATGGTCCTGTTCCTACTGGATTTTGTGTGAAATCACCAGTTAACCAATCTTGACCTTCAAGAATATGCTTAGGTAGAACGAATGTTCCATACCAAGCTAAGTTACTTACAAAACTACCATCAGGTTGTTTCATGTTGAATACTACTGTGTAATCATCTGGTGCTGTAATAGTATCTACATTTACAAATACACTAGCATGAGCATATTGGTTATCAATAATTGTTTGATAAGTGTAAACTACATCAGCAGATGTAAATGGTTCACCATCATGCCATTTAACACCTTCTTTTAAATGGAAAGTATATGTTAATGCATCTTCGCTAACTTCTGGTAAGTCAGCTAAATCTGGAATTGCAGTATAGTCGTTTGTCAGTTTTACTAGACGTCCGAAAATATTTTGAGCAATTGCGTAGTTGTTGTCCTCAGAAACTGAATCTGGATTTAGTGTTGCTGGTTCACCAGATTGTTGAACAACGTATGTTCCACCTGTAACGGCACCTGTTTCTGTGCCAGTTGTTGGCGTACCTGTAGTACCTGTAGTACCTGTAGTACCTGTATCTCCACCACAAGCTACTAAAGATAAAGCCATTGATAATGTTGCTAATCCACAAAGTAACTTCTTCATTTAATTTCCCCCTTTCTTTGCGGTATCGGTTACATCTTCATTAGAGATGTTTCCTTCTGTTTTAAAACATGAAACTAAGCGTCCTGTCTCATCTTTTACTAAATCTGGATAGGACTTGAAGCATTTCTCACATGCAAATCTACATCTTGGAGCGAAGTAGCATCCAGGACCTGTATTAATAGGTGTAGGAGGCTCGCCCTCTAAGACAATCGCATCTTTATGAATACGAGGATCGATATCTGGTGAGTTAGAAATAAGAGCTTGTGTATATGGATGTTTAGGATGATGTAATATTTCATCCGTTTCACCCATTTCAACAATTCTGCCTAAATACATAACTGCCACTTTATCGGATATATATCTTGTTGTAGCGATATCGTGTGAGATAAACACCATTGAACTGCCTTTTTTACGTGTTAATTCTGTTAACATATTGATGATATCTGCTCTAACAGAGACATCTAGCATTGATACTGGTTCATCGGCTACTAAGAACTCTGGATTTAATAACATACTTCTTAAAATAGAAATTCTTTGTAACTGACCACCAGAAAGTTCAAATGGATAACGATCCAAGTAATCTTCAGCAGGTCTTAATCCTGCTTCTTCTAATACACTGATACATGTCTGTAGCATTTCATCCTGGTTATTACCAATCTTATGAAGCTTGCATGTATCCATTAAAATCTTACGAATTGTGAATCTTGGATCAAAAGTATCAAATGGATTCTGGAATACAATTTGACATTTTTTTCTAAAACTTAAGCGATCTTTTTTTAATAACTTGGCAGTTGATACACCACCAATGTAAACATCACCACTTGTAGGTTCTTCAAGTCTCATAAGAAGTCTTCCTAAAGTACTCTTACCACAACCTGATTCACCAATTACACCTAGAATTTCACCTTTTTCTAATTCAAAGCTTACGCCATCTACAGCTTTAATTGTTTGCTTTGTAGATTTCTTGCCATCTTTATGTTCAACTTTTTTCTGGGTGTAATAACGCACTAGATTATCTACTTTGATAAATGCATCCATCTTATTCACCCTCCGTTTCAAAGCAGGCAACATTCCAGCCTGGTTTAACTTCTTTTAGTTTTGGTATTTCCTTAAAGCAATGTTCTTTTGCAAATGGACATCTTGGCGCAAATACACATCCTGTAGGAAGTACACTCATATCAGGCAAGTTTCCTTCAATACCACGAAGATTTGTTTTTTCTCCAGTAAATGAAGGGAACGATTGCATTAAACCTTTTGTATATGGATGTTTTGGATTAACAAGTACATCTTCTACCTTGCCACTTTCCATAATTCTTCCTGCATACATAACAACTACATGTTTGCATGTTGAGCTAACAACCGACATATCATGAGTAATCATGATACGAGCAACTTTCATTGTTTTTTCAAGTTCCATGATTTCATTTAAAATCTGTGTTTGTGTAACAACGTCAAGAGCTGTTGTTGCTTCATCCATAATTAATACTTTTGGTTGAAAGATTAAGCTTAAGGCAATGGCAACTCTCTGCATCATTCCACCTGATAATTCATGTGGATAAGAAGAATAAACTCTTTCCGAAAGATTAACCATCTTTAATAGTTCATATATTCTTTTCTTTACTTCTGCTTTTGGTGTATTTGGAAAATGTACATGGTAGATATCTTCCATCTGTTCACCAATACGATGTACTGGGCTTAAAGCATTCATTGCTTTTTGGAATACAACCGAAATATCTACCCAGCGAACTTCATTTAATTCTTTACGAGACAAGCTCAATAAATCTTTTCCATTTAATACAGCCTGTCCTTCTATTTCTGTAATATTTTCAGGAAGTAAACGAAGGATACCCATGGCAAGTGTACTTTTTCCACTGCCACTTTCACCAACGATACCTACGGAATCTTCTTCTTCAACATTTAATGAAACATCCTGCACTGCATATACCGTTTTCGTAGGTGTATGATAGCTGATATTTACATCTTTTATTTCCAGCAAACTCATTTCACACCTCCTACTTGTTTGCGTCCATCTTTGGACTTAATACACGGTTCAACCCTTCACCAATCAAGAAGAATGTTAATACCGTAAAAATTGTTGCAATACCAGGGAATGTACAAATCCACCAGCACTTAGGTAAATAGCCTTTACCAGTATTAATAATCTGTCCCCAGCTGACTACGTTAGGATCACCTAATCCTAAGAATGATAATCCAGCTTCAGTTAAGATAGCACTGGAGATATTCATTGTTGTATTAGCAATAATTGGGAAAATACCATTAGGTAAAACGTGTTTAATTAATATTGACGATTTACTTTCACCCATAGCGATACAGCTTTTAACGAATGTTCTTTCTTTAATTGCTTTTGCCTGTGCTCTCATTAATCTTGCATTACCTACCCAGCTCGTTAAACCGATAACAATCATTACGTTTGTCATGGAGCTTCCAAAAGTAGCAATAATTAATAAAATCAAGAAGAATGTTGGTAACATCAAGAAGATATTCATAATTTCATTTAAGATTCTATCGGCTACACCACCATAGAATCCTGCGATACCACCAAAAGTTACACCAATTACCGCTGAGATAGTTGCAGCGATAAAACCAATCTTCAAGGAAGTACTTGCACCATATAGAATTTGTGAAAGAATATCATGTCCAAGGTTGTCTGTACCTAGTGGATATTTCGCACATGGCGCCATAAATAAGTCATCATTTAACAGTTTTGGATTGTAGGGTGCAAAATGCGGACCTGCAATCGCAACTAGTAACAAGACAGCTAATAATATAAGACCTACTTTTAATTGAAGGTTATGGTTAATAGTTGTAAGAACTGATTGAAATTTATTTTTCTTTTTCATATTCTTCCTCCTATTCATAACGGATACGTGGATCAACCCAAGCGTATACAATATCGACAACAATCATCATCACAGCTACTGAGCAAGACAGTAATAAGTAGATACCTGATAAAGTTGGATAATCTCTCTTCGTAATAGAATCAAGCATAAGTCTTCCCATACCAGGCCAAGCAAATACGATTTCTACCATGGATACCCCTGTAACAACATATGCTAGGGAAATGCCAAATACCGTAATAGTAGGAATAATTGCATTTCTCATTACATATTTATTAAAGATACGATTTTCACTCATACCTGTAGCACGAAGTGTCATAATGAAGTCTTCACTCATTGTCTGCAAGACACTGCTTCTTGCAATTCTGAAGTAATAAGGAATATTGATTAACGTCATTGTTAATGCTGGTAAGAACAAGTGCTTTGCAACATCCATGACGTGTTTCATTCCTTTATAGTTACCTCTTAAGCTGTACATACCTGATGTTGGAAATATCTTTAATGTTGACGCAAAGATTAGAATAAGCATTAAGCCAAGCCAGAAGCTAGGAGTAGAGTCAAAGAGATAAGAAATAGAGCATAAGAATATATCTACTTTTCCACCCTTTTTTCTCGCTGCATATACACCAAGTAGTGTTCCAATTAATACAGCTAATAATAGACCAGTTAAAGATAGTAATAATGTTGGTCCAATACGTGTTTTGATTAATTCCCAAACAGATGAACTAGATACATAAGAGTAACCAAGGTCACCATGTAAC
>OIWM01001929.1_pt1 | contig 18592 bp, 15 predicted proteins | sample 1587451 | NCBI WGS metagenome assembly OIWM01 (sample SAMEA3888907, study PRJEB22519) | human gut metagenome | biome: human gut; feature: human-associated habitat; material: faeces | place: Denmark | collected 2011
GCATCTGCCGCACCTCGCTCGCCGTATCGGCACTTAGAATTATGCGGTATTGCCACAAATCAAACAAGATTTGAGAAAATAGAAAAATGCCCGCTGCGCCTTGGTTTTGGAAGGAACGGCCGCGGGCGGCGCAGGCGTTGCGCGGCAGCTGTGCAGGGGACAGCCGGCTGCGACATTATTGAAGAAACAGGAAGATAGTGCAATGAAACAGAAAAACAGGCAACTCATCAACGGCTTGCCGCGCCGCATTTTGTTAATGCTGCTGGACTGCGGGCTGATTGTGTTTTGTTATTATCTGGCAATTCTGCTGCGGTTTGACGGTGAGGATTCCATTGTGCCCGCCGCGGTGCTGCGGGCCGAAGTGATCCGTGCCATGGCTCCCATGCTGCCGTATGTGCTGGTTATTTATATGGTCGTGTTCTGGTTTGGCGGCCTGTATGAGATCATGTGGGAGTATGCCGGCATGCGGGACCTTGCCCGCCTGACCTGTCTATCCGGCCTGGCAACGGGTTTTATCCTGCTGTTTGATCTGATCTTCCGCACCCGCCCCATCAGCGGTACGGTGCTGATTCTGGGCGCAGTGTTCAACACGGCAGCCATTGCGGGCGTGCGCTTTTTGTGGCGCTTTGTGCGCACCGCCACCCGCCTGCGCAAGGATAACCGCGCCAAACAAAAAAGCAACGCCGCCCCGCGGGATGCAACCCCGCTGCTGATCGTCGGCGCTGGCAACGCCGGTGCCTGGGCGGTCAACCTATGCAAAAGCAAAAACTCCAGCTTTGGCAACCCGGTCGTGATCGTGGATGACGACCTGACCAAAAAAGGCCTGCGCGTGCAGGGCGTGCCGGTGCGCGGCACCATTTCGGATATCCCGGAATTGGTGCGCAAGTACCATATTGTGGAGATCATCATCGCCATCACCACGCTGAAAGGCGAGCGCCTGAACGAAGTGATCAACTTGTGCAACTCCACCCATTGCCGCGTGCGGATGCTGTCTGACCCGCAGGCGGTGGATGCCAACGGCAAGCCGGTGGTGGCCGGTCTGCGTGAACTGAACACCTCGGACTTTCTTTCCCGCGATGAAGTGCAGCTGAACAGCGCCCAGATCTCGGAATACCTGCACGACAAGGTGGTTCTGGTCACAGGCGGCGGCGGCTCCATCGGCAGTGAGCTGTGCCGCCAGATCATGCGCTACCGCCCGCGCCAGCTGTTGATTTTCGATATTTACGAAAACTGCGCCTACGAGCTGGAAATGGAGCTGCGCAATAAATACGGTGCAGATATCAACGTTGTCACGCTGATTGGCTCCATCCGCGATATCAAGCGTCTGGATGAAGTGTTTGAAACCTATCATCCATCCGTTGTGTTCCATGCAGCTGCCCACAAGCATGTGCCGCTGATGGAAGTAAGCCCGGCGGAAGCCGTTAAAAACAACGTGTTCGGCACCAAAAACCTGCTGACCAGCGCGGCGGAGCATGGGGTGGAGCGCTTTGTGCAGCTTTCGACCGATAAGGCGGTCAATCCTACCAATGTTATGGGCTGTACCAAACGCATCTGCGAAATGCTGATCCAGACCTTTGCTAAGAACACTTCCATGAAGTGCATGGCCGTGCGCTTTGGCAATGTGTTGGGCAGCCATGGCAGCGTGATCCCGCTGTTTGAAGAGCAGATCAAGAACGGCGGCCCCGTTACCATCACCCACCCGGACATCGTGCGCTACTTTATGACGATCCCGGAAGCTGCCCAGCTGGTGCTGCAGGCCGGCGGTCTGGCCCAGAGCGGCAGCATCTATGTGCTGGATATGGGTGAGCCGGTCAAAATCATGGACCTGGCCACCCGGCTGATCCGGTTCTATGGTTATGAGCCGAACGTAAACATGGAAATCAAGGTAACGGGCCTGCGCCCCGGCGAAAAGCTGTACGAGGAGCTGATGCTGGATTCCGAGCAGGACCGCATGACCAAAACCGCCCACGATAAAATCTTTATTGCTCCGCCCATGCAGATTGACCTGGCGGCATTCTATGAGGAGCTGCAGAACCTGCGTCACGATGCGGAGCATAATGACGAGGGCGTGGTGCTCAGCCTGCAGCGCATGGTGGGCACGTATCACCCCAACCGCGTGGTGAACGAGGACCACACCGTAAGCGCCGCCCATGGCAACACTGAAACCATTGATAAGGAAGAGCTGCAAAAGGCGCTGGACGAACAGCATTCCACCCAGCAGAACGCCCAGTGACGGCGGCCTGGCCGGGGCACGCGGGCGCAAAACCTTCCCCAAGGAGGCTTGACTTATGTATGAATCCTGCATCAAGCGTTTGCTTGACCTGATTTTGTCGCTGGCAGCCTGTGTGGTGCTGGCAATCCCAATGGGAATTATTGCCCTGTGGATCAAAAAAGATTCGCCGGGACCGGTGTTCTTTAAGCAGCGCCGGGTTGGCCGCGGCAAAAAATGCTTTAATATCTTAAAGTTCCGCACCATGCGCGGGGATACCCCCCACGATGTGCCCACCCACCTGCTGAAAAACGCAGACAGCTATATCACCAAAAGTGGGGCGTTCCTGCGCCGCACCAGCCTGGATGAGCTGCCGCAGATCTATAACATTGTGGCAGGGCAGATGTCCATCATCGGCCCGCGCCCGGCGCTGTATAATCAGTATGACCTGATCGCCGCGCGCGATGCCGTGCATGCCAATGACATCCGCCCCGGTCTGACCGGTCTGGCCCAGATCAATGGCCGCGATGAGCTGCCGATTGATGTGAAAGCCCGCTATGACGGTGAGTATGCCGCTGACATCACTTTCCTGAACGATGCAAAAATCTTTTTGCATAGCATTACTTATGTGTTCCAGCGCCGCGGCGTGGTAGAAGGCGGCACCGGCACCATGCAGCAGGCCGAAAACAGCCAAAAAAAGCAGAAATAATCCCCGCTTTGGCAATTTGACCAAATGGAAAACCACAGCAAAACCAACATATTTTGCTAAAAAATCCAAATTAACCAAGAAAATATTGAGTTTTTCGTTGAAATATGTTGCAAAAGCCAACCTGATTGTGTAAAATATACATTGTAGTTAAATCTATTTGTGTCAAAATAACAGCAATGAGCCGATGGGAGCTTCTGTTCGGCCATTGTCAATTTGCATATAAACATGAAGGAGAGGCAGTATTATGGCAAACAGGGTATTCCAGAACGTGGTCTACCAGATGAAGGACGCGATCGACCGCGTGGTAGGCGTGGTGGACGAAACGGGAGCCGTCATCGCCTGCTCCGAGCTGGGGCAGATCGGCGAAATGCGGGAAGGCTTTGCTGTTGCCCGCCTGACGGCCGGGGATGCCTTTGAAAAGGACGGTTATGCCTACCACCAGTTCTCCAACGCAAAACATAACGATTATGCTGTGTTTGTGGAAGGCAACGATCCCACTGCCGCCCAGTTTGCTTCGCTGCTGTCCATCAGCCTGCAGAGCATCAAGCAGTACCACGATGAAAAGTTTGATAAAACCAATTTCATCAAGAATGTGGTGCTGGATAATATCCTGCCCGGTGATATTTACGCCAAAGCGCGGGAGCTGCACTTTGTTTCGGATGTGCAGCGCGTGGTTCTGTTGATCCGCGTTACCTCCGGCAATGATATTTCCGCTTATGATGTGGTCAGCAGCCTGTTCCCGGATAAACAGAAAGACTTCGTGTTCAACATCAGCGAAACAGATACCGTGCTGGTGAAAGAAATCCGCCCTGATAACAATACCCGCGATATGGAAAAGCTGGCAGCTTCCATTGTGGATACCCTGCAGGGCGAACATTATATCAAGGCAGTTGTCGGCATCGGCACCCCCATCAGCAACATCAAGGATCTGGCCTCCTCCTTTAAGGAGGCGCAGATCGCCATGGAAGTTGGTAAGGTATTTGATACCGAAAAGCAGGTCATCAGCTATGATCACCTGGGCATTGCCCGCCTGATTTATCAGTTGCCTACCACCCTGTGCGAAGCATTCCTGCGCGAAGTATTCAAGCAGGACAGCATTGATTCGCTGGACTCTGAAACGCTGTTCACCATCCAGCGCTTTTTTGAGAACAACCTGAACGTTTCCGAAACCAGCCGCGGTCTGTTTGTGCACCGCAACACGCTGGTTTACCGCCTGGAAAAGATCAAGAAGCTGACCGGCCTGGATCTGCGCAAGTTTGACGATGCGATTGTGTTCAAGGTAGCCCTGATGGTCAAAAAGTATCTTTCCTCTGACCCTGCCCGTTACTAAAATATCCTATAAGCGCTTTTTCCGCGCCCCCCTACTTGGTGGGCGCGTTTTTTGTTGCAGGTTTGCTGGAAGAGAAGATGAGCGGATAAGTGGAATGCAGGAAAACAAAACGGATGGATGAAGAAAAATAGGAGAGGGGAGAACGGAAAAAGGGGTGGATGAATAAGCATAAAGGCAAGTCTATAGCCATACACAGCCCGCACAGGTCGTAAAATTTACAAAGTTTCCACAAATTGCCCAAAGACACAAAATTGACGAAAATGCGATATATTCCACAAGGCACCCGCTGCACGGAATCTTGACGGGGCGGGCTTCCTATGGTACATTATTAAATGTATCGTTTTGCCCTGGGGTGTAGTGTACCATTTTGCACGCCATGGCCGGGAAGTGCTGTATTGCTTTAGGAGCGCTATTCATGATCGATTTTGAACATGTTACCAAAGTATATGAAACCCAAAATGATGAAAATGTGGCATTGGAAGATATCAACATCCACATTGATGAAGGGGAATTCGTTTTTATCCTGGGCCATTCCGGCGCGGGCAAATCCACATTCCTCAAACTGATCCAGATGGAAGAAAAGCCCACCGAGGGCAAAATTTATATCAACGATCAGGACCTGACCACCATCAAGCGCCGCAAGGTGCCTTATCTGCGCCGCCAGATGGGCGCGGTGTTCCAGGATTTCCGCCTGATCCCCACCATGACGGTGTACGAGAACGTGGCTTTTGCCATGCGCGTGACCAACATCAATAACAAAACCATCAAGAACCGTGTACCGTTCGCCCTCAGCCTGGTTGGCCTGGAGGATAAGATGGACCGCCTGCCGGATGAGCTTTCCGGCGGCGAGCAGCAGCGCGTTGCCGTGGCCCGCGCCCTGGCCCATGGCCCCAAGCTGATCATTGCGGACGAGCCTACCGGCAACATTGACCCCGAAATGAGCATGGATATCATGCAGCTGTTCGAGGCCATCAATAAAGTGCATATCACCGTTGTGGTTGTTACCCATGAGCATGAGCTGGTACACAAGCTGGCCGCCAAGTATAACAACCGAATCATCACGCTGGCCAACGGGCATGTGGCATCTGATACCGCCCACCCCGAAGTGGCGCAGGAGTACGAAGAATGGCTTGCTGCCCGCCAGAACGATGATGAATACGAGTATGAGGATTAAGGAGGGGTAGACCATGCGTTTTTCCAGTTTTACCTACCTCGTGGGGCAGGGCCTGCATAACCTCAAGGCAAACAAAATGATGACGCTTGCCTCTATGGGCGTGTTGATCGTCTGTATGATTTTGGTTGGCGCAGCATTTTTGTTCGGCGCTAATATTGATTCCATGGTGGCCTATATCGGTGAGCAGAACGAAACGGTTGCGTTCATCAATGATGACGCTGATACCGCCGCCGTGGAGGAAGCCATCCGCAGCATTCCGCATGTGGCCGGGGTGGAGTTCATCTCCAAAGACCAGATGCTGGACAAGTACAGCCAGCGCCTGGAAGGCTACACCAACCTGAAAGAGATGTTCCAGAACGATAACCCGCTGCTGGCCAACTATGTGGTGCGTGCCGATGAACCGGCCAACATCTCCAGCGTGGCCGCAGCATTACAGAATGTGGACGGCGTGCGCGCGGTCAACTCGCCGCAGGCCATGTCAGATCTGTTTGTTTCGCTGCAAAAGGCGGTTACTTATGTCTGCTATGGCCTGGTCATCGTGCTGGCCATCGTCAGCGTGGTGGTCATCAGCAACACCATCAAAATTACCGTGTTCAACCGCCGCAAGGAGATTGGCATTATGAAGCTGGTTGGTGCAACCAACGGCTTTATCCGGTTCCCGTTCTTTGTGGAGGGTGTTACCTCCGGCCTGATCTCCGCGCTGATCGCTTCCGCCATTGTGTGCGGCGGATACTATGCCGTGTATGAATGGTACGGCAAGAACCCCACCAACCTGACGACAATGTTTGGCGGCACACTGCTGCCGCTGCAGGACCTGTGGTATTATGTTGTGCTGGGCTTTATGCTGTTTGGCTTTGTGCTGTGCGGCATTGGCACTGCAACCAGCATCCGCAAACATCTGCAGGTCTGAGCACCCGGCGCTTGCCTTGCGCTTTTTGAACCGCCAAAACCCGTTTTACCCGCATCCCACCAAAGGGGGAAAGTTGAAAATGTCCATTGCCATCCGCCGCAATGTGCGGCGCGCAGGGGCTGCGCTGATGGCTGCCGTGGTTGCCGCGGCGCTGTGCCTGAATGCTGCCATGCCGGCCCATGCCGATGATAAGCAAAAAGAGCTGGAAAACAAAAAGAACGAGCTGCAGTCGCAACTGGACCAGATCCGCCAGCAGCTGAAAGACGTTGCCAGCGATAAAGCCGAAGCCGAGCAGCAAAAACAGCTGCTTGTGCAGGAGAAAAACACCATCAAGGGCCAGATCAATGCGCTGAATGGCCAAATTGATGATATCAGCGCACAGATCGTGGAAAAAGAACAGCAGATCACCGATAAGCAGGCTGAAATTGACCAGAAGCAGGCAGAATATGATGACCGCTGGGCAAAATATAAAGAGCAGGTCGTCAGTATGCAGATGCTGGACCAGGGCGGCGGTATTGCGCTGCTTTCCACGGCGGAAAACATTTATCAGCTGCTGACCTTTGACCAGGTGCTGCAGGATATTTCGGATGCCAACACCCAGGCCTGCGAGGATCTGGAACAGCAGGGCATTGAGCTGACCAACGAGCGCACCCAGCTGGAAGAAGCGAAGGCATCGCTGGAAGCGGACGAAGAAGAGCTGCAGAACCAGAAAAGCCAGCTGGACAGCAAAACCCAGGAGCTGGCCAGCAACATTCAGGCCCAGGATGCCAGCATCTCCGCCGCCGCAGCGCAGGAGCAGGCTCTGGAAGAAGCCAAGAGTGATAAACAGGCAGAGTTCGATAAGGCTGCTGATGAATATGACGCTTACCTGAAATCTCTGATTGCCCAGACCCAAAGGAACTACGCCAATGCGCCCATCAGCTGCTCGCTGAACTTTATCTGCCCGCTGCCGAGCTATAAGTATATCTCCTGCCAGTATGGCAGCGGCGGCCACAAGGGCGTTGACTTTGCCGCGCCCGGCGGCACCAACATCCGCGCTGTGGCAAGCGGCGTTGTCACCGTGTCCGGCTGGCACTACAGCTATGGCAACTATGTCATGATTTACCACGGCACCGATGACCAGGGCAACACCTATGCTACCCTGTACGCCCACATGAACAGCACCCCGCCGGTCAGTGTGGGCCAGAACGTTTCGCAGGGGGATGTCATCGGCCATGTTGGCACCACTGGCAACTCCACCGGCAACCACCTGCACCTGGAACTGCGTGTGAACGGTGCGCGCACCAACCCGCTGAACTATGTTCCGCACTAATGTTATGGCATAGCTGAAAAAGCGCCAGCCGACACTTTATTTTCAGTTATGCCTTAGGCCTGACAGCCTGAAGGAGATCAATTTCGATGAACCAGCAAAAACATAAGCTTGTTGTGCGCATTGTCTGCCTGGTGATCGCCGTCTTGATGGTGGCAAGCCTTGCCGCAACGGCGTTTATGGCACTGCTTTGATCCGGCAGCAACGCACAACTTTTACGCAAGGGAGCACATTTTCGCTATGAGCAAAAAAGTCAGTCTTGGTGTGGCCGCAACCGTCACGCTGATTGCAATGGCCGTGACCTTTTCCATGACCATGACCGTATCCATGAACATGTTCAACAATACGGTTTCCAGTGTTAAAAACAAGGAGCGCATGTATAACAAGCTGTCCGAAGTGGACCGCTATGTGCGCGCCAATGAGTACTTTGATATCAACGATGATACGCTGAACGATACCATTGCATCCGGCTATATGCTGGGCATCAGCGACCAGTACGCCCGCTATTATTCCGCCAAGGCCTACAGTGAAAGAGTCGGTCTTGCCAATGGCCGCCTGATGGGCATTGGCGTTGCCGTTGTCAAGGATCCGTCCTCCGGCTATGCGCGCATCATCCGTGTGTATGATAACACCCCCGCTACCAACGTTGGTCTGGAAGTCGGCGGCTTTATCACCGCTATCGGCGATACCAGCACCCGCAGCATGAGCGATACCGCCGCCATGACCTCCGCCCTGTTGGGGGAGGAAGGCAGCACCGTCAACATCAAATACCTGACCCCCCTGCGGGAAGAGCAGAGCTTTGAAATTATCCACGCCAACTATACCACCCCCAGCATCAGCACGGTGCGCCTGATGGATAACGGCGTTGGCTACCTGCGTATTGATTCCTTTACCTCAGGCACGGCGGTGGAATTCCGCAATGCTGTCAACAGCCTGACCAACCAGGGGGCTACCTCGCTGATTTTTGACCTGCGCGATAACAGCGGCGAAAACCTGAACGCTGCCCTTGTTGCCACAGATTACTGCGTGCCCTCCGGTCTGATTGCCCAGAGCCAGGATAAGGGCGGCAATGTGACAGACCTGCGTATGTCTGACGAAAACGAAATCACCCTGCCCATGGTCTGCCTGGTCAACGGCAGCACGGCATCCGGTGCGGAGCTGTTTGCCAACGCTCTGCGTAAAATGGCCGGGGCCACCATCGTGGGCAGCACCACGGCGGGCAAAGGTGTTCTGCTCAGCGACCCGCAGAGCCTTTCGGACGGCAGCGCGGTGGTAATCACCGTGGGCATTCTGCTGGATAACGAGGGCAAAAACTGGAACGGCACCGGCCTGACCCCGGATGTGGACGCCAGCCTGACCAACGATGAACAGAGCAGCTATTACGACTTTACTGTCGATAACGACCCCCAGATCGCCAAGGCTATCAATGCCATTTCCGGCGCCAATGGCCAGTAAGATATACCCTAAACACAGTATAAGAAGAAACGGAGTGCCAGCCCCATGCCAAACTTGACGGACCTTTCCACCATTCGTGATGTGTGCGCACGGCACGACTTTGCACTTTCCAAGGGGTTCGGCCAAAACTTTATCATCAACCCCGGCATCTGCCCCCGCATTGCGGAAGCCGCCGGCATTGGCCCCGGCTGGGGTGCGCTGGAAGTCGGCCCCGGCATCGGTGTGCTGACAGAACAGCTGTGCAAACGCGCGGATAAGGTAGTTTCGATCGAAGTGGACAAGCGCCTGCCGCCGATCCTGGCCGAGACAATGGCCGAGTACGAGAACTTTAAGCTGGTGCTGGAAGATGTTCTGAAAGTGAATCTGCGCACCCTACTGGCGGAAGAATTTGGTGATAAGCCCGTTGCCGTCTGCGCCAATCTGCCGTATTACATCACCAGCCCCATTCTGATGCGCTTATTGGAAGAAAAACTGCCCATCCGCAACATTACCGTCATGGTGCAGAAAGAGGCTGCACAGCGCCTGTGTGCCGCCCCTGGCACGCGTGAGGCGGGGGCAATCAGCTATGCGGTGGCTTATTACGCCAAACCCAAGCTGCTGTTTACTGTGCAGCCGGGCAGCTTTTACCCTGCCCCCAAAGTGACCAGCGCGGTCATCCAGCTGGATGTCCACACCACACCGCCTGTTACCCCGCCCAACGGGGACGAAGCCGGGCTGTTCCGCCTGATCCGGGCAGCATTTTCTCAGCGGCGCAAGACCGCGGCCAATGCCGTGGCGAACGGCCTGGGCATCTCCAAAGCAAAAGTGAACGCTGCATTGCAGGCCGCCGGGTTGGATATCCGCCTGCGCCCGGAGCAACTGACGCTGGAAGATTACTGCGCGCTGCAGGCCGCCCTGGCCGCGGCAGAATAAGTGCCGTTCGGAGCGCTACTGCCCCATAATTCGGCATTGACAAGGTGCCGCAACATGTGCTAGAATACTTAGGTATTCCTAAGGTATATCTGAAAACAAAGAAAATGACGGATATTTCGCAAACACAAGCAGGATGTAAGGCTCTTTAACGCAAAATCCGGCTACGTTTGTAGAAATAGACGATATGTTCAACTTTTCAGATACAACCTAAGGATTTCTTAGCCGTGCTGGCGTAGCTCAATTGGCAGAGCAGCTGATTTGTAATCAGCAGGTTGCAGGTTCGATTCCTGTCGCCAGCTCCAAAATATCCCGGCAGTTTTATAACTGCCGGGATATTTTTGTATCAATCCTATATTTTGTAGCACAAAAAGGTAAAAAGTACCCCCGGCACAGGGTCAGCCCTGAGCCGGGGGCGGCATATTCAGGAAAATGAGATGGACTGAATGGCAAATACGAGAAGCAGATTTTAGGGCAACACCGCACAATTCCCGCCTTACGGCTTAAGCACCGCTTCGGCGGCTGCGGCACGGCATCTGCGTTGCCAAAATGCTCGATAATACACAAAGTATTATCTGCGCTTTTGGCCTAGCAGCTGCCGCACCTCGCTCGCCGTATCGGCACTTAGAATTATGCGGTATTGCCTTAGCCCATATTGAGCAAGTTGCTCTTCATAGTTTTCAGCTCTTTTTCCAACTGGTCTTTTTCTTTGGTGTATGCCTGGTAGTCCTGCATCTGCTCCATCACGGCGGGGTCGCTGGCAGTCAGGTAGCCGCTGGTCATGGAGGTGGTGGTGCTGAACTTTTTCTGCTGGCCGTTAAAGTCGATCACCAGGAACTGATCCGTAGAGGGCAGTACCTTGCCCACGCCGAACATCTTGTGGGTTACTTCGCAGCCGGTCAGGTCGGGCAGGGCAGTGGGGCTTGCCAGCAGCTCCTGCAATTTCTGCTCCTTTTCGGCGATCTGCATGCACAGGTCGGCGCGCTCGGCTTTCTGTTTCACGGCCTTGGTACGTTCCTTGGCGGTTGCCGTGCGGGAAAAGCCCTTGGGGTAATAGCTGTTTACATAGGCGCTGTGCATGATATCATACACCAGCAGATGCAGCTGGTCATTGATGCCGTGCATGGTGTTTTTCAGCCGCTCGGTGTGCAGGCGGGTCAGCTCATCGTATTTGGGCAGCTCGTTCAGCAGGGCATCGCACATGGCGTAATATTGGGTCAGGTTAAAGGCCGCGCCGGTGCCAAAGTCTTCGTCATAGCCGAAATAGGCGGCCCAGGCTTTGGCTTCGGCGGGAACAAAGAAGTAGTTATCCTCCGGCTCCAGTAGGCTCAGATACAGCACGGCGCTGCCGGCTGTCTGAGTGAACTTGGCCATGCGCGGCAGGCAACGGCGGAAACGGCCGTTGACCTGGTCGGCAAACATTTCCACGCGGCCCTGGCGTTTTTTCAGGTCACCGTCATCATCATTGAACAGCCAGCGAAAACACTCGCGCACAAGCTCAACTTCCGTGGGGCGCATCATCAGGGCCTGCATGCCGCCAATGGGCTGCAGGGCGGGCGTGTCCATCACGGCACGGGCCTGCTGTGTGGCCTGGGCAAACATGGCAGGAAAATCCACCGCGTCGATATCCCAGTTTGTGCCAAAGCAGTTGATGGCTTCCCAAACGCCATTTTCTGCGGTTTTGCCATCGGTCAGGCTGCGGATATACGGGGCAAGGATCGTGTTCAAAGTTTCAGTGTTCAAGCTCAAAACGTGATACCCTCCAATGAATTACAATGAATTGCCGCCGCCCGCCGCAAAGGTTTTTATTGGGCGACAACCTTTTTATTATACGAAAAAATCAGGGCTTTCGTCAAGGCATTGCGGAGCAAAAAAGGATGGGCAATACCGCATAATTCTAAGTGCCGATACGGCGAGTGAGGTGCGGCAGCTGCTAGGCCAAAAGCGCAGATAATACTTTGTGCATTATCGAGCATTTTGGCAACGCAGATGCCGTGCCGCAGCCGTCGGAGCGGTGCTTAAGCCGTAAGGCGGGAATTGTGCGGTGTTGCCAATGAAAAAAGGCACCGGCGGTGAAAGCAGGTACACCGCCGGTGCCGAAAAATAAAACAGGGATAAGTGAGATATAGACAGGGAAGAACGCCGCCTTGCAAAAGGCAGGCCGCCGAATGGCTCAGGTATGGAAAACGCCAATGGTGGGGTTGATAAAATCAACGATGAGCAAAAACGAGATGACAGCCAGCATGCCGATCAGGCAGAAAAACATGCGGCGCAGCCAGCGGTTTTTATCGGTAAGGATATCCCGGTACTGCTTGTCTTTGTTCTCAAGCTCCCGCATGTACTGCTGACGGGTGGCGTCCAGGGTTTTGGCATAATAGTTCTGCATGGAAAGCAGCAGCTGCATCACGTTGGAATCCAGCAACTGGCCGTTTTCGCTCTCCAACTTTTGTAGGCCGGTGATCGCATCCAGCGAGCCATCCATGGCGGCAACGATCGCGGCGACATCACGGAAGCTGGGATTCTCGGTCTGGCCGCTCAAAATGCGGTTTACGGTGCTGAGGGGCACCCCGCTTGCACTGGAGATTTGCTGCAGGGTCAGGTTTTGTTCGAATTTCATATTTTTCAACGTTTCCACAATAGATTCTTGCATAAACCTCCTCCATTTCCCAAATCTGGGAAAGCCTAAAAGGGCGTTTCTCAGATTTGATGGTTTACAATTCCGGTAGCCTCTGCTACAATTCACATAATGTTTCCATAAGGCGATGGGGAAACAGGAAAGACCCCACCGCTGCCAAGGGCAACGTGATCCCCCGACAGGAAGCATCCCGAAATGTGCCGCAAAACATGCCACTATTTTAATATGACTTTTATAATTTGTCAAGAATTGTAAGAACTGTTAAAAAATGGATGTCTGCGGTATGGTGGGGAGACTGTTTGGGCTGTGGAAGGGGGCCGAGAACGATTTACCAGTATCTTGCGGTGGAACAAACCCTGTTCAGCTGTGAACTTGGCCGCTATACTGCTTTTGGAATTGCGGCCCAAAAGCGGGTACCGGATAGCTGGCGGCAGATTGCATTTGTCCCAGATATTTGCACCAATGCCCAACAGGCACAGCGCCTGGCGCAGCTGTGCACACAGGGGCAGCTGGAACCCATCCATTTGATGGATGTAATTGAAGATTTTGTGGCAGACCCTTGTTCCTGGCCATAGAGGGCCTGGCTTGCCGCAGAAATGTTAAAATCCCCCGGATCGTATAGAATCCGAGGGATTACGTTTTTATTTTGGGCGACTGATTCGTTTGGAGAAGGGGGATGCCTTTGGGGCAAAACGGACCGCAGGGACAGCTCTCAGGCGGAGATGCCCGACCTGCAAAGCACTTTGGGCTATTCTCCCAAAGCCGTAACAGCTTGTCCGGGGCATCAAGAAGGTCGCCCACTGCAAATATTACAGCAGTTGCACACCAGCGCGCTCGCACACGGCTTTGGTCTCGGCATCCCACAGGCTGACCTGCACTTCGCCGATGTGGGCCTTGCCCAGCAGCAACATGCACAGGCGGCTCTGGCCAATGCCGCCGCCCATCGTCAGGGGCAGCTTGCCTTCCAGCAGCATTTTGTGGAACGGCAGTTCCGCACGCTCCGGGCAGCCTGCGGCTTCCAGCTGGCGGGTCATGGCGGCCGGGTCCACACGGATGCCCATGCTGGAAAGCTCCAGTGCACAGCCCAGCGCTTTGTGCCAGAACAGAATATCGCAGTTCAGCGTCCAGTCATCATAGTCAGGGGCACGGCCATCGTGGCGGATGCCGCTTTTCAGCTGGCCGCCGATCTGCATGATGCAGACGGTGCCATGGGCGCGGGTAAAGGCGTTTTCGCGCTCTTTTGGGGTCAGGTCGGGGTACAGGTCTTCCAGCTCCTGGGTGGTGATAAAGGTCGGCTCACGGGTCAGGCGGATGGCTTTCAGCTCCGGGAACTTCCAGCGCAGCTCGTCTGCAGTGGAGCAAACGGCATCCACAATATCGCGCACGGTTTCCTGCAAAAAGGGCAGGGTGCGGTCCTTCGCGGTGATGACCTTCTCCCAGTCCCACTGGTCTACATAAATGCTGTGCAGGTTGTCAAGCTCTTCGTCGCGGCGGATGGCGTTCATGTCGGTCACAAGGCCCTGGCCGGGGCGGAACCCATACTCAGCAAGGGCATAGCGCTTCCATTTGGCCAGGCTGTGCACAACTTCAGCGCGCTCATCCAGGCAGGGTACATCAAAGCTGACGGGGCGCTCCACGCCGTTCAGATCATCGTTCAGGCCGCTGCCGTTCAAAACAAACAGCGGGGCGGTAACGCGCTTCAGGTGCAGGGCGGCACACAGCTTTTCCTGAAAGATGGTTTTGATGATGCCGATGGCCCGCTGGGTATCGTACAGGCCCAAAAGATCATGATAGTTTTTGGGAATGGACGTTTTGGACATAAATATTCCTCTTTTCCTCTCTACTTGCAGGGCAGCGTATGACTGCACCTTGAGCCGGAACGCCAGGCTGTGACAAATTCCGGCAAATTACACCGCATTTATTATAATCCCTGCGTCCGTCTGCGTCAAACAAAATTCGCCGATGACGTACAGGATATACAGCAAAACTAAAAATAACGGCCCGCACTGCATTTGCAGCCGGGCCATTTGATATTTAGGGCAATACCGCATAATTCTAAGTGCCGATACGGCGAGCGAGGTGCGGTAGCTGCTAGGCCAAAAGCGCAGATAATACTGGGTGCTGCAAAGGTGAGCGCCGCCAGTGGCGGAAACAGCGAACCGAAGCAGGGGCAGCGGTCGCAGAGTGCGAGGGGCTTTTGCCCCCGAAGCACGATGCGGGTACCGCAACCCGACATTATCGAGTATTTTGGCAACGCAGATGCCGTGCCGCAGCCGCCGGAACGGTGCTTAAGCCGTCAGGCGGGAATTGTGCGGTGTTGCCTTAGTTGGGGTTATGCAGCGGGGCAGGCGTTACGCCTTGGCAAACTGGCTTGCATACAGGTTGGCGTAAAAGCCGCCCCTGGCCAGCAGCTCCTCGTGGGTGCCGCGCTCAATAATGTTGCCGGCTTTCATCACAAGGATCTGATCGGCGTTTTTGATGGTGGAAAGGCGGTGCGCCACAATAAAGCTGGTGCGGCCTTTCATCAGTTCCTCAAAGGCATCCTGAACCAGCACTTCGGTACGGGTATCAATGCTGGAGGTTGCTTCGTCCAGAATCAGGATGGGCGGCTTGCGCAGCATAACACGGGCAATGCAAAGCAGCTGCTTCTGGCCCTGGCTGATGTTGCCGCCGTCCTCGGCAATTACGGTATCATAGCCCTGGGGCAGGCGGCAGATAAAGCTGTGGGCGCGGGCACGCTTGGCGGCGTCGATGATCTCCTCGCGGGTGGCGTCCGGCTTGCCGTAAGCAATGTTATCTGCCACAGTACCGGCTTTCAGCCAGGTTTCCTGCAAGACCATACCCAGGTTGCCGCGCAGCGAATCCCGCGTTACGGTGTCAATGGGGTGGCCGTCCACCTTCAGGGTGCCGCCGTTGATCTCGTAAAAGCGCATCAGCAGGTTGACCAGGGTGGTTTTGCCGCAGCCGGTGGGGCCGACCAGGGCAATGCGCTGGCCGGGCTGAACGCGCAGGTTCATGTCTTCAATCAAGGGCACATCCGGCACATAGCGGAACTTGACATGCCCAAACTCCACACTGCCTGCACCGTGGGGCAGGGTAACGGCATCGGGGGCATCGGGCAGGATGGGGTCTTCGTCAATAAAGTCGAACACACGCTGCGCACAGGCTAGGGCGTTCTGCAGCTCGGTCATAACGCCGGAAATATCATTGAACGGCTTGGTGTATTGGTTGGCATAGTTCAGCAAAACCGAAAGCTCGCCGACCGTAATGCCGCCGCCAATGGCAACCAGCGCGCCCACCACGCCGACCGCCGCATACACCAGCGCGTTGACAAAGCGGGTGGCAGGGTTGGTGATGGAGGAAAAGAAGGTGGCCTTTACGCCGCAGACCTGCAGATCGGCGTTGATCTTGTCAAAGCGCTCCTCGGCGCGGCTTTCGTAACCGAAGGCGCGGACAAGATGCTCGTTGCCGATCAGCTCGTCCACCAGACCGGTCAGCTCGGCGCGGGTCTCGCTCTGTACGCGGAACATATCATAGGTATGCTCCGCAATGAACTTTGCCACAAAGATGGAAAGCGGGGTGAGAACCACAACGATCAGGGTAATGCGCCAGTCAATGGAAAGCATAAAGCCCAAAGTGCCCACAATGGTCAGAATGCCGGTGAACAGCTGGGTAAAGCCCATCAACAGGCCGTCACTGAACTGCTCCACATCGGTGTTGATGCGGCTGATGGCATCGCCGGGCTTGTGGGCATCCATATAGCTCAGGGGTAAAATCTCCATGTGCTGGAACGCCCGCACGCGGATGTCGCGCACCACCTGGAAGGTGATGCGGTTGTTCACCATGTTCATCAGCCACTGGCAGATGGAGGTGACACACACGGTAACGCCAAACTGGATGGCAATCTTGCCCAGGGCAGGAAAGTTGACATTGCCCTGGCCCACAATCAGGTCCACGCCGCGGCCCGAAAGAATGGGGGCATACAGCGTGGTAAGAACGGTAACAGCGGCAAGCAGCAGGGTGAACAGCACCAAACCGCGATACGGCTGGATCAGCTTTAACACGCGCTGAATGGTGCCTTTACTGCCCCGCAGGGAAACACGCTTTTTCTTTGCATTGCTCATAAGGTCTTTTCCACCTCCTCGCGGCTCAGCTGGCTCAGGCAGATCTCGCGGTAAACATCGCAGGTTTTCAGCAGGTTGGCATGGGTGCCGCTGCCCACCAGATTGCCGTCATCCAGCACCAGAATGCAGTCCGCACGCTGCACAGCGGAAGCGCGCTGGGAAACAATAAATACCGTCATTCCATGGGTCTGCTCTTTCAGCGCTTTGCGCAAAGCAGCGTCCGTGGCAAAATCCAGGGCGGAGGAACTGTCGTCCAAAATCAGTACCTGGGGGTGAGGCACCAGCGCGCGGGCAATGGTCAGGCGCTGGCGCTGGCCGCCGCTGAAATTGCGCCCGGCGGTCTCCACCGGTTCATCCAGCCCTTTGGGCTTGCCGCGCACAAAGTCCGCCGCCTGGGCAATCTCCAGGGCTTGCCAAATCTGCTCATCGGTGGCATCGGGGCAGGCCCATTGCATGTTGTCCCGGATGGTGCCGGTAAACAGCACGGCGCGCTGCGGCACAATGCCGATCATCTGGCGCAGCTGGGCAAAGCCGTACTGCTGCACGGCATGGCCAAACAGATCAACGTTGCCGCTGGTGCAGTCATAAAAGCGGGGAATCAGGTTGCTCAGGGTGGATTTGCCGCTGCCCGTGCCGCCGATCACGCCGATGGTCTGGCCATTCTGGGCGGCAAAGCTGATGTCCGTCAGGCTGGGGGCACCGGCACCGTGGTAGGTAAAGCCCACATGGTCAAATGCAACGGCCGGGGCGCCCGCTGCCGGGGCAAGGGCGGCCGCGGCGGGGTCGGCCATCGTGGATTTGGTGTTCAGAATCTCCGAAACACGGATGCCGCTGGCCAGTGCGCGGGTGACAGAAACCACCAGATCGGCAATGCGCAGCAGGTTGATAAGGATCTGGTTCATATAGTTGATTAGGGCAATGATCTCGCCCTGGGTCAGCGCGCCGCTGTTTACCTGCAGCCCGCCGCGCATCAGGATGGCGATCACGCCCAGGTTGACGATGAGATAGGTCAGCGGGGTCATCAAAGCGGAAATGCGCCCGGCGGTCAGCTGGAAAGTTTTCAGTTTGTCGTTCACGGCGGTAAAATCCGCAATTTCGTCATCCTGCCGTGCAAAGGCGCGCACCACGCGGGCACCCACATAATTTTCGCGGGTCAGCAGGGTCACTTTGTCCAGCGTATTCTGGGCGGCGCGGTACTGGGGCACCGTCACCCGCATGATCAGCCAGACCACCAGCGAGATGGCCAGCGTGACCAGCACGAACCAGAACCCCATGGTGGGGCTGATGACAAACGCCAGAATCAGCGCGCCGATGACAATAAACGGGCAGCGCAGCAAAAGGCGCAGCGTCATGTTTACGCCGTTTTGCAGCTGGTTCACATCGCTGGTGATGCGGGTGACCAGCGTGGGCGTGCCGATGCCGTCCAGTTCCGTGTAAGAGAGGGTACCAATGTGGCGGAACAGCGCCCCGCGCAGCGCCGTGCCATAGCCCAGCGCGGCCTTGGCGGCAAAATACTGCGCCGTCAGGCTGGATGCCATACCCACAACCGCAAGCAGCACCATCAAGCCGCACTGCTTGCCAATATAAGCCAAATCCCCGTTTTTGATGCCCACATCAATGATGTTGGCCACCACAAGGGGAACCAACAGCTCAAAGCAGGCTTCCAGCATTTTGAACAGCGGGGCAAGGATGGATTCTTTCTCGTATCCTTTCAAAAACCGCAGCATGTTCCGCATGAACGCACCAACCTTTTTGTAATATCAAATTATATGCCTAAGGCAACACCGCACAATTCCCGCCTTGCGGCTTAAGCACCGCTCCGGCGGCT
>OIWM01001948.1_pt1 | contig 18465 bp, 19 predicted proteins | sample 1587451 | NCBI WGS metagenome assembly OIWM01 (sample SAMEA3888907, study PRJEB22519) | human gut metagenome | biome: human gut; feature: human-associated habitat; material: faeces | place: Denmark | collected 2011
GGTATTATTCAGTTAATACATGGTATGTCTGAACATAAAGAACGCTATTATGACTTTATGAATTATTTATCACAACAAGGCTATATTTGTGCCATTCATGATCATAGAGGACATGGTGCAAGTGTAAAAGATACATCACATTTAGGATATTTCTATACAAACGATATAACATATATTGTTGATGATGCTTATCTAGTTACAGAATATTTGAAAAATAGATATCCTACATTAAATATCTCTATATTTAGTCATAGTATGGGTACATTGGTTTCTAGAAACTATCTAAAAAAATATGAAAAGCATATTGAAAAGATTGTATTGTGTGGTCCACCTACAGAAAATAAGCTTGTTGATGTAGCATTATTTGCAGGAAAACTTACAGGATTATTTTATAAAGAACATAAACCTAATAAGATTCTGAATAAATTATCTGTAGGATACTACAACAAAGGCTATACAACTGAAAATGAATGGATCTGTTCTAACTTACAGACTGTGTATGAATATAACACCGATCCTCTATGTGGGTTTACTTTTACTACAAGTGGCTTTATGAATCTTTTCCAGTTATTAAAATCGGCTTTCATCAAAGAAGATTGGAATCCACAAAACAGTTCTTTACCTATATTCTTAATTGCAGGTGTTGATGATCCAGTCATTCAAGGAAAAAAGAAATTTAATGAATTAGAAGAGTTTTTGAAAGAAGTAGGTTATGAAAATATCAAGAGTAAACTGTACAAAGATAAAAGACATGAACTACTCAATGAAACAAATAAAGAAATAGTATATAAAGATGTTCTAGACTTTTTCTATGCTAATTAATACAGGAGGTAATATATGGCTTTTGATTTTAAGAAAGAATATAAAGAATTTTATATGCCTAAAAATAAACCTGTGATTGTAAATGTTCCTGAAGCAAATTACATTGCAGTCAGAGGTGAGGGCAATCCAAATGAAGAAGGTGGAGCATATCAGCAGGCAATTGGCGTATTGTATGCGATTGCTTATACTTTGAGAATGAGTTATAAGACGGATTATAAAATTGAAGGATTCTTTGAATATGTAGTTCCACCACTAGAAGGATTCTGGTGGCAGGATGATATAGATGGTGTGAATTATGCAGATAAAGATTCATTTCATTGGATTTCAGTCATTCGATTGCCTGATTTTGTGAATGAAAAAGATTTTGAATGGGCTGTTGAAACAGCAACTAAAAAGAAAAAAATAGATTGTTCATCGGCAGAGTTTTTGACGATTGATGAAGGCTTATGTGTTCAAATCATGCACTTAGGATCTTTTGATGATGAACCAGCTACAGTTGAACTTATGGATGAATATTTAAAACAAAATGGATATGCGAATGATATGAATAGTCAAAGACTACATCATGAAATATATTTGTCGGATGCAAGAAAGGTTGCACCGGAAAAATGGAAAACAGTCATTAGACATCCAATAAAATTAAAAGGCAACTGAAAGTTTCGTGATAGTTGGTAGAGCAACTTGAGCTGAATTTGTAGTATGAGCTCAAGAAAGGAGGAACTAATATGTTAATAGCAAATATAGCTGGTTTAATGGTTTTAATCATATGGTTAGTTCTAGCTGCAGTAGTAATTTATGTTGTTTATTTATTGATTAAAGCACTTAGAAAGTACATTAATTCAGCACCAGTTAGAAAAGAAAAAGAAGAAAATGCAAAAACACTTGGAGAAACTATAAAAGAGTATCGTATGAACTGCAACATGACGCAAGAATTTGTAGCTGAAGCATTAAGCGTCAGCAGACAGGCTGTTTCTAAGTGGGAGAGTGGTACTTCTTCACCAAGTACGACAAATCTAATTGCACTAGCGAAATTATTTGGGGTTGAAGCTGAAGAACTTTTAAAACAAATAAAGTAAAAAACATACCAATAAAGCAAATCGCGGATGGTATGTTCAGTAATGATGGTTTATTTTTAATAATCAATCATCATTTCCATTAGTTTTATTGTGATTTCAAACAAATCTTCGGTCTTGTTTTTCTCATTTTCCATAAAGATAAACAAATTTGTATAATCCTGAAGTAACTCTTTTTTGAATCCTCTATGCTTTGCCAAGAATAATTTAAAATGACTGCATAATTGATCAATAGGTTCTAAATGTTCATATGCTTCTTCTGTATTAGATTTATACATTTCTCGACTTAGGTTAAGCTGATTTGCAGTGTAAGTTAAAGATGTGTCTTCATCACCTATAAGGTGACTGCCAGGCATAATATGTTTTTTACATATTTCAAAGTTTTTTAGTCTTTGAGGTCTTCCGTTATTTACTCTCAAAGCAAAAGATTTCTTTTTATCAGTCGCAATCAAAATACATATTTTATTTCTGGAAATACCTCTAGGTTGTTTTCTTACTTTCTTGATTTTACCTATCTCTTCTTTATATTCTATTTTCGAAGCATCTTCATGCACATAGGTTTCATCTATAAATATCGGACTATCCAAGACTATACCATCTTGGTAATTTTTAAGTGCCTTAAATATCTTTTTCATCCATGACGATCCTGTAACAGTCGATATTTTGGCGGTTACACAGGCTGCAGATACTGATGTTCCATTAAGAATACATTCCAAGAATGCATACCATGCTTTAATGTTTATTTTTGACGAAAAGAATAAAGTGCTTGAAGCAATATTAAAGTTCTTTCGACAACTTTTGCAAATAAAACGTTGAGTACCATTTCTATCTTTTCCGTTTTTCAAAATGTTATGAGAATGACATCTAGGACATTCAGGTTTTTTATCGTTCTCCATAAGAACTTCAAAAGATTTAAAATCAGGGGAATGATATTTGTGATAATCATCAAGTATTCTGCTTAAAATTTGTACTTCAAAAACATCCTTACTTTTTTGCAAAAGCAAGGACAAATCCTTATAAGAGGAACATCTGGTCTGGCGTTTCATATATTCCTAATATCTTTAAGCAATAACTCAGCTAGGATATAGTCGCCAGACCAAGACCGAAAGGAATGAGTTATTGCTTAAAAACATCCTTTCTCGGTCTGGCTCTTATACTATATGCCGTTTATCTTTTGATTTCTATATCCGCGATTTGCTTTATTGGTATGTTTTTTAATCCATAACCCCAGAATGTTTTATCGTTTGTTACAACAACTTCACATGAATTTTCTTCACTTATATCATTTTCACAATACTCTTTACCTTTTTCACCTTGATATAACTTTTCATATTGTTTAGCAACATCTGGTAATACAGCTAAACAAGGATAATTAGAGTCTGTATCTTCTTTAGTACAATTTTCAATAACTACCTTTGATTCTTCCTGCAATGCATCATCTTTTGTATCTTCTAGTTCTACATATTCTGAGTCTTTAACATAAACAGTAATAGGAACATCTGTTTCATTACCACTGGTATCGATAGAATAAAGAATTGGATAATATTCCCCTGCTTCATCATAATTAATATAACCTTTGATTGATACTGACATTAAGCCATCCACATCATCATAGGCAGAAATATTGGAAAAATCGATTTCTTTGCCAACTACAGTAGTAAATTCATATTTAGTCAAATTAATATAAGGACCTGTAATATCATTTGTATTACTGATTCTTGTGTGATTACATCCAGCCAATAATATTGTGCATAATAGTAAATAACTTTTTCTCATATGACTATTTTATCTCATATTGTTTAAAAACTCTATCTTTGTTCTTGCTAACATTAAAGCACTTTAAAAGCAATAAACATCATAATCATACTTTCTATGACTTTTCTATTTATTGCTTTTTAATAAATAAGTTTATTACTTAATTAATTCAGCTAGTTCAGTATGCGTAATAATTTGGATATGATTTTCTTTTAAGAAATCAATTAATTCTTTACTTACAGCACTTGCTAAATCTTTACAGCGAATAATTGTATATGTTGTTTCACTTAATAAATCATCATCTACATAACCACAATGACATACATAATAACCTATTTCATGATCTAAACTGTTTTTTAAAGATTCAACTAATCTTGTTTTAACATCCACTTTAAATTGGTCTTCTACAGGAAATGATTTAGGGGTCCAGTCTACTGGTATTTGATATACCTTAGGATCATTACGGTCAATTCTCGTAGAAATTAAATCATATTTTTTTGCTACTTCTAAAGCTGCTTTTGCAGTATTAGGGGTACTGATAGAATGACTATGAATATAGGCAGGTTTTCTCCCCATCAATTCAATAAATTTCTTTACTTGATTTTCGGTTTCTGTATAGATTTCATCATAATTAAATGGATCTTCTTCAAAGTAATACAGTCCATTTTTCTTTTCTATTAGTTTGTTATTTTTAATATATTTTGTTGAAGGGATAAAATGTCCTTTTTCATCTACCAGACTTTTTACTTCATTTATATCAGATACAGGATATCCTGCAACATAGTTAATATCAATACCAACATCAATACCAGGGATATCTTTAATTTTTTGAGCACTTAGTTTACTGCTGGCCATATTTACAAATAGGCCTGTGTTTCTAACTACTCCATTTTTTATACCATATAAAATGCCATCAGAAACACCGTTTGTGATTCCATAATCGTCACTTTGAAAGAGTAAATACTTCATATTAATCACCTAAATAGTTTTCTTTTAAATATTGTTTATTAAAAGGTATTTTATCTGTTGAGTAATCAAAGACTTTTCTACCTTCTACATATGTATATAAAGGATTAAAATCAGCATCAACGACTACAAAATCTGCATCTTTTCCTTCATGAATTTCACCTTTTGAAGTTAGGCCATATTTTCTTGCAGGATTAAAACTACTCATTCTACATACATCAACTAAATCCATATTTAATTTCTGTACAAGATTTTTCATGCCAAAAAGTACAGGTTTACTGCTTCCAGAAAGTCTACCTGTTTTGCTTAATACAAAACCTTCATCAGTAACAGTTAATTCTTCTCTATCCGTACCAATATCTTTTGTCTGGCCTTTATATTTACCTTTTGGTGCTCCTAAAAATGCTGTATTATCGCTAACCATCATGATTCTCTCATGTGACTTCATTTTCATTGCTAATGCAATCATTGGTAAAGATACATGAAGTCCATCACAAATTAATTCACAATCCACTTTATCACTTAGTATAGAAGCTCCTGCTACACCCACATCACGATGATGTAAACCTGTCATAACATTAAATAAATGTGTAGCTACAGTTGTACCATGTTCTATACCCTTTAAAGATTCTTCATAAGTGGCATTTGTATGATATTGGCCAACGGTAATACCACGAGAAACGAAATAATCAATTGCATCTAAACCATGTTCTATTTCTGGTGCGACATCTACTAACTTTAATAAACCATTACCCTTTTCAATCATCTTGTCAGCTAATTTTAAATCTACAGAAGGATAACCCTTATTAATGCCTTTTTCACCAACTCTGCTGCCCCATGGTCCTTCAGAATGAATACCAAGTACTTTTGCTCCATCATTTTCTTCTTTACTGATTTCATAAAGAAGTGGATATTGTTGTTCATTACATGTTGTTGGAAAAATACCTGTAACCCAAAACAAGCTTGTGTTTTCAAACAGTCTAAAATACCTTTTTTATCTGCATAATCAAAGCGATATCCTGCCCCACCATGATTATGAGTATCAATAATTCCTGGAATGATATAATTTTCACCATAATCAATATCAGGCTGTATGTTTTGATTTCCATCAATTACTCTTTTTATTTTTCCACTCTCTATTTCTAGAAATGCAGGTTTTATTGTTTCGTAGAACACTACATTTTTACTATAAATAATCATTTTTTCTTGTCTCCTTGAAAGAAAGAAGGAAGAACAATGTTCTTCCTTCTTTGTTATTTTAGAAAATACCTAAGAACGCTAGAACAATTGAAACAACTAAGATTCCAAATACTAGACTAATAGGACGGTATCCCTTCTTAATTAATTTCATTAGTACAAATACAAGTACGATTGATAAGATACCAGGCATAATACTATCAATAACATCAAGTACTACTACGCTTGTCTGACCAACATTGATTGTCCAGTTTAATTTAACTTTAACCATTGTAGCTGTCATTGCACCAACCATTGATAGACCAACGATTGAAGCAGCTTTTGTTAAAGAATCCATTAATCCAGATGAGAATACAGAATCAATGAATGATGTACCCAAAGAATAACCAACACGTAGTAAATAGTATCTGCAAGCAATCTGGCTGCCACCATAAATTAAGATGAATAGTAGTACGCCAAGAATATTACCTTGTGAACATAGACCAATACCAATACCCGCAGCGATAACACGTAAGCAGTTGAAGAAGAATGCATCACCAATACCTGCTGTAGGACCCATCAATGCAACTTTGATGTTTTCGATAACATCATCATCAACTGATCCTTTAGTCATCTTTTCTTTTTCTAAAGCGTATGTTAGACCAGCGATAAAGCTGAACATAACAGCATGAGTATTGAAGAAACCGTTAGCTCTCTTTAAAGCTTTACCTCTTTCTTCTGGATCTTTGTATAATTCATCAATTGCTGGAGCCATAGTACATGTAAATGCGTTAGCTTCCATCTTAACCTGGTTAAATCCACAGAAAACTAAACCAGAGTTCAAGAACATTTTATGTAATGTTTTCTTTTCTTGATCATTATATGTAAACTTTGCCATTAGAAGAAATCCTCCTCACTATTTGCTGGTGTATTATCAGCTGAAGCTTTTCCAACTGCATTTTTAGCATCTAAAATTTTCTTATCATTGAAGAAGTACATAATTGCTACAACAGCCATGATAATAGCAATTGGTAATGTACCTAATCCTAGATATTTTGCTAGAACGAAACCAACGAAGAAGAAACCACCAATTTCTTTGCTCCAGATCATTGTTGTTAAGATAGCAAATCCGATACCAGTCATCATACCACTTGCAGCACTTAAGCCTCTCATTACCCATGCTGGTAAGCTTGCCATGAATGCTTCTAGTCCATTTACACCAAATGCAATAGATAAGAATAAGATAATGCATTGAGGAAGACGGTCTACAAATACACCAAAGAAAATTGTTTGTGCACGGAACTTCTTCATATCTCCAGAAGCTGCTACCTTTTCAAAATGAGGTGCAAATGAAGCAAGTACTGGTTTGTACATTTCATTAACTGAACTCATAACTGTTCCAATAGGCATAGCTAATGCTAAACCTGTTTCTACATCACTACCACTTATGATAGTATATGCAACAGCAATAATACTAGCTGCCATTGCATCTGCAGGAACACTACCACCGATTGCACTAATACCCATGAATATAGATTCAAGAGTAGCTCCCATTACAATACCTGTTTGAATATCCCCTAAAAATAATCCTGTGATTGTTGCAATCACAATTGGACGCTGGAATGTCTGCCAAGCAAGAGTACGATCAATCGCATTGCCAAGCCACCAAGCCAACGCACACATTAAGCCTTGTTGTACCATGTTTTCTTATCTCCTTTACTTTAATACTTTGGCTAAATCTTCAACTGGTTCTTCTGGTGTTGTTTGGTATTCACACTTTAAACCAGTAGCTAACAATTCTCTGAATTCTTGAATTTCATCATCATCGCAATAAATGTTATTGCCATATGCCTTACGAGGTTTACCAGGTTTTTCTGGAGCAACTCTTCCATAATTACCAACATTGATATATGGAATACCACTCACTGCCTTAACAACCTTTAATGCATCACTTGGACAATTTACTAATACAAGAATCTTTAATCCTTCGCATCTTGGATCGTTTAATAGTTTAATTGAATCATCAACTGTTTTAATTGCTGTCTTAATTCCTGATGGAGCAGCCATCATTAGTGACTTTTTAATAATGTCACTTTTTGCTGCACTGTCATTTGCCACTACAATGTGATCTACACCTGTATGACGGCTCCATTTAATGGCAATCTGTCCATGAATCAATCTTTCATCAATTCTAAATAACTTAATCATCCTTCATCACTCCTTTTGATGTATGCGTTTTCACTACAAGTAATATAAAATGATTGCAACACTCATTCCACGTTATTTTTTGTGAACTTGTTCATGTAATTTCTATATTTGCATGAAACTTCGTGCAAAAAGTTTAGATATAAAAAAAACTATTAACGCGTATTGTTAATAGTTCGAGTAATTTAAAGTACTCAGTGGTGTGGCTACCCCTTTAACTATAACCGTGGTGTGGTCATCAATATAACACCCGAGTGGTTTTTATATAACAATTGTGTGGTCATTATGCAGTAAATTAAAAACTCCTTAACTTATAATTGAGTTTGACTGTAAACAAATATAAGAAAGGAGTTTTTATAATGGATACTAATATCCGAAATAAGTTTATCACGAACATACTTAATGTTGATGATAAAGATATTGATTCATTAGATTGTATCGATGACTCAAATGGTAATTTAACACTTACCATTAAATTGTTAAGAAAAGAAAGTGATGTTTGTCCGGCATGTGACAAACCAGGAAGAATACATGGTTATAATACGAAAAAACTTAACCATTCTATTTTTGCTAATAGAAAATGTATTATTATTTTCAAACAGAGAAGATATAAATGTGTAGATTGTGATTTAACATTTTCAGAATCGAACCCTTTTGCAAAAAGAAATGGAAAAATCACTCATGAAACAAAAATAAATGTTCTGAAAGATCTCAAGAGAACTAATGTCACATATAACCAGGTCGCTGGAAGATATAATATTACAGCTACTGAAGTTCAAAGAATTTTTGATAAACATGTAAATATTGAACCTCATGCTTTACCAGAAGCTTTATCAATTGATGAACATTACTTTCCAAATAGTGATTATGATGGTTTATATATGTTTATTATGATGGATTTCAGAACAGGAGAGCTTATTGATATCTATCCTGACAGGAAAAAAAGTTATCTGATATCTAAATTTTCAGCCATCAAGAATAGAACGTATAACGATAAAACACATACTAGCGAATTAAGTAGAGTGAAATATATTTCAATGGATCTCAATGATTATTATAGACAAGTATGCAAATTATATTTTCCTAACGCCATTATCTGTGCCGACGAATTTCATGTCATAAAAAATTTAAATGATTATTTTGATAATGTCAGAAAAAGATGTAGAAGAAATTGTGACAGTGATTTGTATATATATCTGCTTACTAAGTTTGAATGTGTTTTAAGTGTTGATGCAGATTTAGATAATATCGGTAAATATAACAGGAAACTTGGAAGATACATCAATTACCGTGGCATAAGAGAATTGATTTTTGAAGCTTTTCCAGATATAAGGATAGCTTATGAATTAAAAGAAGATTATATATCATTTAATAGAACTGCTACATTAAACAATGCTGAAATTGAACTTGAAAAACTAATTGAAGCTTTTAAAAACTGCAGCATTAAAGAATATAAAGCATTCTCGTCATTACTTATTAACTGGGAAAAAGAAATAGTTAATTCATTTATTGTTATAGAGGGTAAAAGAATAAATAATTCATTTATTGAATCAAGAAACAGACAAATAGGTTCACTAATTTATAACGCTAATGGATTATCTAATTTCAAAAGAACCAGAAACAGAATAATGTACTGTATCAACAAAAATGATACATATTCAATTTAAATAAAAAGAAAAGATATAGTTTACAGTCAGCAGGTCAACACCTGCTTTTATAAATCTATATCTTATAAAACCACACAATTGTTATAGTCAAACCACAATTTTGTTATAACTAAACCACATGGTTGTTATAGAGGGAACCACTCTCTATGTTAAATTCCCATAGTTCGTATTTTAGCCATTGATTAAACCTTCATAAACAATGGAATTTAAATATTCGATATTGTTAGCTTGTATAAATTCTTCTCTATTTTTGCTAAATCGCATTAGATAATATACAACCTGCTCTATATATTTGAATTTCTGGAAATCTTCTCCAAAATCTACACTCAAGAAAATAATGTAATTTATATCTCTATCTTCCACAACACCTTTTTTCTTTAATTGATATAGTTCAAAACAATTGCCTTTTGTGTATTGTGTGTCGCACATAATAAACCAGACATTATCAGCTAAATGATACGATGAAGAATCTTGAAGTTTTTCCATCAATCCTTTTATACTTCCAGTATCTTTACCATTTTTATAGGCAAGCATCTGCATAAATGAAGACGGTGTATCAAATTCATAATCTTCATAAATACATTCTTTAGAAAAATGAAAATCTTCTAATATATCTGTAATCATATAGTTCTTTACAATTATTTTGTTATACAAATCCTGTATCTGTTCATTTGTAATAATCTGGCTTACAGACATATAAGGAATATCATAGCGATAAGAATAATCAGGAAAATTCAATAAAATATAATCATAATCATATTTATCATACATTCTCATCTCATAATATTCATGTATATCTATTCGTTTAAACCATTCTTTGTTATATCGTTTTAATATCTTATTTTTTATAATTTCTGATCCAAGATTACCATTACGGCTGCAGATAGCTAGAGATAGTGGTTGATAGTCAAAAGAAATTGAAGAAATTAAATGATAAATTCTCACTGCTAATACAGTTACATCAGCATTGCTAAAAGATGTCTGGTATTTTTCACCAATCATCTGGATTACTTTTTCTGCCATTATGCTGACTACGCCAGAATATAATAATGAAGTACCCGCCATTGCCTTTTCAAGATATAAGTAAGAATTGATACCAAGATCCATTTTTGCAGCTATTGCCACAAGTCCACTTTCAATTACTTTGTTACAATTACTAATTTGTGTTAAATCTATATGAAATTCATCTTGAACTATTCTAATTGTTAAATTTCTTAATTCTACAATTTTATGATAAATACATGAAAAGTCTTTTTTTATATCTGTGGAGCAATCATAATCTCCAGCTATAATTAATAATATTTCTGTACTGTCTATTTCTTCTTCAGGAAGGTTGATACCTTCTAGTGTATTTAGCTCTGAAACAATATCTTTTGCTAAAGAACGATATGGATAATGTTCCAGTTTAGTTATTGTTTTCTTAGGCAAATGTAAATAAGATCCTTCTTTCGCACGATTGTTTGCTAAAAAATAATATTTGCATAAACGGTTAATTGATTTATCAATAACACAAGTATGTGACTTACGTAAATGTTTCAATACAATTTGACGAATATTTTCTTTCGTTTTTTCATCACATTCAAAGTATGCTGAAAATGATAAATCTTTATACAGATAAATTGCTTTAAAATAATGCTTTTCTAATAGCTCAATCATGCACATACGTTTTCCAAATTCATTACCTGTAACCTTGATTCCTTTATCTTTTTTTGAATCAATAGATAATTGATAACTATTTAGAAAGTTACGAGCATCTTTTAAATCTTTTCGTATAGCGCTGACTGATAAATATAAAGATGAAGCGATATCTTCAATTTTAATAAAATCATTACTTGCAATAATCATACGTAAAATATCATTTCTTCGACTGTATGTACTTTCCTTTGTATAATTAATTGCATTAAAACTAATATCTAGCTGTTCTTTTACTGGATCAAAGATAGAATGATCATCAACTTCCAGCCAATATCCAACACCATTCTTGCTTTCTAATCTTGCACCACTTGCAATAGCAAATTGTTTCAAATCTTCTATATCACTTTTAAAAGTACGGACAGATACACCTATTTCTTCTACAAGTTCTTCACTTCTTGCCGGACTATTCTTTGTAGAAAGAATATAGAATTCATACAGTAATCTTCTCTTTTCAACTGCCATACTTATCTCCCATACCTATTTGTACGCTTAATATTTTAATACTATTTTTTCAATTGTTGGAACTACTCTTTCATCAAATACATCTACAATAATATGTTCTGGATCTAATGAAGTTGTTAAATTAGCTATGCCCTTTGCAATTTGAATCTTTAAATCACTAGATACATGTTTTATATCTCTTCTCTGTAATAATCCTTTAAATAAACCTGGAAAAGCTAGAACATTATTTACTTGATTAGGATATTTACCACTTCCTGTACCAATGATATATGCTCCATTATCTTTTGCAAGTTTTGGATCAATTTCAGGAACTGGATTAGCTAATCCAAATACAATTGGTTTATCATGCATTACTTTAATATCATCACCTGTAATTACATTCGCATCACTTAAACCAACAAACACATCTGCATCTTTTAATGCATCATGGATAGAGCCAGAAATATTACCAGGATTAACAATCTTCGCAAAATCTTTCTGATATGAATTAGACGCATTGTTCTCGTTAACAATACCTTGTTTATCTACTAATACAATATGATGAATACCTGCATCATATAGTAACTTGCTGCTTGCTAAACCACTGGCTCCTGCACCACACATAACTACTTTTATCTCTTCGAATTTCTTTTGTGATAATTTACAAGCATTCATCATTGCCGCAAGTAAGGCAATAGCTGTACCATGTTGATCATCATGATACACAACTATATCGCATTTCTCCTGTAATTTTTCTTCGATTTCAAAACATTCTGGAGCTTTAAAATCTTCTAAATGAATAGCCGCAAAACTGCCACTGATATTATAGATTGTTTGTACAGTCTCTTCTATTGAACCTTGACGAATACAAATTGGAAAAGCATTTACATTTGCAAGTTCCTTATAAAGAAGAGACTTGCCCTCTATTACTGGTAATGAGGCTTTACTTCCAATATCACCAAGCCCAAGTACGGCACTACCATCGCTGATAACCGCAACCACTTTTCCTTTTATTGTTTCATCATCTGCTACTTTTTCATCTTTAGCAATTGCTTTACATATTTCTGAAATTCCAGGCGTATATGCCTTTGATAAATCTTCTTTATTTTTTATATGAAATAAAGAATTCATTTCCAATAACCCAATATCTTTATGATGAAGTTCCATTACTTCACTATTTTCCATTTTCTCTCTCCCTGTTTTTGATTACATAATTCTCAAAAAAATCAATCAATTCATCTACTGTATGTGTACGGTTTCTCCCACATATTTTCGCATCTAAATTGCAAATAAAACATTTGCGATTTTCTTTATGAAAGCTGTTTCGACTTAATAAACCCATCTGTTGATCATAGACATCTAAATCAATTAATCTTCCATATACCCATTCGTCTTCAATTTGAATTGCTTTTAATTTTAACAATCCACTATTTTCATTTAATGGAATAATTGCATAATATCCGGCATAGCTTTCTTTTTGTATAATTTTATCAACCAGGAATTCCTTCTTTATTTTATCTATTGCAGAAACAAATACTTCTTTACTGTAATCGTTACATTTATTAGGACCAGGATAGTTAATTGATAGCACAACAACTGTTTTATAATCGTTTAACATATTAAAAATCTGTTGATGCTTTTCTTCTCTAGCAGATAAAATTTCGTTTATATTTTCATTCTTCAATTTGCTTCACCACATCAATAATAGAACCGTCTCTATATTCAATTACTGCAACAACCTTGTCTGTTGTTTTTACTTTTTGAGGAACACCAGTTAATGCATATGCTTTTTCTTTCAGCGTTTCGATATCCACAATTTTTAAAGCTTTATTTTTTGACAAGATATCAATTAAATCCTGACGTCTTGGATTTATGGCAATACCTCTTTCTGTCACAAGAACATCTACATCTTCTCCAGGTGTAATTACAGTTGTAACATCATCTACTACTGTAGGAATTCTTCCTCTGACTAGTGGCGTAACAATAATTGTTAGTTTTGCTCCTTTTGCAGCATCAGAGTGACCCCCTGAAGCTCCTCTCAAGCATCCATCAAATCCCGTCATTACATTTACATTAAATTTTGTATCAACTTCTAATGCACTTAATATAACAACATCCAAATTGTTTACTATCGCTCCACGATTAGAAACACTTGCATATTGGCTTGCATCAATTTCAACATGTCTTTTATTTTCTTTTAAACTCTTTGCTGCTTCTAAATCAAAATCCTGTACATCAAATAATGTTTTAATCAAATTTTCTTTTAGTAAATCCGCAAATACTCCTGTAATACCACCAAGACCAAATGATGCTTGAATTTTATCTTCAATCATCTTTTCTTTTAAGAAACGAGCTACAGCAAGACTTGCTCCGCCGCTGCCTGCCTGTAAAGAGAAGCCATCATAATAGTAAGGGGAAGAAGTAATTACGTTGCTTGCTGCTTGAGCAATTAATAACTCTTTTGGATCTTTTGTATAACGTGTTGCACCGGTAGCGATTTTTGAAGCATCGCCAACTTTATCCACAATTACTACACTATCTACTAAAGATTGATCAATGGAACGAGGAACATTAGGATAATCAACTAAATGATCACTGATTAAAATGACGTAATCTGCATACTTTGCATCCATTAACGCATATCCTAAAGAACCACATGCACTTTCCCCTTCATAGCCATTTGCGTTACCATAGTTATCCGTATTTGGAACACCGATAAATGCAACATTGATATGTGTTTCTCCTGTTTCTATAGCTCTTGCTCTACCACCATGAGAATGTATTATTACTGGTTTATCCATTAAACCATGACTTATTTCATCCGCAAGTTTACCTCTTAAACCGCTTGTTTCAATAGAATCAACAACATGATTTTTAATATGTTCAATTAATGGTTCATGAACTGTACTCAAACTTGAAGCACAGATATTCAAATGTTTAATTCCTAATTTGCTAATTTCTTCCATGACCATATTTACAATGTAGTCACCACTTCTGAAATGATGATGGAAACTAATTGTCATACCATCTTTTAAACCACTGTCTAAAATAGCTTGTTGTAAATTTTCTTTCACTTTATTTACAAAGTGATTGTTATTGTATGCTTTCTTTTGTAATAAAACTGATTTGCTTTCTATTTTTTCACCATACGCTTTTTTATGATATGTATTTAATATTTCTTCAGGGATATCTCTTCCAATACTGTTTTTCATGTATGCCTCCTAGTCAATCATTTGATATGCTCTAGCTAAAAGCAATGTTCTTTCAGCTCTTTCAATAATTGGTTTATCTACCATCTTGCCCTTGATTGAACATACGCCAGACCCACTTTCTTTCGCTTTTTTAGCTGCTTCAACAATCGTTAAAGCTTTCTCTACTTCTACTTTTGTTGGTTGATATACACGATGTAATAATGGAATTTGTCTAGGATTAATTAATGATTTTCCATCAAACCCTAATTGTTTAATCATTTCTGCTTCATGAATAAATCCTTCATCGTTATTTACATCTGAATATACAGAGTCAAAACAAGCAATTTTAGCAGCTCTTGCCGCATTAACAATCATGCTTCTAGCAAACAATAACTCAGTTCCTTCAGGACTTCTTTTTGTATGTAAATCAGTTACATAATCTTCAGCACCTAAAGCAATCGCTACTAATCGTTTACTTGAAGTTGCAATACTATAGGCATTCATAATACCTAACGCTGATTCAATTGCAGCCATAATCTTAATACTGCCTTCTTCATATCCATATTGTTTTTCATAGTATGCTATTTTTTCTTCTACTTCTTCTATGTCTTTTGCTGTTTCTGTTTTAGGTAAACGAATAATATCTGGTTTAGCCTTAACAATTACTTCGATATCTTTTAAACCATATGGACCATGTAAATCATTGATACGTACAACCGTTTCAACTTCACTTAAATCTAGTGTAGTTAAAGCATGATACACAAGATTTCTAGCTGCGTCTTTCTGATCAAGACTCACTGAATCTTCTAAATCAAACATAATAGAATCAGCACCATAAATCATACAGTCACGCATTAATCCTGGTTTATTACCAGGAACATACATCATTGATCTTCTTAAATTATTCATTTTCCATCCCTCTTTGTAATGCTGTTAATACTCTAGCTTCAATTACACAATCTAATGCCCCACTATCCTGCAAAGTTACTGATACATGATGACAATCCATATCATTTAATACTTTTTTTACAACATTTTTCATTTCTTCTTCATAACGACTTGCTACAGGAGAAGAAATACTAATAGATTCCTCATCACTTGGTCTAACTGTTACTAATACATCACTTGAATCTAATGTTCCACACATCGCAACTTTTTTAATTTCCATTTCTGATACACTCCTTTATTTTTGTTTTATATACTTCAAATTCTTTTAAATCGTCACAGAAATAATATGAATACGGCCATTTTTCACTCAACAAATTTTCTCTGATTTCTTTTTTTCTTAGGATATTTAAATCATTGCTCATCATGCATATATCATTCTGGATAATAAGAAATAACCCACACGACAAAAACGAGGAAATATGCTCCTTTTTTGTAAATAGATAAACAGGATCAATCTGTTTCTTAATGCAAGTTTCTAATATTTTTTGTAATAAATTTTGTAATATACCTTGATGTCTATATCTTTCATCTATTGCAAACATTTCTAATAAATGATTTTGTACAAAGCCACAAGCAACAAGTTGCTTATTTTCATAAACTTTATAGCCCCATTCATATTCTTTCTGAATATGCAAATGATTTTGCATAAGAAATATTTTCAATTCTTCATCATTTTGTTTATGTTCTACGTATTCATATTCCATATGCATTTCCTTTCTTTTTTTGTACAATACTTGTATGTTAACAAGCTCGTTTATTCATGAATCTATCCGCTACAGTTTATTTAGAGAACTAGATTTATCACCAAAACCTGGTTTAGTAAATCGAATCAATAACGGTTGTCATAAAGATATGGACTATAACCTAATGGCAGCAAGTATTGAATGTATTTCTGTATCTTTTTTTTCTTTTATTGAAATAGGTCAAAAGTATTCTTTAAGTGACTCTTTGGAAATTGCTCGTCCACTTGCTCTTAATTTAGAAGAACAGATGCTATCTGTAACGCATAATATTAATACCCACAAAGGAGCAATTTACTTATTTGCAATTACAAATATTGCCTTGGGGCATGCTTTAGCTCATCACAAATCATTTGATGATTTCCTGCATTCTTTTGAAATAATCAATAAGAATGATTACGAGACTTTGTTACTTTTAGATAAGCCTAAAACCTATGGTCAAAAGATTTACAAGCAATATGGTTTAACAGGTATTATTGGTGAAGTGCATGATCATCTAGAATCAATCACTACACAAGCATTACCTCTATTAGAACAAAATTACAGTGATTCAATTATTCTTTTAAGTCTTATTGCTCATTCTGAAGATACTTGTATTCTGCATCATAATAATCTAGATACTTATAACAAAGTCAAAAAATCAGCTCTTCATCTAATGCGTTTAGGAATAAATCATGATGACTCTTTTTTTCAAGAATATGAATCTTTTTGTAACTATTGCAATGCTAACCATATATCATGTGGTGGAAGTGCTGATTTACTTGCATTGACATTCTATTTCGATATCATACAAAAAAGCTTTTTCAAATCCACCCTAATATAGAGTGCAATAATTTAAAAAAGCTTTCATTAGGAACTTTTGTGTTTTATCTCTCAAAATAATCAAACAAATTGTCTGCGATGATGTAATACCTTTGTATAAACATCACCATTTTCCTGTATAACATAATCTTTTGCCTGTTTACTTTGTGTTATTAATCTTAAAAAATTCTCTGCCATTTTCAATGACAACATATCATCTTGAATGTTAACAATAAAAATAAAACCTTCTTTTATTTTCCTGCCGTTTAATTTCTGCATTTTATCAAAAGTATAATAAATTGTTTCTGGTTTTTCTTTTGTAAATAAAATCGTTATACCTACTTGATTATATATTTCTATTGAATAATTCTTTAATTCATTTGTACTTTTATATTTTATTTTTTTCATTTTGTGATTAAAATCAAAAGGATTTTTATAGATAAAATGAGGTACAATCAACTCTTCAAAGATTTCACTGAAATCATTATAGTTAATAAAATAATCTAAAGCACACTTCTTTTTAATATAACTTGGTAGTATCATACCATCTTTTTGAAAGTATAATACTGCATCATAGTTATTGACTAAATCTTCAGACAACTCATAAAAATGTGCATTGTCAATACTTTCAATATAACTTGAATACCGATTAAACAAGCGATATTTGAGTGATTCATGACTAGTTTTATTTAATGAAGAAACAATTAGAAGTTTTAATTTTTGATAGGAATAATGTCTTGTAACAATTTCGTTATATAGAATATTTGCAAGCTCATAGACATCACTTTCATCATAATTTTTCACAAAATCTAATATTTTTCTTGCAAGAAAACTTACCTTTGTCGGGCAAAATCTTGATGACGGCGAATTTTTGAATGTGTCAAAATACAGCCTTGACGAACTTTATCAAATGGTAATGGATAATAAAATTTATGACGCAAAAACCGCTATTGCAATACTTAAAGCAAAAGCAATATTGGGTTAA